>Ga0157371_10004276_pt1 | contig 12531 bp, 14 predicted proteins | sample C45metaG_FD_113462 | JGI IMG/M metagenome (GOLD analysis project Ga0157371, IMG submission 113462) | Corn rhizosphere microbial communities from Kellogg Biological Station, Michigan, USA - C4-5 metaG | ecosystem: Host-associated > Plants > Roots > Rhizosphere > Soil | place: USA: Michigan... | reverse complement strand
TCGATCCCCGAGCAGGTCTGCCCGGCGTTCGCGAAGCCGGCCCAGGCGATCCCGTCGATCGCGTTGTCGAGCTCGGCGTCGGCGCAGACGATCGCCGGGTCCTTGCCGCCGAGCTCGAGGACCGCCCCCTTCATCTGCGCCGCGCAGGCGGCGCCGACGGAGTAGCCGGTCGCGACCGATCCGGTGAAGAAGACCTTGGCGACGTCCGACTCGACGACGGCACGGCCGACCTCGCCGTCGCCCTGGACGACGTTGACCAGCCCCTCGGGCACGCCGCCCTTCTCGAAGGCGACACGGATCCGCTCGCCGAGCAGGGGCGTCAGCTCCGACGGCTTGAGGACGACCCCGTTGCCGGCCATCAGCGCGATCGCGACCTCGCCGAACGGGATCGACCAGGGGTAGTTCCAGGGAGCGATCACGCCGACGACGCCAATCGGCTCGTAGGTGAAGCGGCCTTTCTTGGAGAGCGCGAAGGCCTGCGTCATCGGGATCTTCTCGTCGGCGAGGATCTTCGGCCCCTGCTTCGCGCACCAGTGCAGCGCGTCGACGGTCGGCAGCAGCTCCATCGTGTAGCTCTCGTTGCGCGGCTTGCCCTGCTCCCGGGTCAGCAGTTCGGCGATCTCGTCGATGTCGTCGAGCAGCGCGTCGGCGGCGCGGCGCAGGTACCCGGCGCGAACCTTCGCCGGCAGCGCCGCCCAGGCCGGCTGCACCCGCGCCACTTCGTCGACGATCCCCTGCACTTCCTCGGGCACGATCGTCGGCACCGAACCGACCAGCTCACCGGTCGCGGGATTGAACGAGTTGAGGGTCGAAGTTGACGGGGCCGTCTGAACTGCCGTTGCGCTCTCCATATTGGGCGATTGTACGGCCCGCCGGGGGGAGAGTCTGGACCTCTCTGCCCTTAGGCAGGGGTGGTTGCTACTCAGCGAGAGGTTGTCTACGAAGTCTGAGCATCATGTGCACGAATACACCCGGCGAGACGGAAAGCAGATGCCGCTGATCCGGCACTTTGAATCGGTCAATGAAGCGATGGCTGTCGCTAATGCCGTATGTGGTGAAGGCTGCGGAGATCGTGAGACAATGGTGGGAGTCATGAGTTGCAATCAGACCCGTGATGTGATTCTCAAGAAGGTTCTTGCCTGGGGCCTGGATCCTGAAGTCGGGGCGCGCTACCCCGATCACACCCACTTTTTCTCGGCCGACGATTCTCTGGACGCTCGAGCTGCGACGAAGGCGCTGCGCGACGGCAATCCGGTCGTGCTCGTTTATTCGGACGGGCATGAGCTGCTGATCTGTCCTGAGCCGGACGGCGGCGCCCGCCTCGAGGTGCGGGATCTGCACGGGCTCCCGATGGCGGCTTAACCCGGCCACGATGGCCGAACAACTATTCGACACGGGCGACCTCCCTAACCCGGAACCACCGGGACCCGTTGCTGACGCTCCCCTTGCTGTCCGCATGCGGCCGCGGTCGCTGGACGAGATGATCGGGCAGGAGCATGTGCTCGGCCCCGGGGCGGCGCTGCGCCAGGCAATCGAATCCGGCAAGCCGCACAGCGCGATCCTCTGTGGGCCGCCGGGCGCGGGGAAGACGACGCTGGCGCGGATCGCGGCGGCGGGGGCGCAGGGGGCCTTCGAGGAGGAGTCGGCGGTGAACGCCGGCAAAGCGGAGATCCGCGGGGTGATCGAGCGGGCGCGGGAGCGGCGGCGGGCGAACGGGCGGCCGACGATCCTCTTCCTCGACGAGATCCACCGCTTCAACAAGGCCCAGCAGGACGCACTGCTGCCGGCGGTCGAGGACGGGACGCTGACCCTGATCGGGGCGACCACCGAGAACCCCTACTTCGAGGTCAACTCGGCCCTGCTCTCGCGCGCTCAGGTCTACGAGCTGCGGCCGCTGGAGCCCGAGCAGGTGGAAGAGCTGCTGCGGCGGGCGCTGCGCGATCCAGAGCGCGGGATCGCTAACCCGCCACAAGTGACCGACGAGGCGTTGGCGATGCTGGCTCGGCGCAGCGGCGGCGATGCGCGGGTCGCGCTCGGCGCACTTGAGCGAGCCGCCGAGCGCGTGGCCGATTTTGACCCCAGCGGAGTGGGGCCTAAATCGGCCGCGGTCGACGTCGCCGCAGTCGGAGACGCGATGCAGCGCAAGGCGATCGATTACGACCGCCAGGGTGACCGCCACTACGACTTCATCTCCGCCTGGATCAAGGCGACCCGCGGCTCCGACGTCGACGCCTCGCTCTACTACCTGGCGGTGATGCTGGAGGGCGGCGAGGACCCGCGCTTCATCGCCCGCCGCATGGTCATCCTTGCCTCCGAGGACGTCGGCAACGCCGACCCGCAGGCGCTGTTGGTCGCTGACGCTGCGGCGCGCGCGGTCGACCGGGTCGGCCTGCCGGAGTGCGCCCTCAACCTCGCCCAGGCTGCCGTCTACCTGGCGCTGGCCCCGAAGTCCAACGCCTCCTACAAGGGCCTCTCCGCCGCGCGCGCCGAGGTGCGCGCCAACGGCGCCAAGACCCCACCCGACTACCTGCGCGACGCCCACTACCCCGGCGCCGCTGCACTCGGCCGTGGCGAGGGCTATCGCTATCCCCATGACGAACCGGGCGGGGTCGGCGACCAGCCGCTGCTGCCGGAGGAGCTGCGCGGAAGCCGCTTCTACGAGCCCACCGGCCGCGGCTTCGAGGCAGAGCTGGAACGACGCTTGTCAGAGCTCAGACAAAAATTAGACAACCCGTAAAACTGCGCCGCAACTTTCAGTACGGCGTTGGTGTTTATAGGTCGGCATCCCAAGCTAAAGCCAGGGAGAGCCGACACCCGGCCCGGAGGCAGGACTGGGGCCTCCGGCCGGGCCTGTTGCACAACAGGGGGAACCGAGGGCGTCGAGTGGACTGGGCTCGACGCCCTTCTTTATGCCGGGAGCGGAGCCGGCCGATCGCCTATCTTGGACCGATGCCCGAGAAACAGCCTGAGCGCCTCCGCCTCGGCGGCATGGCCCTTCGCAACGGCCTGCTGATCCACGGTCCGACCCACTGGGCGGCGGCGGTGCGCAAGCGCGACGGCGGCATCGAAGTCGCCTCCGAGCGCAAGCCGGAGCTGGCCCCGGCCCTGGTCGCGAAAGTGCCGGGGCTGCGCGGGCCGGTGAAACTGGCCGAGGCGATGCTGGTGCTGCCGCTGGCGCGCCGGCGCCTGCCCTCGGCGCGGATGCCGTTCGAGGACGGTCGCGTCCTCGCTGCTGCCGCGACGACGATCGTCGCCACCTCACTGCTGCGCAAGCGGGCGCCGGCGACGGCGGTCCGCGAGGGAATCGTGCAGGCGATCGGCGCGGTGCCGGCGCTGGTGGCGCTGGCCGACCGCGACCTCGCCGCCTACCACGGGGCCGAGCACAAGACGATCGCCGCCTACGAGCAGGGAGTGGTGGAGGAGGTCGCCTCGGTGCCGAAAGAGCACGACCGCTGCGGCTCCAACCTGATCGTGCCGATGATGCTGCTCTCGGCCGGCGGCACGGTGCTGCTGGAGCGGCTGGTCGAGAAGCCGAGCAACGCGGCCCGCGGCGGTGTCGCCCTCGCCGGCGCCTCGATCGCGGTTGAGATGTTCGCCTGGAGCGACCGCCACCACGGCGACCAGCTGGCCGAGGCTTTCCACACCCCCGGCCGCGAAATCCAGCGCCACTGGGCGACGAAGGAGCCGACGCCCGAGCAGCTCGAGGTCGCGGTCGCGGCGCTGAGCGAGATCCTCCGGGTCGAGGACGGCGGCGAGGCCGCCGATCCGTCGCCGGCCACATAGACTCCCGCGCGTGTTCAGCCGCATCGACCACATCGGAGTCGCCGTCGAGGACATCGACGCCGCAATCGAGCTCTACGAAGGCAGCTTCGAGATGGAGCTCGCCCACCGCGAGACGGTGGAGTCGCAGGGCGTCGAGGCGGTCCTGCTCGACGTCGGCGACGGGCACGTCGAGCTGCTGGCGCCGCTGGGCCCCGACACGCCGGTCGGCAAGTACATGGCCAAGAATGGCGCCGGCCTGCACCATGTCGCCTACGGCGTCGATGACATCGACGCGACCTTGGAGAAGCTCGCCGCTGCCGGGCTGCAGCTGATCGACTCCAAGGCCCGGGTGGGCATCCGCAGTAGCCGCGTCGCCTTCCTCCACCCGCGCTCGACCGGCGGGGTGCTGACCGAGATCGTCGAACCGGCAGGAGGTCACTGATGGCAGACGCGCAACGAGTCGAGATCGGCTTCGAGGGCGGGCAAGTGATCTCCACCCGCCTCTCCGATCAAGACGTCAAAGACTTGCGGGCGCGGCTCGAGCAAGGCGGTTGGTACGACCTGCCGAGCGAGGACGGGACGATCGCCCTCTACCTCGGCAAGGTCCAGTTCCTCCGCGTCGATTCCGGCGAGCACCGGGTCGGCTTCGGCCTCGGCGGCTAGGCGGCGCGATGCGAGCGCGGCACCTCCTCGTCGCGGCCGCCGCCGCGACGCTGGCTGCTGCGCTGTGGTGGCGCAAGAACCCCTCGGCCTGCCCCTACGGCCAGCGTTTCTGGGTCGAAGCGCCGCACCCGTTCATCACCAGGGACCGGCTGCGGGAAGTGCTGCGCCCGCAGCCTGGCGAGCGCCTGCTCGAGCTGGGCGTTGGGACCGGCTACTACAGCTGCGAGCTGGCCGACTGGATCGCCCCCGAAGGGACCCTGGAGCTGTTCGACCTCCAGCAGGAGTTCCTCGACCACACGATGCGAGCTGCCGCCGAGCGCGGCCTCACCAACCTCGTCCCGGCCCAAGGCGACGCCACCCGGCTCCCTTATGAGGACGACTCGATTGACGGCGTGATCCTCACCGCGGTCCTCGGCGAGATCCCCGATCGAGCAGCTGCCTTGCGCGAGATCCGCCGGGTGCTGAAGCCGGAGGGCCGCCTCGTGGTCGGCGAGCTGTTCGGCGATCCGCACTTCACCTCCCGCGGCAGCCTCGAGCAGGTGGGGGCGGAGGCCGGCCTGCAACTGGTCGAGTCCTCTGGTCCCGCCTGCGGCTACTTCGCCCGCCTGAACCTGTCGTAGCGCAGCGCCGTCCTGGCAGCGTTGCCGCCGGGACCCCCGTGCAGGCCGCCGCCGGGATGTGCCGAGGCGGAAGCGAGGTACAGCCCGCGCACCGGCGTGGTCGGCCGTCCCAGCCCCGGATAGGGCCGGAAGATCGCCTGCTGGTAGAGCATCGCCGTGCCGCCGTTGATCGCTCCGCCGACCAGGTTGCGGTTGTGGCGCTCGAGGTGGACGGGGGTCTGGATGTGGCGCTTGATGATCCGGCTGCGGAAGCCCGGCGCCAGCCGCTCGACCTGTTCCTCCATCCGGTCGGCGAAGCGCTCGGCCTCCTCCTCGTTCTCCCAGTTCCCTTGCAGCTCCCCGGCCGCGTCCCGCGCCGGGCTCTGCGGCACGTGGGTGTAGGCCCAGGCGGTCTCGGTCCCCTTGGGTGAGCGCGACGGGTCGACCATCGAGTACTGGCCGAGGACGAGGAAGGGCTCGTCGGGGATCTTCCGCTCGGCGAGCTGGACGGTTGCCCGGGTGAGGCCGTCGATGCCCTCGGCGACGTGGACGGTGCTCGCCCGCCGCGCGTCCTCTGCCGTCCAGGAGATCGGCTCGCGCAGGGCCCAGTTCACCTTGAAGGTCGAGTTGTCGTACTGGTAGCGCCGCAGGTCATCGCGCACCCGCTCGGGGACCGAATCGGCCGGCAGCATCTTCCGCATCAGCGCCGGGGCGCCGCAGTCGGCAAGGATCGCCCGCTTCGCCTCGAAGCGGCGGCCGTCGGTGGCGACCGCGGCGCGGGCACGCTTCCCCCGCACCTCGATCTGCTCGATCGGCGTCTCGCAGAGGACCTCACCCCCTTTCGCCCGCAGCCTTCGGACCAGCGCGGCGGTGATGTTCCCCGCTCCGCCCTCGGCGACCGGGTAGCCGTGCTGCTGCCCGAGCCCGCAGAGGACCCAGCCGAAGAGGCCGCCGCCGGAGCTGTCGGGGGTGAGGTCGGCGTGGAGGGCGTTGCCGGCGATCAGCCAGCCGCCGCCCTCGCCCCGGAACTCCTCCTCGGCCATCCGCCGCGCCGGCAGCAGCGAGAAGCGGGCGAAGTCGGCGAGGCCGCGCGGTCCGAGCGCGTTCAGCATCCCGAGGCCGGGACGGATCGGCGGCAGCGGCGTCAGCAGCGCCCCGATCAGGTGCGGCCCCGCCTTGCACCAGAGGCCGAAGAGGCGCCGCCAGGCATCGCCGTCGCCGGGGGCGAACGCATCGAGCGAGGCACAGGTCTCGTCGAGGTCCATCGAGAGCAGGGCGCAGCGGCCGTCGGCGCCGGGATGGGCAACGACCCCCTGCGCGCTCAGCCAGTTCAGCCCGTAGGACTCGAGCTCCAGCGGCTTGATGTAGCGGGAGGCGAGGGTGAGGGGATAGAAGGCGCTGTAGAGGTCGTGGACGAAGCCGGGCTCGGTCACTTCGCCGCTCCGCACGGCGCCCCCGGGTTCAGGCTGCTCCTCGCAAACGACGACGTCCCAGCCGGCGTCAGCGAGGTGGTTGGCGGCGATCAGGCCGTTGGGGCCGGCCCCGATGACGACAGCATCGACCTTCACCCGAGGCCTATACCCGGGCGTTCCATCCTCAGCCGCGCCCGATCGTCCGCAGCATCCCGTCCCAGGCGCCGAGCGCCTTCGTCGTCACGCTCGGCCGGCCGCCGAAGCCGCCGTCGATCCGCCCCTGCCCCTTCGGCTCGCTGAGGCCGCCCGCGGCCGCGGGCCGGTCGCCGGCCGTGTGCTCGAGCCGGGCCAGCGCCCGCATCGCCCGCCGGCCCAAGCTGCCGAAGTGGCTGTAGAAGGCGACCTGGGTGCGGGCGAAGCCGCCGACGGTGAGCTCGTTGCGCGGCCGGCGGATCATCGAGAGCACGCCTTCCGCGACGGCCTCCGCCGAGTAGAGCGTCGGGCTCGGCGGCGACGGCGGCAGCAGCCCGGTCGAGCTTTCGAGGTTGCTCCAGAGCGGCGTGTCGACAGCCCCGGGGTTGACGAGCGAGAGCGTCACCGAGGAGCCGCTCTCCTCGAGCTCGGCCCGCACCGTCTCCAGGAAGCCGGCGAGCCCGTGCTTGGAGGTGGTGTAGGCGGCCATCCCCGGCAGCGGCATGTGGGCGGCGATCGAGCCGACCGCCACCACCGCGCCGCGCTCGCGCTCGAGGTGGGGGAGGGCAGCCCGGATCGTGTCGACGGCGCCGCCGAGCACCGTCTCGACGGTGGCGTCGAAGTCGTCGGGCTCGGTCTCGGTAAAGCGGCCGAAGGAGAGCCCGACCGCGGCGGTGACGAGGACGTCGAGGCCGCCGAGCTGGCGCGCCGTCTCGTCGACCGCGGCGGTGAGCGCCTCGCGATCGGTGACGTCAGCGGCGACCGTCACCGCCTCGGCGCCACTTCCCTCGGCCAGCTTGCGCTTTGCCGCCGCTAGGCCGACCTCGTTGCGAGCGAGCAGTGCCACCTCCGCCCCCTCGGCCGCCAGCGCTTCGGCGACGGCGAGGCCGATGCCGCTGCTGCCGCCGGTGACGAGCACGCGCTGGTTGGCGAGCTCGCGGGCGCGGATCGGGTCGCCCTCCGGCGTCCCCTCGACCAGCCGCTTCAGCCGCGCCAACGCCTCGGCGTTGCGGACTCGCAGGGCGGTGTCGGCAACCGGGTTGCCAGCGACGAGCGTGGTGACGCGGTCGCCGGGCTGCTCCTCCATCAAGACCTCGGTTCCGCCGGCGCTCTCCCGCAGGTCGATCTCGATCCGCGCCGTCCCCAGCGGCCGCGCCTTCGCCCGCAGCACGATCCGCTGCGGCGGCTCTACCTCGACCACCTCCGTGTGGTCCTGAACCCTCAGCGGCCAGGTCCCGACCTTGTGGTGGAAGCGCGAGCCGACCTCGGGGAAGTTCTCGTCGTGGTCGCGGATGTCGCTGGCGCCGACCACCCATTCGGGATAGCAGTGGGGGTTTGAGAGGACCGCGAAGACGTCCTCGGGAGCGGCGTCGATGTGGACTCGGTTACGCGCCATTGCCGCCCTCCGCCAGCGCCATCACGCCGTCCTCGGCGCCCTCGCCGTCCTCGAAGAAGTCCCAGATCTCGACCCGGTTGCCGGCCGGGTCGAAGAAGTAGGCGGAGCGATCGCCGCCCTCGTGCTCGACCGGGCCCTCGACCTCCACCCCCTGCTCACGCAGCTGCGCGCAGGAGGAGTCGAGCTCGTCGGTGCCCACCGAAAAGGCGAAGTGGACGTGGCGGCCGCCGCGGTCGGAGTACTCCTTCTCGCCCGGGGACCAGATGCCGAGCCGGCAGTGCTCGCCGGCCCGCAGCCAGATCCGGTCCTCGGCTTCGGCCAGGAGCGGCCTAAGACCCAGCGTTCCTTCATAGAAGTTCCGGAGACGGCCGACGTCGTCGGTCTCCAGGACCAGCTCGCAGATTCCGGCAATCGTCATGTTCCTCGTTTTCCCTTTCATCGTCAGTTCAAGCTCTCCCGCAGCGACGAGAGCAGCCGCGCGGTGATCGAGCTGGAGAGCCGCAGTTGCGTCTCCGCCCGCGGCGGTGCCAGCTGCTCCAGATAGCCGCGCGCCCGCTCGGCGAGCTCCGGCGCGATCGGGGCGGCGAGCGCGGAGGCGGCCTCGGCCGCCTCCCGCACGACCGCCGGCTCGACGCTCAGCAGCAGTTCGAACTCGCGCTGGGCGTCGCCGGGACGCGTGCGCCCCGGCGGCTCCCAAGCAACCATGCAGGCCCCGTGCTCGGGGGCCGCACAGATCAGCGCCCACTCCCGCGTCACGGGGTGGGACCGCTCCACCGGCAGCTCGACCGGCCCCCGTCGGGGCCGCCGCAACTGCTGGAAGTCGGCGAAGACGAAGGCCGCCTCGGCGCCCGCCGAGAGCTCCTCCCAGCGCGCCTCGCTCTGGCGGTAGAAGCGTTCGCGCTGGAAGGAACCGATCAGCAGCGACCGCTCGGCCCGGGCGGCGCTCTCGTCCTCGATCGCGCGGGCGAGCGGGGTGAGGTGGTGCTTGCGGACCCTCATCGGCTGCAGGTCGGGACGGCGCTCGCGCAGCTGGGCGAAGAGCGAGGGGACGCGGGAGGGGGCGAGGCGAACGCGCTCGACCGCCACCGGCAGGGCGATGCCGCGCTCACGGTCGGCGACGACGCGGAGGATGCGCTCGACTTCCTCCGGCGAATAGCGGCGGTGGCCGCTCGGCTCCCGCTGCGGTTGAGGGAACTTGTAGCGACGCTCCCAGGCGCGCAGGGTCGGCTCGGTAAGGCCGGTGGCGCGGACGACGTCGCCAATGCTGAGCAGGTTCTCGTTCGCTTCAAAGTTGGACACGGGGTACAGGTTTATCTCTACGACCAGATGGCTACCCGTCGAAGTGAACGCCCAATCAGCGCCGATGTCCCGTCGAGGCTTAACTGCCTTTTCCTGGGCACATTGGCGTACTCCCAAGATCGGCACAAATTCCCGCACTGGAGGGGTCTAGTTCGGTGTAGGTTCGTTTAATCAACTCTCCAGACGAGCATCGTCACGGGAATGACGACGGCTGGGAGTGGGGTGAGGCACACAGGGTCTGTCTGCGGCTCGCGTATCGCTACGCGAGCAATCCGAGCGAAGCCGAAGACATAGCTCAGGATGCCTTGCTCCGCGCCTGGCGTCGCCGCTCCACCCTGCGCGACGCCGAGCGCCGCAACCAGTGGCTGGCGGCGATCGTGCGCAACGAGGCCTTCCGCCAGCACGCGCGGGTGCGGCCGGACCTGAGCACGACGATCGAGCTGCGCGAGGGGGAGGAAGACGAGCGGGTGCTGGCGGCGGTCGAGCTCGCCGATCTGCACGCGGCGATGGAGGCGCTGAGCGAGCGCGACCGGCAGCTGCTGGAGATGCGCTACGAGGAGGACCTGACCCAGGGGATGATCGCCCGCCGGCTGGGGATCCCCGAGGGGACGGTGAAGGTGCGCCTGCACCGAGCCCGCGCAAAGCTGCGCCTGCTGTACGCAGGGGCGAGCGTCCCCACCTGAAGTTCGGACCGCTGTACAAGGACGCGGGTGGCCGTCGCGACGAACATTTCGTCATGGAAACGACCCCGCGGCAGATCGTCGCCTTCGGTGGCGGTGGCTTCTCGATGGAATCGGGTAACCCCCTGCTCGATGACTACGTCCTCGGCCTCTGCAAGGCGGAGCGGCCGCGAGCCTGTTTCCTCCCTTCGGCCAGCGGCGACGCCGACCACTACATCGTCCGCTTCTACCGCGCCTTCTCCGCCCATCGCTGCGAGCCCAGCCACATCTCCCTCTTCCGCCGCGAGCAGGGCCCGACCGACCTGCGCCGCCACCTCCTCTCCCAGGACCTGATCTACGTCGGCGGCGGCAGCGTCGTCAGCCTGCTCGGGGTTTGGCGCGCGCACGGAATTGACTCGATCCTGCGCGAGGCGTGGGAAGCCGGGGTCGTCCTCTGCGGCCTCTCGGCCGGCTCGCTCTGCTGGTTCGAAGAGGCCGTCAGCAACTTCCACGGCGACGCGAAACGGGTGCGCGGGCTGGGGCTGCTGCCGTTCAGCAACTGCGTCCACTACGAGCGCGGCGGCAAGCGGCAGAGCGACTACATCCGCTTCCTGCGTGAAGGGCTGAGCGGCGGCTACGCGGCCGAAGACGGGGCGGCGCTCCACTTCGTCGGCGAGGAGCTGAGCCGGGTCGTCGCCTCACGGCCTGAGGCGCGCGGGTACCGGCTCGACATGGCGGAGCGCCGGGTGGTCGAGATGCAGATCGCGACCACTTACCTCGGCGATGCGGGGGCGATGCCCGCCGCGCCGGTGCCGGAGGCGCTCTCCACGCCCGCGCCCTCCGCCGCCGGATGAGCGGCAACGGACGCCTGCCTGCCGCCGCGACTCCGGTGCGGCGCATCCTCACCCTCGGCGGCCACGAGTTCAGCTCGCGCCCTCCCGACCGGGCGGTTTGCGAGCTGCTGCTGCGGCTGGCCCGCGAGCGTGGCGGCGAGCGGCCGCGGATCTGCATCCTGCCGACCGCGAGCGGCGACACCTCCGAGCAGATCGCCAGCTTCTACGCGGCCTTCGGCGAGCGCTCCTGCGAGCCCTCCGACATCTCCCTCTTCCGGCTGGGCCGGCGGCCAGTGGCCCTGCGCGACCACCTCCTCTCCCAGGACCTCGTCTATGTCGGCGGCGGCAGCATGGTCAACCTGCTGGCGGTCTGGGAGGCGCACGACATCGCCTCGATCCTCAGCGTCGCCTGGCGCCAGGGGATCGTCCTCGCCGGCCAGAGCGCCGGGGCGATGTGCTGGTTCGAGGCCGGGATCACCAAGTCCTCGGGCAAGCCTCGGGCCGCTGCTGGGCTGGCGATGCTCTCCGGCAGCCTCTGCGTCCACTACAACAACGAACCCGAGCGCCGCGCGGCCTACCTCGCCGCGGTTGCCGACGGGATGCCGAGCGGCTACGGACTAGACGACTACGCCGGCCTGCTCTGGGAAGGCGAAGGGACCCCCTCGGCCCTGACCGCCCGCCGCGGCGCCCGCGCCTACCGCGTCAGCTCCCAGGCGGGCAAGGCGACCGAGTCCCCGCTCCCCGCCCGCTTCCTCCCGGCCCCGGCCCCGGCCGCCCTGCGCGAGGACATAGCCGAGTTCCGCCGCATCCGCACGATGCGCAAACGCGCCGGTTGGCTCGGCTGAGGTTCCACTTTCGCCTCATTTCTGCGACTGAAGATTTCCTTTTTGCGCGCAACCCGTCGTAGCTTTCTGTCTACGGTTGCCATCATGGAGGCACTGACGATGGAGACGCCAATGACCGAATGGAACGACGACCGCCTCGACGAACTGAACGGGCGGATGAAAGAGGGCTTCGCCGAAGTCGACAAGCGCTTCGAGAAGGTCGACAAGCGCTTCGAGAAGGTCGACGAACGCTTCGACAAAGTGGACGAACGCTTTGTCCGCCTTGAAGGCGAGATGAAAGAGGGCTTCGCAAAGGCCGCCTCGAAAGAGGAAATGCGCGAGCTGAGGTTGGAGATGCGGGGTCTCAACGAAAGGTTCGACCGTCTCCTCCACGCGATGGCGGTCTCGGCAGTGGGATTTGCGGGCGCGGTCCTTGCGACGCTTGCGGGGATCGCTGTGTTGTAGGTCCCTCGTTACTCCCCGGCCGCAGGCGGCGCGGTCGGGTCTGAGCCCTCTTCGCCGAGTTTCTCGCGGGCGATGTAGTCCTCGGCAAGGAGGAGGTTGTCGCGGGAGCGCTCGACGACATTGAGCAGGTCGCCCATCAGCGAGACCTCCTCGACCTGCTCCTTGACGAACCACTGCAGGAACTGCTCGGCGCGGTAGTCCTTTAGCTCGCGGGCGAGCTCGAAGAGGCCGAAGATCTCGTCGCTGACCCGCTGCTCCTGCTGCAGCGCCATCCGCACCGGGTCGCTGCCGTCGGCGAAGGTCGTCTGCTGGGACTTGATGTCGGGGATGTGGACCGGCTCGCCGACGTCGAGCAGGTAGCGGATCATCATCATCGCGTGCTCGCGCTCCTCCAGCGCCTGGCGGTAGAAGAAGGCGGCGAGGCGGG
>Ga0157371_10004275_pt1 | contig 12535 bp, 10 predicted proteins | sample C45metaG_FD_113462 | JGI IMG/M metagenome (GOLD analysis project Ga0157371, IMG submission 113462) | Corn rhizosphere microbial communities from Kellogg Biological Station, Michigan, USA - C4-5 metaG | ecosystem: Host-associated > Plants > Roots > Rhizosphere > Soil | place: USA: Michigan... | reverse complement strand
GTAGCAGTTACAACTTTTGGCTGAACAACTTTGTTGACCGTTACGGCTGCCGGAGTTGTTACGGTTGTTGCGTTGTTGACTGTTGTGTTTGAAGGTTCGACAGCCACAGGTGTGGAAGTTACTGCAGGTGCGGGCGCAGTTTCTGGTTCAGGAGCCGCGGGTAAAGTTTGTTTCACTTCAGGAGCAGGATTTACAACAGTGTTTTGAGTGACAGGTGCTGTAGTCATTGTTGGCGCAGCCTGAACCTGGGTAACGGGTTTTGCAGGTGAGGTTGAATTTGAATCAGCAGCATAAATCACGCGTGTTTTTAACGGTTGAGGATAATATTTATCCATTTTTGGATGAGTAGATTTGAGAGTATCTATAACCTGGCTGCTGCCGCTGGTGGAAATCAAGGCGAGCAAAGTGGAAAATAACAATATAAGCTTAAGTTGCATGCGATTTGGTTTCCTTAAAGTTATCCATATTAACTGAACAAAATTGATTTTAAAAAACTTTAAGTAAACTTTTAGTCCTAAGAGGAAAGGGAGACAGCAAACCAAGAAATAATTTCTTTTTTTCTTTTGACAGGCCAGAGAAATGGAAAAGTTACTGCAAACTTGCCTGTCTATTCTTCTTTCGTCTGCCGCAATTGTCTATTGGCAAAATCAATGTACTGCTGCCAGTCGTAAAGTGTTATATCGTGCTTGCCTGTCCTGATATGATAACGAATAGTTTCGCCCACCGGCGAATTAACAGGCGGCATGGAATCTACACCCAACCCTTTTTTCCCAAATAATGCATAAACAGGGCCGGCATTTTTTGCGCTCAAAAATTCCCCTTTCGGATCGGCCCACAGATCGTCCTCTGCTGAGGCAACATACAAAGGTCTTGGAGCCATCAATGAAAGTAAAATATGTTGATCAACCGGTAACAACTCTGCATGACCATTATATTTTTTGTATGAAGGACTAAACCAATGCGGAAAAGCATTGTTTATTTTTTCAATCGTTTCACCAAAAAATCTTTTTGATAATGCTGCTCCACCTTCACCGGAATCATTTGAAACGACGATGGCAAAACGGGTATCATTAGCCGCTGCCCACAAAGCAGTTTTGCCCAATCTTGAATGGCCCGTTATTACCACCTGTTGTGCATTTACTGCAGAATCGGTTTCAAGATAATCCATCATTCTGGACAATCCCCACGCCCATGCACCAATTGCTCCCCATTCATTTTCTTTAATCCCTAATTCTTTTTTCAAAGTTGTTCGTATCCCGGTTTTCCATCCTTCAGGATAATCTGGTTCAAGGTCGCCGTAATAAGCAGTGGCAACGCCATAACCATTGTCAATAATTTCCCTCAAAGGCCATCTTGAAGAATCTGTGCCCCGGGAAGCTTCAGTTGCATGAAAGCCGGTGATATGTTTGTCTTCTTCATTATCTATCCAACCTGTTGGCAGATCAATTCCTTTGTCAGCATCAACAGCCTGGTTACCATGAAAATTCAAACCTGTAAAAACTGCCACCGGGCCTTTTGCAGATTTTGGCAAATACAACAACACATGCATTGAAGGCGACGAAGCGTCTTCGGTGAAATATATGGTTATTTGCTTGCGGACCGCTTTTCCATTTAATGCAGAAGAATCAACTGATGTTACTTCAAAATGTTCATCTTTTGGGTTCCCCGGCATTCGTCCATACACATTGTCCGCAAATAATTGTAACATTCGTGGTCGCTGGTATTGCAGCCATTCTTCTTCGGTCGTTATTCGTCTACCATTCGCCGTTTGCAATGGATCAGGCAAAGTATAAGGAGGAACTTTTGATTCATCATAATTTACTTCACCGGTTTGTGCATTCATATGAGAAGAAGTTAGATTAAGCGTGATAAAAAGAAGTAAAAAGTTCAAGGAAGCTTTTTTCATTTTATTGCAAATTGACAGAATCCAAATTAACGATTGCGGGAAAGTGAATATAAGCTTTTTTCAATTTTTTGCTACCAGGTCTCTTTATGAAGAGCGGCGTACGACGCAGTGTGTGATACAATTTTTTGAACAGTTTTATTTACTGTTACTGCTCAAGGTGTTGTTACCATATTGGAAGCGAAATCTATTGTGTGTCCATTTGTTTCGCCTTTTCCAACGCCTCCTCAAAAGTGGCTGTAACATTTCCTTTGCCAATGGCAAAGAGGAGACGCGCTTCCTGTAATTCTTTCAGCACTTGGGTTGCAGTAAGTTCAGATAAAATTATTTTGGTGTGATTTTTTTTGCAGTCGTTATAAATTCCCTTCATTGTTTGAATCCCTGTTGCATCAATTAGCGGCACATGTCGCATGCGGATAATCAACACCTTTGGATGTTTCTTCAGGTATTTTAGAGCGTCTTTAAATTTATAAGCTGCACCAAAAAAAAGCGGCCCGGTTATTTCCAGTACTTCAATGTTTTTCGGAATTTTAAATTTTCCTTCTACCAGGTCATACCCGAAATTCTCATCTTCTATTTCATTGGTGAGCACACTTACTTCGCTTGTTTTTATCATATTTCTCATGAATAAAAAAGCTGCCAATACAATTCCTACTTCAATCGCAACCGTAAGGTCAATTAATACGGTAAGAAAAAAAGTGATGAGCAGGACGGCAACATCGCCTTTCGGTCCTTTCAAAACGGACTTAAAATTTTCCCATTCGCTCATATTGAAAGCAACGATTACCAGTATTCCGGCGAGATTTGCAATAGGAATTAGAGAAGCCCATTTGCCCACCAGCAATAAGATAAGCAAAAGCGTGATCGCGTGTACGATTCCGGCCACAGGAGTTCGTCCGCCGTTTTTTACATTCGTCGCCGTTCTTGCAATGGCGCCGGTTGCAGGAATTCCTCCAAAGATGGGAGAGAAAATATTCGCGATTCCTTGCGCTATCAATTCCATGTTTGAGCGATGATTACCACCAATCATTCCATCGGCAACTACGGCCGACAATAAAGATTCAATGGCACCCAAAATGGCAATGGTAAATGCGGGTTGTATTAAATGTTTGATTGTCGCCAGGTCAATTACCGGTATTTGCGGCGCCGGAAAAGAAGAAGATATCTTTCCAAACCTGCTGCCAATCGTTTCTACAGGCAAATGAAAAAATTGGACAGCGACAGTGGTTAATAAAATCGCGACCAGGGAGCCCGGTATTTTCTGGTTTATTTTTGGCCAGACAAGAATAATAACAATTGTTGCAACGCTGATCATCGAAGCATAAATATTCACACTATTGAAATGAGAAAAATAAGCGCTCCATTTTGAGATGAAATCCGCTGGCACGCTGCCCATCTGCAAGCCGAGGAAATCTTTTATTTGGGAAGAAAAAATAATCAGTGCGATGCCGCTCGTAAAACCTATGATTAGCGGATGAGGAATAAATTTTATAACGGTTCCCAATCGCGCAACGCCCATTATCACTAACATTATTCCACCCATAAAAGTGGCAATGATTAATCCATTAACGCCGTAGGTTTGAACGATTCCATAAACAATAACAATAAATGCGCCGGTGGGGCCGCCGATCTGCACACGACTTCCTCCAAAAGCGGAAATTAAGAATCCTGCAATTATCGCAGTTATCAAACCTTTTTCAGGCGTGACACCTGATGCAATTCCAAAGGCGATTGCCAGTGGGAACGCCACAATGCCGACAATGATGCCTGCTAAAACATCTTTGGAAAATTGTTTGCGGTTGTAATTCTTTAATGTATCGATGAGTTTGGGCCTAAACATTCCTTTCATGCAGGAGTCGTTTTCTTTTTTTTTGTGCAAGAAAAATTCTAACGAGGAAAGATATTTATTTTACGGTCACCACGGTGATTACTGATGAAGATCATTTTTGGAGAGCAAGAAGCAAGAAGCAAGTATCAGGAAGCTGCTCAAAATCTCTTTGCCCTGTTTCCCGGGTAAATGACATCAAAAAACAAAAAGAAGCCTGCCCGGTTTACCAGCGAGCTGATGATGATTTTTTTAACTACGCCTTTAAAAGTTTGTTTTTCTCCAAGGGCAAAACCAATTGAACCGAGAGAAAACGCACGATCTACCATCCTGGTTAAATGATAGCCATCTGTAAAACTAACGGCAAAGGTGGTGGCGCCGGGAAAGGCCGGCCGCAGATCCCCCTTGTCGTAATCTTTATATTTATTTTTCCATGAAGCCTGGAAATCCCAAAACCTGTTTCCAAAGCCAAGGTAATGATGAACGAACGCCTGGTTTACGCCATCTGCACTTCCGGATAAAAACTGGCAAGTGTAGATAAAGATGTCTTTATTTATTTTTCGTTTTTGCGGCTTAACTACCTGAATTTTCAGTGGATAAACAGTTTCAACTTTTTGAATTCTGTTGAGCTGTGCATAACTGTCGATAGGAACAATCATCGCAACGATTATAAACGCCTTTATCAGCGCGATCTTCAACTTGTGTTTCATCGGTTGTGTTTTTTGTTGATTTTACTTCTTACGGGAAAAGTTTTGGTTATCAGGAAAGAACAGGGGATTGTGAATGGTCTAAATCAACCATTATAAATGCCAGGAACCAGGCATTTGAATTTCGGGAGATATTGCGACAGAGGTTAAAAGGGATCTTGTGGTGCGTTTCGTAAGAGTTGGTGATACAAATAAAACAAAACATTTTGAAGAATCAAAGCAATTCTGTATTTCATTTTCTGATGAATGAGAATAAATTGACTGCACCGAGTGCGGGGAAGAAATAAGGCAGGCATGGTTTCTTACATGAAAATGCCTGCCTTATGGTAAAATAAAAATTCCTTTTAAATGTTCATTTACTGTAAACTCTTCGTTCTATCATTCAGTTCTCAAACTTTTCACAGGGTTTCGTATTGCAGCACTTAAAGTGTTGATGCTCACAATCGCCAATGTCAACAAAAGGATTAGTGCGCCAACGAGGCCAAACATCCAGATACTTATTGATACACGATATTGATACTTCTGCAACCAGTTGTGCATGATCCACCATGAAAGCGGGATGGCGATTGCGAAAGCAATAGCAACAAGTCTCAAAAACTCTTTCGAAATAAGCAATAGCAATTGCTGCACAGATGCTCCTAATACTTTCCTGATGCCGATCTCGCGAATTCGCTTTTCAATTGTGAAAGCCGCAAGTCCGGCGAGACCAATGGAACAAATAAAAATGGCAAGTGCTGCAAACAAGAGACTGACTTCGCTGATCAATTTTTCATTCATGAATTTCTTTTCAAATTCCTTATCCACAAAGCTGTAATCAAAAGCGTATCCGGGGTTGTATTTTTTAAAGACCGGTTCTATAGCGGCAAGCGCCTTCTGAGGCAGAACACTCTTGTTTAAACGAACACTTATCATATTAGAATTATCCGGGTTGTACATTACCATCATCGGTTCGACAGGTTTAAATGGCGATTCCTGTATCACGTTATCCGTTACGCCAAGCACTGTATAAGTTTTCTGCTGTCTTCCGTATCGTAATTTCATTCCTACGGGATCTTTTACATTCATTACAGCTACCGCTGCCTTATTGAGCAATACATATTGGCTGTCAGAGGGATTTCCGCTGAAATCTTTTCCTTCTATCATTTTTATTCCAATTGTTTTTGTGAAATCCTTGCCCGCCAACAATCCTGTAAAGATGGCGTTCATATTATCCGGCTTGCCTTCCCAATCCGGCGCAGGCGTTTTCCACCAGATTTCAGTGATAGGAGCCATTGTTCGTGTCACCGAATTTACCATTCCTGTTTGAAGAAGACTTTGCTTGATGATGTCGTAGTTTTTTTGAGTGTCCAGTGTACCGGGAATGGTAATTAGATTATTCGGGTTATAACCAATATCCCTGTTCCTGATCATTTTGATTTGCTGGTAAATGATGATGGTGGCGGAGATGAGGAGAATAGACGCCACGAATTGACCAACAATTAATACATGTCTTGGTAACACTGTCTTTTTGCCTGATGCAAATGTTCCTTTTAAAACTTTTACAGGATTGAATGACGATAAATAAAGAGCAGGATAACTGCCGGCAACTATGCCCGTAAAAAGTATCATAGCCAAAGCGCCAAGCCAAAAAACAGCCTGTGAAAAAGGTACAACCAATTGCTTGTTCACAAGTGAATTAAAAGCCGGCAACAATAAATAAACTGCCAAAACAGAAATGACGAATGAAATGAACGCAAGAATAACAGACTCAATAAAAAACTGGAATACAAGTTGTTTTCTTGCCGAACCCAACGTTTTCCTGATGCCAACTTCTTTTGCTCTTTTTTCAGAACGGGCTGTTGAAAGATTCATAAAATTGATGCACGCAATCAATAATATGATTAACGCGATAATGGAAAACATTCTCACGTATTCGATCATTCCGCCGATATTTTTACCATCTTTAAAATCGCTGTACAACCGCCATTTGCTCATAGGGAAAGAGAAGTAAGTGCTGATCTTTTTGTCGCTTGGATCATGCTGCTGTTTTATTTCATTTATTTTTTTATTGATCCAGCTAATGTTAGCGCCGGGAGCAACTTGCAGGTAAACGAGCCATGAAGAATTTACCCATTCACTCATCGACTGTTTTATATAAGGTTCAGAATAATTAAATGGCCTTATGTAATCAAACTGTATTGTACTGTTGGCCGGCATGTCTTTTACAACAGCCGAAACTTTCAGGTCATTCTGATTGTCGATCTTTATTACTTTATCAATCGGGTCGCTCTTCCCAAATAAGGCTCTTGCGGTTGATTCAGTGAGTACTATTGACAAAGGATCTTTGATCGCCGTGGCTGCATTTCCCTCAATAAATTTTACAGTGAAAAGATCAAAAAAATGATCGCTGACTGTAAGGCCTGTTTTCTTAAGGATATCATCTTTATATGCAATATTGATGGGCGTAGGATAACCGGTAACCACTGCATTCTTCACCTGCGAAACCTGGCTGCTTATAGATGACGCAAGCGGAAAAACCATGTTTGGATCGGTGAAAACTTCATTGTTGAAATCCCGGTTGGCCATCAGCTGGTATATCTGATCATAATTTTTCTGTGATTTGTTGTAGTTCAGTTCATCCTGAACCCAAAGGAAAATGAGGATGAAGCAGGTCATGCCAATGCTAAGTCCAAGAAGATTGGTAACTGAAAACCCTCTATTGCGGAACAGATTTCTCCAGGCAACTTTAAAGTAATTACTGAACATATCGAGTGAATTATGGTTGTTATTCGTTTTGAGTTGAATAGTTACATAGCCAAGGATATGCCATTTGATAAACGGCTGATTTTTAGCTCATTAAAACAAAGTTGTTTGGCTTGAGTGTCCGTTTTTGATACAGGCGCTGTGCGTTTTTGAACATCGAGAACGGGAAAGTTTTACCCCGGGGAGGTGTGTCCCAGTAAACAAACAAAATCTTTCAATTTTTATTTTACACTTTTACGAGTTTCCATTTTCCTCTTTTAAAAAGTATCATTGAAGTGATGGTGATACAGGTTTCGGTTACCACAATACAAATAAAAACACCCTTAGGTCCCCAGTTCCACACAATGGCAACGAGATACGCTAAAGGAATCTGGAAGATCCAGAACCAAAAAAGGTTTACCCAAGTAGGCGTTCTGCTGTCGCCCGCTCCATTGAAGGCGTTCATCATTACCATTCCAACTCCATAAAAAATATAGCCAAGACTTACGATCCGTAGTGCCGTTACGGCAATGTTTACAACTGAAGGTTCTGTTGTAATGATGCTGACAAAAAAATTAGCCCATCCCAAAAAAAGGAGCGAGACACAACCCATAAAAATTGCGTTGTATTTGGCGGCTTTCCAAACAGATTCTTCCGCCCGCGCTGCTTCTTTGGCGCCTAGATTTTGCCCTACCAAAGTTGCCGCTGCATTGCTTAAACCAAATGCCGGTAAAATAAAAAATACGATCCATCGAATGGCGATGGTGTAGCCGGCTACGGCATCGCTCCCAAAATCGGTCATGATGCGCGCCATGGCGATCCAACTGGCTGAACCAACCAAAAACTGTAGTGAAGCTGTGGACGCCACTTTCAGCAGGCTTTTCATCACTTCCTTGTCGGGAACAAAATGATGCAGGTGGATTTTTATAATTCCCTTGCCTTTTAAAAGATGCCAGAGCTGGTAACAGACACCGACGCCGCGGCCAATTGTGGTGGCCATTGCCGCACCGGGCAATCCGAAGAAATGAATTAAAGTGGGGCACAAAATAATGTTGCAGATGTTGGCCAACCACAAACTGCGCATCGCGATCGTCGCATTACCCGCGCCCCTGAAAATTCCGTTCAATAAAAAAAGCAAGAGAATTACAATATTGCCTGTTAGCATAATGCGCGTAAACGTGTATCCATGCAAAACAATATCGTCTGTAGCGCCCATCAACCGAAGCACATTCTTTGGAAAAAATATCCCGACAGCGCTAATCATTATTGCCAAAAGCACCACCAGCAAAATACCTTGTGCGCTGGCTTTGGCGGCACTGTCAATATGTTTTTCGCCCACTCTTCTTGCCACCAGGGCGGTTGCTGCCATGCTGATCCCAAATGCGAGTGAATAAACAATAGCCAAAACCGATTCTGTAAGGCCGACGGTGGCTGTGGCCGCAGATCCCAGTTTGCCTACGAAAAAAATATCTACAATGGCGAAAACGCTTTCCATGCACATTTCCAGGATCATGGGAATAGCCAAAAGAAACACCGCTCTTCGAATACTGCCTGTGGTAAAATCATGTTGCTTTGTGGAAAGCGCTTCCTTAATAAAGTTGAAGATTTTTGTTACACCCTTATCGCGTGAATAAGTTGTTATCATGAGTGATAATAATTAATGGTAAATGAAAATAATAGTGCAGCCGAAAATGGCTGCTATTGGCGGAGGATGGGCGTTATTAATTTTAAAACGACGCCCTGCTTACATTTTCATATTCGATAAGTTGTGGACGCGAAATTAGAATTTTTTTTAATAAATAAATCAGCTTGATGAAAAAAAAATCGCCAAAAGGAAAAACTCGCCAACTTTTACTTCTTAAAATAGAACTCCAGCTCAGTATCTACATTGGTCATATCGGCTAGCTCCGGATCTTTTTTCCTGTTAAAAATATACATGCCGCAAATGTCATTGTTGCGGTTGAGATCAATGCAGCTATCACTTCCATTTTCTTTTACAAACAAAAGGTACCTGGCTTTGCTGGTTTCAATGATATTGATTTTCGGGTAATATTTTTTAAGAACGATATGCGCATTTCTCATTTGAAAAAAGCAATCATGCATTAAACTTTTAAAAACCATTGGCGTGTTGACTGCTTTTATTTTTTCGAGTTGCGCTGAATCAGGTTTGTAAAAAACAGCGGCGGGATTTTTTATGGTAAGGGTGTCTTGGAAAGAGGAGGCAGGTTTTGCAATAAACTTTCGCGTAAGTTCTTTGTGTTCTTGCGGCTGGGGCTGCTTCACGTTTTCTTTTGAATGGCTGTTACAGGTAGAAAGAATGCTTGCAAAAAAAATCAAAATAATCAACCTGGTGATCATGCTAAACTAATTTCATGAAAGTGAAGATGAAGATAGAAAAGATTACAGTGAACGAACTTTTTATGCTAAAAATTATTTCGCTCTCTTAAACAAAAAGCCCTTAATCAAATTGATCAAGGACTTCTTATTATTGCTGTTTTCTCTGCTTTTCAAAATTTTTTTTAATAATTCCACAATCTTGTAATATTAAATCCGATCAGGAACTGTCCGCCTTTTACTTTTTTTCCGGTGGTTTTATCTGTGTATCCAAATGGCGCATTGGCATTGAAGAGATTATCACGTTGCGGGCTCATGAACTGGTAGTTTCCTAAGAAGAACTGGAAGGAGTGACCTCCCGTGTAGAATTCAAATCCGAGAGATAAATTAGGATTTGGATTGTTCGTAGCGTGCTTCGTGATCGGTTGATCGTAATCCCACATGATTGAAGTAACATAGGTCAATTTGTATCTGCCTGAGAAGGAAAACACAAAGTGGTCAAACTTCATCTCTTTGAAGACTGTCGTTGTAGTGTCGTTTTTTGCGTTAATGTAATAACCATCTACTGAGTTCTGGTGAGAGAGGCTTAAGCCGCCTTGAATTGACAACTTATCACTAATTTTTCGTGCCACCAGCAATTCATGAAAGAAAGAAAAGCGCTGCGTGTTGTATTTAAAAATCCCACCGTCAGGGTCTTTCCTCGTGTCATAGCCCATGTTTGCATAATAGGAAACGCTCACCGGGTATTTTCCGGGTGTTTGAGTAATCAAAGAATATTTTAAATTTCCATCAAGGAGCATGTTGCTTTTGGTAATTCCGACGCCCACATTTAGCTTGTTGATAGGAACATAGTTAACACCGAGACGAATGTTGGATGGAGCAAAAAATCCCCAGAAATCATCGTAGCCGTTGGTAACTACGCCAAACCTGTGCTGGATATCCACTTCAAGAGATTTCTTTTGAGGAACGAAAATGCTTTGATTGTTTAGTATCCAGATACTCTCAAAAGTATTTTTTACCGGTTTTGCTTTCACGGGTGCAGGCGTCTCTTCAACCGCGGTTGAGTCTTGCGCAAAGCCGCTGCTGCTCAATACCAACAGGCAGATAACAAGGAAGGAAGTGAAGGCTTTCAAACCTGTTCCTTTGTTTATAAAACTTTTCATATTGATTTATTTTTTAAAAGTCAATTAATTATTGGGTGCACCGTTCCTTATCCAGTCGTACACTTTTTGCCTGTCTTTGGCAGAGGGAATATGTTCTCTCATTTCGCCGTTTATTTCAATATAGAGGATGCTTGTTTTTGGCAGATCGGTATTTATAAATCCGCCGTTTACGATTTGTTTGTATGATATGTCGGTGTTCATATAAGGCTTGTGTCCTCCTTCTACATGGCATCCGGATAGAGCGCAGCTACTGTTAAAGAGCGGAGCTAACTCCGTTGAATAGCTTACAGGCTGTGGTGGTCCGTCGGGATCAACTGCTGCTTCCGGAAGGATCACATCTTTGTAACAGCTGGATAAAAACAAACCCAGCGTTAATATGAGCCCGAAAAGAATTAATACTCGTTTCATGATAATTTCTTTTTAGGGTGAATTATTTATTGTTGAAATTCATATTACACTCGATCTGCACATTGTCAGCGATGCTTGTACTGGTCACGCCATAATCACGACAGTTAAACTGGAAGGTGAGCTGCAAGCCAAATACATCATAGGCTGAAGCAGTGCCGGCGTTAACAGTAGCTCTTTGGATATATTTTAATTTTCCAACAATAGATTCGGTAAGAGGAGTTGCTAAAGGGCCTTGCCATGTCAAATTAAGCGTTACAATATAATCCTGGCTCAAAGGATCAAATTCAACTTTGGTTGTTTTTATCCTTGCAATGTTAGTAACAGTCAGGTTTTGAGTGCCAGCCACAATAGCAGTAGTACCAAATGAAGTTAAAAGGCAACCGCCATCTCTGCCGGGCTCGCCGGTATTTGCCTGGTTCAGTTGAACGTATCCGCTGAAATGAATTTTAGAAGGATCGTTTTCATAAAATGCCCATGAAGTATCCATTAATGGTTGGCCGGTAGTTACATAATTCTGCATCTCCGCATCTGTTACGTCGTGCATTCCAAACTGGTTAAAACGTCCGGTCAGCAGGCCTGCTAATCCGACATAATTAGTTTGCCACAATACACTTGAGTGCGCCTTATCTAATTTCCATTGTGTGGTATCTCCTTTAGTTAAAGTGCCGGGAAGAAGAACGGCATTACCGCGATTAATTACGATGGCATTGGATGCGGGGGCTGGCAAAACTTCATTTTCGTGTGTACAGCTGGTGATATACCCAAAGCCACTTAACAAAAGTAGCAGCGCCAGGAGGGTTTTGTTACTAAACAGTTTCATAATTCTTGTTTTTGATTATTATTAAATAATTACCACAAAGCTATTGGCGCGTCGGTTACAATTTCATGACTTGACTCAATACAGAATATGATTCAGATCACAACAAAAAAGGGAAGAATCAGCTGGGATAAAATGATGTGCAGCAGATGAACAAATAAGGAAGATTTTTATTTTCTATTTGTATAAAAGTTCTAAGAAGTTTTTTTTCTTAATTTGGAAAAATAGAAAAAAAATAAGTAGAGGGATGCGATGAGGATAAGGGTGGCGACGTTAAGAAGAAGACTGTCTGTAAAGACTTTCATGTCATTATGAATAATCTCGCTACCGTGCGGCAATCGTGATTGAGTAAAAATTTCCTTCAGCAAAAAGAAAAAAAATACCAGGCTGTGAAGCAGGCTCCAAACGGGATTTTTACTGAAGATCCGTATCCAGAAAAAAACGCCGAGCAGACCAAAAATTTGCAGCACAGGCAACTGGAATTGTGCATATAAATTTCTCACGGAAGGGTCAAGGCTGAGATCTTTTAAAAACATTCCTAAATACAAAGTTGCGACAAGCGCATACGAATACGGAAGTAGAACAGCAAGTTTCCAAAAAAGCGTTTGTGCCTTACCGTTATTTACGCTTTTTAAAGAAAAAATCAGGGTATAAATG
>Ga0157371_10004274_pt1 | contig 12535 bp, 9 predicted proteins | sample C45metaG_FD_113462 | JGI IMG/M metagenome (GOLD analysis project Ga0157371, IMG submission 113462) | Corn rhizosphere microbial communities from Kellogg Biological Station, Michigan, USA - C4-5 metaG | ecosystem: Host-associated > Plants > Roots > Rhizosphere > Soil | place: USA: Michigan... | reverse complement strand
GCCGCCCATGCCGACGACATCCAGGCCGGCAAGCAGTACACCGAACTGAGCAGTCCGGTTCCGGTGTCCGAACCCGGCAAGATCGAAGTGGTTGAGCTGTTCTGGTACGGCTGCCCGCACTGCTACGCCTTCGAGCCCACCCTCAACGCCTGGGCCAAGAAGTTGCCCAACGATGTCGCCTTCAAGCGCGTGCCGGCCATGTTCGGTGGCATCTGGAACGTCCACGGTCAGTTGTTCGTGACCCTGGAAGCCATGGGCGTGGAAGCCAAGGTGCATGACGCCGTCTTCGCCGCCATCCACAAGGAACACAAGAAGCTCGCCACCCCCGAGGAGATGGCCGACTTCCTCGCCACCCAGGGCGTGGATCGCGACAAGTTCCTCAGCACCTACAACTCCTTCGCCGTGAAGGGCCAGGTGGAAAAGGACAAGAAACTGGCCATGGCCTACCAGATCACCGGCGTGCCGACCATGGTGGTCAACGGCAAGTACCGCTTCGACCTGGGCTCCTCGGGCGGCCCGGACGAGACCCTCAAGGTCGCCGACTTCCTGATCCAGAAGGAACGCGCGGCCAAGTAAGACCTCGCCGCCGCCGCGTCCTGCGGCGGCGCCTTCTCAGTTCGTCCCTCTCAAGCGGCCTCCGGTCGTCCTGCTCAAACTTTCCCCGTACTGGCCGATACCCTAGCCACCAAGAACCTGTTTACGATCTCGCGAGCTAGAGACAAACAAGGCGAAAGTGCCTGAGGAAGCGGATCGGACTCGCGCTCGAGTTTACGAATGGTAAATGAGCATTGCGACGGGTCGCCCAGGCGGGGCTGGCCTTCCAGGGCAGTTTCAACGCCGTTTAGCCGACGCGCAGCGGATCGTGAATAGGTTCTGACAAGTCGGCTGGCCGCCCCATCGTGCCGGCCTGCTGGCCACCCTCAAGCCTTTGGAGCGGGCGGATGGAGCGTGCGGACGTCGAGCGCTGGAAAAACAAATACCTGGAAAGTCTCGAGAACCTCGAACGCCTGGAAAGCCGGTGGGAAAACCGTCTGGATCTGGTGCGACGCGGTCTCGTGCGCAGCAGCCTGGCCGCCGAAGGCAACGACGCGGCGGTGGACGCCTGCCTGGTCGAATTGCGCGACATCCTCCGCCGAGACGACAGCGACGCCGACCTCGCCAAACTGATTCCGCGCCTGGAGCGTACCGTGCTCGATTCCGAGCAGCGCCGGGAATTGCGCGCACGCCAGGTCGCCGAAGCCTTCGCCGAACTCTGCCGGCTGTTGCAGACCCTGGAGTTGCCGCGTGACCAGCGCAAGGCACTCAAGGGGTTCGCCAAGCGGGCCCAGGCCGCCGCCGGCCAGCCCAGCGAACTGCCGGCGCTGCTGGGCGAATTCAGCCGCCTGCAGCAGCAGGCCCTGAGCCAGCTACACCCTGAGCAACCCGCCCGCGCCGGCTTCCTGCAGCGCCTGCTGGGAGGACGGGGCGAAGCCGCCGAAGAGGCACCAACGGCGGTCCCCCGTTCGGCAGCGGAAGGCGTCTTACCACCCGCAGCGGCAACGACCGCGACGGCAAGCCCGGCAGAGCCAGAACTACCGCCCTTGGCGGTCGAAGGTACGCCTACCACCCGGACCGAAACCGCCGCGGAGCCCCTGGCGGCCCAGGCCGACCCGGCCTATGCCCTACCCCCGGTGCCCGAGCCCGGCTACAGCGCCATCGCGCCCCACCTGGAAGCCACCCTGCTGCGGCTGCTCGACGACCTGGCCCTGCCCGACAGTCACAAGCCTCAGGCGGAACACCTGCGCCAGCGCATCCAGGGCAGTCTGAACTGGTACGAACTGGTGCCGGTGCTCGACGACCTGTCGGTACTGGTGCTGGCGCTCAACCATTCCGGCCAGAGCGAATTCCAGCTTTACCTGCGCCAGCTCAACGAACGCCTCGCCGCCTTCCAGGCCGGCCTGCAGGACGTCCACGAGCAGCGTCAGGACGGCCAGACCCAGGAGCGCGCCTTTGGCGATGCCCTGCGCGGCCAGGTCAACGAACTGCAGAACGAAGTCCAGGACGCGACGGACCTGGACAGCCTCAAGCTATCACTGGACAGCCGTCTGGAAGGGCTGCTGACCAGCCTGGCCGAGCAGCAGAGTCAGCGTGAAAGCCGCGAACAGGAAGCCAGCGAAAGACTCAGCGCCCTGACCGAGCGTGTCGCCAGCATGGAGCACGAGGCCCAGCAGTATCGCGGCCACCTGGAAGAGCAGCGGCAGAAGGCGCTGTGCGATCCGCTCACCGGCCTGCCCAACCGCGCCGCCTGGAGCGAGCGCCTGGACCTGGAGGTCGCCCGCTGGCAACGCCATGGTGGCGACCTGCTGCTGGCGGTGCTCGATGTCGATCTGTTCAAGCGCATCAACGACGGCTACGGCCACCTGGCCGGCGACAAGGTACTCAAGATCATCGCCGGCGAATTGCAGCGCCGCCTGCGCAAGACCGACTTCATCGCCCGCTTCGGTGGCGAGGAGTTCGTCGTGCTGCTGAGCGCCACGCCCCTCGCCGGCGGGGTGACCCTGATCGAGCAGCTCCGCGCCGCCGTCGCCGCCTGTCCCTTCCATTTCAAGGGCGAGCGGGTGGTGGTCACCCTGTCCGCTGGTCTTGCGGCCTTTGCGCCGGGCGAGGATGCCGATACCGTATTCGAACGTGCCGACCAGGCGCTCTACCGCGCCAAGCGCGCCGGACGCGACCGCCTGGACGTGGCCTGACCCTTCCACGTTCGCGAGGTAATCGTGCGAAAGCCCTTCAAACTCCTCCCCTGGCTGCTCTGCAGCCTGCTTCTGGCCGGCTGCTCCAGCGGTCCGCGCATCAACGACGACTACACCGCCCGCGACCAGGACAGCCGGGTGCAATACATCGTCTTGCACTACACCGCCGCCGGCTCCCAGCAATCCCTCAAGCTGCTGACCCAGGCCGGCGTCAGCGCCCACTACCTGATCGACACCGACGGCACCATCTACCGCCTGGTGGACGAGAATCGCCGCGCCTGGCACGCCGGAATCAGCGAATGGGAAGGCCGCACCTGGCTCAACTCCGCTTCCATCGGCATCGAGATGGTCAACCTGGGCTTTCGCGACACCCCGGCCGGACGCCAGTGGTATCCCTTCAGCGAAGCCCAGATCAAGGCGTTGATTCCGTTGCTCAAGGACATCGGGCAGCGCCATGGCCTGGATCGCCGCGCCATCGTCGGACACAGCGACATCGCCCCGGGGCGCAAGCAGGATCCGGGTCCGCTGTTTCCCTGGGCCCGCCTGGCCGCAGCGGGCCTGATCAACTGGCCGGACCCGGCGGTGGTCGCCCAGCGCCAGGCCAGCCTGGGCGGCGTGCTGCCGCCCCCGGCGTGGTTCCAGGATCAGTTGGCGCGGATCGGTTATGCGGTGCCTCGCACCGGCGTGCTCGATGCGGCCACTCGCGACGTCATCGGTGCCTTCCAGATGAAGTACCGGCCAGGCCGTTTCGACGGCCAGCCGGATCTGCAGACGGCGGCGCTACTACTCAGCCTGCCCAGCGGTCGCTAGTTTCTGTACGAAAAGTGCCTACGCTCGGTGATGCTTCGTTGAAAAACGCTTCGGAATGCTCATTTACCACTCGTAAACTCCGCTTCCTCAGCGTTTTTCGCCTCGCCTGACCGTCGCTCGACGAATTTTCGTACAGAACCTAGGCGGCCTGCGGCGGTTTACAGCCGCACGCTGGCAAAGGTGGACTCGCCCTGGGCCTGGCTCAGGGCCGCCAGTGCGGAAGACGCCGGCAGCAGCGACAGCTCCTGGGACAGCGGCATCAGCGCGATGGGCTGCTGGATGGTCGGGCCCTGGCGCTCGTCGCGGGGCGGGATGCCGAAGTATTCGCGGTAGCACTTGGAGAAGTGCGGGGTAGAGACGAAGCCGCACACCGAAGCCACCTCGATGATCGACAGGGTGGTCTGCTTGAGCAGCTGCCGGGCACGGATCAGACGCAGCTTGAGGTAATAGCGCGACGGCGAACAGTGCAGGTACTTCTGGAACAGCCGCTCCAGCTGGCGCCGGGACACGTCCACATAGACCGCCAGTTCGTCGAGGTCGATGGGCTCCTCGAGATTGGCCTCCATCAGCGCCACGATCTCCTGCAGCTTGGGCTGGTTGGTGCCCAGCATGTGCTTGAGGGGGACGCGCTGGTGATCCTGCTCGTTGCGGATACGCTCGTAGATGAACATTTCCGAGATCGCCGCCGACAGTTCGCGACCGTGCTCGCGACCGATCAGGTGCAGCATCATGTCCATCGGCGCGGTACCGCCCGAGGCGGTGCAGCGGTTGCGGTCGATGGTGAACAGCCGGGTGCTGAGCACCACGCGCGGATAGGCTTCCTGCAGGGCCGCCAGGGTCTCCCAGTGTACGCTGCAGTCGTAACCGTCGAGCAGGCCGGCACGGGCCAGCGCCCAGCTGCCGGTACAGACCGCACCCAGCTTGCGCCCCTGGCGCGCCTGGCTCTGCAGCCAGGTGCAATGTTCACGCGACACACTGCGCTGGATGCCCACGCCGCCGCAGACGATCACCATGTCCATCACCGGGGCGGCGCTCACGGCGCTGTCCGGGGTGATCTGCAGGCCGTCGCTCGCCCGCACCGGGCGGCCATCCAGGCTCAGGGTGCACCAGCGATAGAGTTCCCGACCCGACAGCTGGTTGGCCATGCGCAGCGGCTCCACCACTGACGCCAGGGAGATGAGTGTGAAGTTGTCCAGGAGCAAAAAGCCGATGGACTGGATCGCACGGGCCTGTGACGAGGTGGGAATGGGCGACATGGTTTGAATCTCCTTCACGCAGGCTGGGGCCCTTGGCTGGGCTCTAATGAGGTGCGGCGGACAACGTTGGGCGAAAGATGTGTCGCGGACGCATAAGTCGTGTCGCAATTCCCATGCCGAAAATGCGTGAACCTCAATGCAGGCAAGCTGTCTGGGGCGGATAACCCATTCAGCAGCGGCCAATGGCATTGATTAGATAGGGTTTTTAATTGCGACCTTTCTGGTCCGAGAACGACCTCTGGATGATGGCGCTTCGCCACCTTTATCCCATCGGTAACACCAAGGCGTAACCAACGCGCGCCAAAATGTGGCAAGGCGACTCAGTAGGCACGGTTGTAGGTCAAACCCTGCGACCGTCTGTCGCCCTTCTGGCTACTTGTAGCGAAAAGCTACCAAGGCTCGGGTTAGACGGACCGGTACGTGCAGCGGTCAGGGGCGCTTTCCTTCGTGTCCTCTGGAGTTCCGGATGAAAATCTTCCAAGCACTGTGGTTGTCCGGACTGTTGCTCAGCTCGACCATACAGGCGAGCGAGGCCGACAGTTGTCAACGGGTGCGCCTGGCCGATGTCGGCTGGTCGGATCTCAATATCACCAATGCCATGACGCGCTATCTGTTCAGCGCCCTCGGTTACGAGACCGAGATCCTGCGCTTGTCCCTGCCCCAGACATACAACGCCTTGGTCAAGGGTGAAGTCGATGTCTTCCTCGGCGCTTGGATACCGGCGCAGGCCAAGCTCAACCAGCAGTTTATCGACACCGGTGAGGTCGAGCGCCTGCACGCCAATCTGGAAGGTGCCCGCTACACCCTGGCCGTGCCCCAGTACGTCTATGAGGCCGGGGTCAGGAACTTCGCCGACATCGCCCGCTTCGCCGAGCGCTTCGATCACACCCTCTACGGCATCGAACCCGGCAATGACGGCAATAGCCTGATCAAGAAGATGATCGCCGACAACGCCTACGGCCTGGGCGACTTCAAGCTCGACGAATCCAGTGAGCAGAGCATGCTCACCCAGGTACGGATGAAGGAGTTGCTGGACCGCCAGTGGATCGTCTTTCTCGCCTGGGAGCCCCACCCGATGAACGTCAGGTACAAGCTGGCCTACCTCGACGGTGGCGACGACTACTTCGGCCCGAATCAGGGCGGTTCGACGGTCTACACCTTGGTCCGCAAGGGCTATGCCCAGCAGTGCGCCAACGCGGCCCGGCTACTGGGCAACCTAGTGTTCTCCCTGGACATGGAAAACCAACTGATGGATCGGGTGCTCAACGAAAAGGACAACCCGCGCCGCGCCGTGCGCAGCTGGCTCAAACAGAACCCCGAACGACTCGACGCCTGGCTCAAGGGCGTTACCACCCGCGGTGGAGCGCCTGGCAACGTTGCAGTCAAGGCCAGCCTGGCCAATTGAATCAAAGCCGCGCCAACCAACGGCAATACTCCTGGAAAGCGGGTCGCCGAGGCAAGGTGCAGCGCTGCCCTGCCCCTTCCGTTCCACCACGGCACTCGGGGCGCGGACATGCCCCGGGGCTCACGCTGGATACGACATTTCCGCTTCTGGTTACGACGCCGCGTACACTGGTAGCGACGCAGGCGGTAGGCGAGCCGGGGGGGATGGGTTACAGATAAATACACGCGGGGCGCACCGAAGGGTACCCCGCCAAACGCAAGGAGAGGTGTCCATGAAAGGTTGTTCCCGTTGGCTCTTGAGTGCCGTCCTGCTGGCGCCAATCGCTGTGCAGGCGGCCGAGCCGGAGTCCTGCGGAAAGGTCCGCTTCGCTGACGTCGGCTGGACCGACATCACCGTGACCACCGCGGTCACCAGCGAGATTCTCAAGGCGCTCGGCTACCAGCCCACGACCAACATGATCTCCGTGCCGGTCACCTACAAGTCCATGCAGAACAAGGACATCGACGTCTTCCTCGGTAACTGGATGCCGAGCATGGCGGCAGACATCAAGCCCTATGCGGACAACGGCAGCGTCGAGACCGTGCGCGCCAACCTGGAGGGCGCCAAGTACACCCTGGCCGTGCCCCAGTATGTCTATGACGCCGGGGTCAAGAGCTTCACCGACATCGCCAAGAACGCCGACAAGTTCGACGGCAAGATCTACGGCATCGAACCAGGCAACGACGGCAATCGCCTGATCCAGGGCATGATCGACAAGAACGCCTTCGACCTGGGCAAGTTCAAGCTGGTCGAGTCCAGCGAGGCGGGGATGCTGTCGCAGGTCCAGCGCGCCGAGCGCCGCCAGCAGTGGGTGGTCTTCCTGGGCTGGGAACCCCATCCGATGAACACCCGCTTCAAGATGGCCTATCTCGAAGGCGGCGACGACGTCTTCGGTCCCAACTACGGCGGCGCCACCATCTACACCAACGTCCGCAAGGGCTACGTCCAGGAATGCCCCAACGTGGGCAAGTTGCTGACCAACCTGTCCTTCACCCTGGACATGGAAAACCAGCTGATGGACCAGGTCCTCAACGAGAAGCAGAACGCCAATGCGGCGGCCAAGGTATGGTTCAAGGCGCATCCGCAGGTGCTCGACCAGTGGCTGGCCGGCGTGAGCACCCGCGATGGCAAACCGGCATTGGAAGCGGCCAAGGCCGCCCTGACCGGACAATAACATTCGACTGTCCCGCGCCAGTTCGGGCGGGTACTGCCACGGTCGAAGCACGAATCAGCGTCTCTCGTGCTTCGACCTGTCCACTCCTACCTGACGGGCACCGTTATGTTAATCACAGATCACAAACTCCCTCTCGGCCAGCAGATCGCCGATTTCATCGACTGGTTGACGCTGCATGGCGCCAGCGTCTTCGACAAGATCTCCGATGTGCTGTCCGGCCTCATCCACGGCCTCACCGCCAGCCTGATGTGGTTCAACCCGCTGGCCTTCATTGCCCTGGTCGCGGTAGGGGTCTATCTGTTGCAACGTAGCATCGGCCTGGTGATCTTCGCCCTCATCTCCCTGCTGCTGATCCTCAACCTGGGGTACTGGCAGGAAACCATGGAAACCCTGGCCCAGGTGCTCTTCGCCACCCTGGTGTGCATCGCCGTCGGTGTGCCGCTGGGTATCCTCGCCGCGCACAAGCCCTGGTTCTACACCGGCCTGCGCCCGGTGCTCGACCTGATGCAGACGGTCCCCACCTTCGTCTATCTGATTCCGACCCTGACCTTGTTCGGCCTGGGCGTGGTACCGGGGCTGATCTCCACCGTGGTCTTCGCCGTGGCGGCGCCGATCCGCCTGACCTGCCTGGGCATCCAGGACGTCCCCACCGAACTCATGGACGCCGGCAAGGCCTTTGGCTGCTCGCGCTGGCAACTGCTGACCCGCATCGAACTGCCCCACGCCATGCCCAGCATCGGCGCCGGTATCACCCAGTGCATCATGCTGTCGCTGTCCATGGTGGTGATCGCCGCCCTGGTGGGCGCCGACGGCCTCGGCAAGCCGGTGGTGAACGCCCTCAACACTGCGGACATCGCCCTGGGCTTCGAGGCCGGCCTGTCCATCGTCCTGATCGCCATCCTGCTCGACCGGGTGTGCAAGCAACCCGCCCCACGCGAGGTTAAATAAGTCATGACCGCCATTCGTTTCGAACACGTCGACGTCATCTTCGGCAAGCAGAGCAAGCGCGCCCTGGAGTTGCTCGACCAGGGCAAGGGTCGCAGCGAGATCCTCCAGGAAACTGGCCAGGTGCTCGGCGTCGAGGATGCCTGCCTGGAAGTCCAGAAGGGCGAGATCTGCGTACTGATGGGTCTGTCCGGCTCGGGCAAATCCAGTCTGCTGCGCTGCATCAACGGCCTCAATACCGTGAGTCGCGGCAAGCTGCTGATCGAACACCAGGGCACCGAGGTGGACATCGCCAACTGCTCGGCCAGCGTGCTCAAGGACATGCGTACCACGCGCATCGCCATGGTGTTCCAGAAGTTCGCTCTGATGCCCTGGCAGACCGTGGCCGAGAACGTCGGCTTCGGCCTGGAGATGCAGGGTCGCTCGGCCGCCGAGCGCAAGAAGCTGGTCGACGAGAAGCTCGAATTGGTCGGCCTGACCCAGTGGCGCAACAAGAAGCCCGATTCCCTCTCCGGCGGCATGCAGCAGCGCGTCGGCCTGGCCCGGGCCCTGGCCATGGATGCCGACATCCTGCTGATGGACGAGCCCTTCTCCGCCCTCGATCCACTGATCCGCCAGCAACTACAGGACGAACTGCTGCAGCTGCAGGCCAAGGTCAACAAGACCATCGTCTTCGTCAGCCACGACCTCGACGAAGCCCTCAAGATCGGCACCAATATCGCCATCATGAAAGACGGTCGCATCATCCAGCACGGTCGTCCCGAGGACATCGTGCTCAATCCAGCGGACGAATACGTGCGCACCTTCGTCGCCCACACCAATCCGCTCAACGTGCTCAGCGGCTACAGCCTGATGCGTGGCCTGGACAAATGCGGTCGCGAAGGCAACGAGATCTGCCTGGAGCGCAGCCACGACATCTGGCTGGCGCTGGATGGGCAGAAGGTCAAGGCCTTGCGCCGGGGTGGCGAGAGCCTTTCCCTGCAACGCTGGACCCCGGGCGTCCCGGTCACCAGCCTGCAACGTCAACCGACCCTGGCGCCGGCCGACATCCGCATGCGCGATGCCCTGGAGATCCGCTATCACACGGGTCACAAGCTGGTCCTGGAAACCGATGGCCGCGCCGTCGGCATCCTCGGTGACAAGGAGCTCTACCACGCGCTGCTGGGCAAGAACCTGGAAAAAGCCGGCGAAGACGTCGAGCCGCCGGTACGCTCGCCCTTGTCCCAGGCGGGCTGATCGGTATTCCGCCACGCCAGCTGCTCCGCCTGAGCAGCTGGCGTGGCAGAACCCAAGCGGTAGTCCCTCTCCTAGCGGTCGGCGATCTCGCGCTAACCGCTACGCCCTGCCCCCTCAACGAACGTCGGTCTCCTCCTTCAACCTCACGCTCGCGACGCCCACGGCTGGCCGCTCTGGAAATGCCTGGCCGCGCTCTTCGAGCGGTCTCGTCGAGGCATCTCATCCAGCGTCAACGAGCTGCCGTCAGCATTGCCTCTAACCCGCAGACACGCGTCATCCTCACCACGGCAGCAGCGCTGCTGGATGGGCGATCAGGAAGACCTGCAAACCGGCGAGTGAAAGGAGACGGCGCCCCTGCAAGCGCCCCAGTGCAGGACGCTTGCGAGGCACCAGAAGAGAAACTTAGAGCACCACCGTCCGCCCGGCATTGAGAAAGACGCGGCGATCCAGGTGATAGCCCACGGCCCGGGCCAGGGTCAGGCACTCGATGTCGCGGCCCTTGGCGACCAGGTCTTCGGCGTAGTGGGCATGGTCCACCGGCTCGACGCCCTGGGCGATGATGGGGCCTTCGTCCAGGTCATTGTTGATGTAGTGCGCGGTGGCGCCCACCAGCTTGACGCCCTTGGCATAGGCCTGGTGATAGGGCCGTGCGCCCTTGAAGCCCGGCAGCAGCGAGTGATGGATGTTGATCGCCCAGCCATCAAGGCGGCGGCACAACTCGGGCGACAGCACCTGCATGTAGCGGGCGAGGATCACCAGCTCCGCGCCGGTCTGCTGCAGCACCTGCCAGACCTTGGCCTCCTGGGCCGGCTTGTCCTGGGGATCCAGCGGGAAGTGGTGATAGGGAATGCCATGCCAGGCCGCCAGGGGCTCCAGGTCGGGGTGGTTGGAGATCACCGCCACCACGTCCATGGGCAGTTGACCGATGCGCTGGCGATAGAGCAGGTCGTTCAGGCAATGGTCGGCCTTGGAGACCATGATGGCCACCTTGGCGCGATAGCCCGGAGAGGTCAGCTCGAAGGTCATGTCGAAGGGTGTGAAGCGCAAGTCCAGCCCTACCCGGAACAGACCTTCGTTGAAGTCACTGGGCACCTGGAATTCCACCCGAATGAAGAAGCGCTGGGCTTCGCGATCATCGAAGCTGTGGTGTTGGGTGACATAGCAGCCCTGCTCGAACAGATAGCGCGTGACCACGTCCACGGTGCCAAGGCGACTCGGGCTCTGGGCGGTGAGAATCCAGGTATCGGGCGTGCGGCTCATGATGAATTCCTGTGCATGGAGATGAAGCCAGAATCACGAAACCCGACCTGCGCGCAACGCAGGTCGGGTTCGCTGGAACAGGGCTGAACGCGGCGCCGGATCAGGCTTCGATGCGCAGTCCGTATTCGGCGCTCGCGTCCTGCAGCCACAGCCAGACGTAGTCGGCGAAGCTGCGACGGACCACCAGTTCCCAGGTGTCTTCGGCCACGTGGCGGATCACCAGCTGGGACTTGGCGAACACCGTCCCCACCGCCTTGCCCACCGGGAAGTTACTCGGATGGACATCGTAGGAGGTGGACTTCATCAGCACTTCACGCACCTTGGGTCCCTTCAGCTCGACCAGGGTCTGGCCACCGCTGACGTTGACGATGGCGACATGGCGCTCGCCCAGGGCCTGGCGCAGGGCCTGCTCGGTGGCGAACTCGCTGCCACCGGGCACCACCAGCAGCCACTCGTCCGGACCGAGCCACTGCAGCGAGCTCTCGCCCTTCTGGACGATCGCCAGCGGACCGGGCACTTCCAGGCCGACCACGCTCTGCACGGCGTCGGTGAAGCCTTTGTCATGGGCGTCACCACGCAGCACCAGGTGCCCCAGCAGGGCCCGCTCGCGCAGGGTCACCCCGGCGGTGGCCGGACCCCGGCCGACGAGCTTGCCCAGCTCGGCGTGGAACAGCGGGGATTCGGCGCGCGCCTTGGCGGAGTATTGGTCGTACACATTGATATCGTTCATGGGGCGCTTCCTCGTTAGGCGACGTTCTGCCGCTCACCCTTGGGGTCGTAGAACACCGGCGAGACAATCTCGGCAGCGATGTAGCGGCCATCGGCCATGGGGGCGTACACGGTCTGGCCCATGCGGCCCAGGCCACCCTTGACCATCGCCATGGCGAAGCCATGACCCAGGGTCGCGCTGTGGTAGCTGGAGGTCACGTGGCCAACCATGTCCATGGGGATCGGCTGGTTGCGCTCGAACACCAGTTGGGCGCCTTCCGGCAACACGTCGCGGGCATCCAGGGGCTTGAGGCCGACCAGTTGCTTGCGGTTCTCGCGGACGCAGTCCTGGCGATGCATGCCACGCTTGCCGATGAAGGAGAAGCTCTTGTTCAGGCTCACCGCCCAGCCCATGCCCAGGTCCTGCGGCGTGACCGACCCATCGGTGTCCTGGCCGATGATGATGAAGCCCTTCTCCGCCCGCAGCACGTGCATGGTCTCGGTGCCGTAGGGGGTCAGGTCGAATTCCTTGCCCGCCGCGACCACCTGCTCCAGTACGCCCATGGCGTAGTTGGCCGGCACGTTGATCTCGTAGGAGAGTTCGCCGGTGAAGGAGATCCGGAACACCCGCGCCGGCACCCCGCCCACCTGGCCTTCCTTCCAGGCCATGAAGGGGAAGGCGGCGTTGTCCAGATCGATGTCGGTCAGCTTGGCCAGCAGCTTGCGGCTGTTGGGGCCGGACAGGGTCAGGGTCGCCCAGTGATCGGTGACCGAGCTGAAGTACACCTCCAACTCCGGCCATTCGGTCTGGTGATAGATCTCCAGCCATTCGAGAACGCGCGCAGCGCCGCCGGTGGTGGTGGTCATCAGGAAGTGGTTGTCGGCGAGACAGGCGGTGACGCCGTCGTCGAAGACCATGCCGTCTTCCTTGCACATCAGGCCGTAGCGGGCCTTGCCGATGTCCAGCTTGGTC
>Ga0157371_10004272_pt1 | contig 12548 bp, 20 predicted proteins | sample C45metaG_FD_113462 | JGI IMG/M metagenome (GOLD analysis project Ga0157371, IMG submission 113462) | Corn rhizosphere microbial communities from Kellogg Biological Station, Michigan, USA - C4-5 metaG | ecosystem: Host-associated > Plants > Roots > Rhizosphere > Soil | place: USA: Michigan... | reverse complement strand
GAAATGAGAAGGCCTGATGGGACAATTAATACTGCATTAAAAAGTCAAAAAAGTATTCAGTATGTTGCCGGTTTTGATTATGATTTAACCAATGCCAACAGGCCTCTTCGAATTACGACAGAAGCTTATTTTAAATCCATGTGGGATGTCGATCCTTACGACATTGATAATGTCAGTATCAGATATTTTGGAGAAAATGATGCACGTGCTTACGCAACAGGTATCGAAACAAGAATATTTACTGAATTAGTAAAAGACGCTCAAAGCTGGTTCAGTGTTGGTATCAGCCAAACCAAAGAAAACATTGACAATGATTTTTATTACACCTATAAAAATGCAGAAGGAGAAGTAATCTCCGCAAAAACAGTTGACCAGGTTGTAGCTGACAGTGTTCGTACAAATGTTGGTTGGATCAGGAGGCCGAGCGACAGATTAATAACGATGGGACTATTTTTACAGGATTATTTAAGTACTAATAAAAATTTTAAAGTACATTTAAATATGATTTACGGAAGCAACATGAGTTACAATATTCCAAACAGTGTAAAATATCGTAACGCTCTCATCATCGAGCCATACATCAGAGTTGACATAGGTTTCAGCGCTTTATTGCTTTCAGAAAAATCATTAAGAAGAAGCCATTCTCCCTTTCGCGCTTTTGAAAACATTTGGGCAAGCCTTGAAATTTTTAATCTTATTGACCGCGCAAATATTATTTCTTATCAATTAATAAAAGATTTTAACAACGATGTTTTCAGCATTCCAAACCGTTTGACACCGCGTTTGCTGAACTTTAAATTGTTGGCAAGATTTTAAATAAAAAAATATAACAATGAAAAAAAAGATCTTTATTTGTTTCGCTTTTATAGCAAGCGGAATTTTAACAGCGAATGCACAAGAACAAAAAATGAAACCTGAAGATACTGAATATTATACTCCGGTTCCCAAGGTGGTTACTCCCGGCAAAAGCTGTGGTGACGCACCTTCTGACGCAATCATTTTATTTGATGGGAAAGATTTGAGCAAATGGGTTTCAACAAACGATACAACGAAACCGGCAGATTGGTTTGTAAAAAATGGGATAATTACAGTAAATAAAAAAGCAGGAAATATCCAGACCAAACAATCATTCATGGATTATCAGTTACATCTTGAATGGAAAGAGCCCAAAAATATCGAAGGCTCAGGACAGGCTCGTGGCAACAGCGGATTATTTCTTGCTTCAACCGGAAAAGGTGATGATGGATATGAATTGCAAATTTTAGATTCCTACAATAATTCTACTTATGTAAACGGGCAGGCTGGTGCTATTTATAAGCAATACCCACCTTTGGTAAATGCAAATTATCCTCCGGGAGTTTGGCAATCATACGATGTGATATGGACTGCGCCTCGCTTTAATGAAGATGGAAGTTTAAAATCTCCGGCAAGAGTTACCGCTTTTTTTAATGGGGTTTTGATTCAAAATGATGTGGTTCTGAAAGGACGAACTCTTTACATTGGAAATCCTTCTTACAAAGCTCATGGTCCCTCTCCTATTAAGCTGCAGGCTCATGGCGACAAAAGCATTCCAATTAGTTTTAGAAATATTTGGGTAAGGCCTCTGGATTAAAAATTATTTTATTCAAGGATTGATAGCAGCAATTGCTTTTCTGCTTATTTCTTTTGCTGCTATCCATCCACTCGTCCATGCATGTTGAAAATTAAATCCGCCTGTGATTCCATCTACATCTAAAATTTCTCCTGCGAAAAAAAGATTGGGAACGATCTTGCTTTCCATCGTTACAGCATCAACTTCAGTTAATTTAATTCCGCCCGCGGTTACAAATTCTTCTTTGAATGTTGTCTTACCTTTTACATAAAATATTTGTGCACATAACTGTTTGGCTAAAATATTTTGTTGTTTTGCGGGAAGATCGGCCCATCTTTTTTCGGGATCGATACCACTTTCCTGCAAATGATATTCCCATAATCTTTGTGGAATAGTAAACGGATTTTTATTCACGATTTTTTTTCCGGCAAATTCGTAGCGAATCGATTTTAATTTTTCCAAAACAGAATTTTCATGATAATCCTCGAGCCAGTTAATTGAAATAGTAAAATTATAATTCATTTTTGAAAGTTCTCTTGCAGCAAATGAAGATAATTTTAAAACCGCAGGTCCGCTGAATCCCCAATGTGTAATTAATAAGGGGCCTGATTGAGAAAATTTGGTTCCATTAATTTTAACCTGCGCCTTATCTACAGAAATTCCCATTAATTCTGAAATTGGATTTTTAGGAACATTGAATGTAAACAGAGACGGTACGGGAGTTTCAACACTATGCCCCAATTTTGTAAGCCAGTCGTATTGATCCGGTTTATGAAAACCACCACAAGCAACACAAATAAAATCAGCTTCTATGATCGAACCATTTTTTGAAAAAACCTGAAATAAATTTTTATTTTCAACAATGCGTTTTTCAATTCGAATAATATCATGGTTCATCAAAATCTCAACATGATTCTTGTTTGCTTCATGCAATAAACTGGTTATAATTGTTTCAGAAGAATCAGAGATAGGAAACATTCTTCCATCAGCTTCAGTTTTTAATTTTACATTTTTATTTTCAAACCATTCAATGGTATCTTTTGTAAAAAAATGATGGAAAGATTGTTTCAAAAATTTTTCCCCTCTCGGATAATTTTTAATCATTTCAGAGATGGTAAAACAAGCATGAGTAACATTGCAACGCCCGCCGCCACTCACTTTTACTTTACTCAACAGCTTATTGGATTTTTCCAGTAAAACAACTTTTAATGAAGAATTTTTTTTTGCCGCGTTCACCGCACAAAAAAATCCCGCAGCTCCTCCACCGATTACAATTAATTTTTTTTGTTGCATAAAACGAGGTAGAAAAATTCTTTTAAAGCATTAGAAACTGCACTTTTCTCTACAAGTAAATGAAGAAAAAACTCTTATTTATATTTGAGAGGTAGAAAATTAAACCTTAATAATCAGAACACAAATTGGCATTTGCTTTTTCCGCTGCTTCAATTGAAGCAAATGAGGAAAGTATATCGGCTTTATTTTTTCTTACACAAACAGTATGTTCATAATGAGCGGCAGGTTTTTTATCAGCCGTGCGGACAGTCCACCCGTCTTTATCATAATAAACTTCTTTACCGCCCATATTAATCATCGGCTCTATCGCGATTACAAGACCATCTTTTAATTTATTTCCTTTTCCTCTTTTACCATAATTCGGCACTTGTGGATCTTCATGCAAATCTCTTCCAAGGCCGTGTCCTACCAATTCGCGGACCACACCATAACCATATTGTCTTTCAGTATAATCCTGAACTGCAAAAGAGATATCACCGATCCGATTTCCGACAACTGCCTTTTCAATTCCTTTGTAAAGTGAATCTTTGGTAACACGCAATAATTGTTTTACCTCATCAGAAATTTGTCCTAAGGCGAAAGTATAAGCGCTATCGCCATGATAGCCTTTTTTAACTGCACCACAATCTATGGAAATAATATCGCCATCTTTCAATTCATCATTGGTTGGAAAACCATGAACCACTGCATCGTTTACTGATATGCAGCAAGCATAAGGATATCCATGATAATTTTTAAAATTAGGAACCGCACCATGATCATGAATATATTCATCAGCAAGATTGTTCAGCTTCATCGTCGTCATGCCTGGTTTTATGAGACCAGCCACATAACCGATGCTATCATTTACGATCTTGCAGCTTTCTCTGATCAGTTCAACTTCTGCTTCGGATTTATAATGAATCATTTTATTGTATTTTAAAAAACCCTGGCATAAAAGGGCCAGGGTTTCAAAATTATTTTGACTAAACTAATTAAATTCCTCCTGTAACACCCGGCGCTGCGGTTCTTCCCTGGATGCGGCCGCCACTCATCAAACCATCATATTGACGCATCAACAACTGAGTTTCTATTTGCTGTAAAGTATCTAAAACCACTGCAACCATAATCAGCAAAGAAGTACCTCCATAAAAAGTGGCAAATCCTTGTGTAACCCCGAGCAACTGCATGATTCCGGGAAGAATACCAACTATCGCCAATAATACAGAACCTGGCAAAGTAATTCTATCCATGATAGTTCCGATATAATCTGTGGTTGGCTGACCTGGTTTTACTCCGGGAATAAATCCATTACTACGTTTCAGATCGTCAGACATTTGCTTTGGATTAAAGATAAGAGAAGTATAAACAAAGGTAAATCCGATGGTCATCAATCCATAAACAAGCATGTAAACTCCATTCGTCGGGTCGGTAAAATAGGATGCCCAATTTTTACCTGAAGTTTGAAAGCCCGCGAAAATAGTTGGCAAAAACATGATCGCCTGTGCAAAAATGATCGGCATTACACCGGCAGCGTTTACTTTCAAAGGAAGAAATTGTCTTGCGCCACCGAATTGCCTGTTGCCGACAATTTGTTTTGCATAATTTACCGGAACTTTTCTTACGCCCTGAACCAATACGATTAATCCTAAAATAACTGCAATAAAAGCGGCTATTTCAATCAAGAATATCAATAATCCGCCGCCGCCGTGAGTTTGTTTTGCAGAAAATTCCTGCATGAAAGATTGAGGAAGACGTGCCAAAATTCCGATCATGATAATTAAAGAAGTTCCGTTTCCTAATCCTTTGTCAGTGATCTTTTCACCAAGCCACATCACAAACATCGTTCCTGCTGTAAGTAAGAAAACTGTAGAAACCCAGAAATAAGGTTTGAAAGCTTCTAACAAAGCACCCTGGTTGGAAGACTCAAGGAAGCCAATGTAGGCTGCTGCCTGAAAAGCTGTAACAATTACAGTAAGATAGCGTGTCCACTGGTTGATTTTTTTCTGCCCGGTTTCTCCTTCTTTTTGAATTTTGGAAATTTGAGGAACTAACACCGTTACCAACTGCATGAAAATAGATGCAGAAATGTAAGGCATGATTCCTAGTGCAAAAATGGATGCTTTTGCAAAAGCACCACCTACAAAAGCATCGAGCAATCCCAGCATACCACCCTGCGCACTATGTTGCAGACTGGAAAGTTTATTCGGATCTATACCGGGAAGTACGATAAAAGAACCTACCCTATAAACAAAAATGAGCGCTAAAGTGACAAGAATTTTACTTCTTAATTCTTCAATCGTCCAGATGTTTTTTAATGTTGTGATGAATTTCTTCACAGAGTTATCAAGATTTAATTATTTGCAATGGAGTGCAAATATCAGGTAATTTATTTTATTATTTCTAAAGAACCTCCCGCTGCTTCGATAGCACCTTTCGCTTTTTGGCTAACGGCATTTACTTTAAAAGCAATGTTAGCTTTCAGAACGCCATTTCCCAAAATTTTCACCTTGTCGTTCTGGCTGATAAGATTGTTGATATAAAGAGTTTCAGGATTAAATTCTTTCAACTCATGTTTCTCAATCAATTGGTCAATTTGTCCAAGGTTAAATACTTTGTATTCGATGCGATTGTTATTTTTGAAACCGCGTTTTGGTAATCTTCTCTGAATAGGCATCTGGCCGCCTTCGTGAGCCATTTTAATTTTGTAACCGGCGCGGCTTTGTCCACCTTTGTTTCCTTTTGTGGAAGTACCACCTTTACCTGAAGCTTCTCCGCGGCCTAACCTTTTCTGTTTGTGTGTTGCGCCTTTTGCAGGTCTTAAACTTTGTAATTGCATTTGTACGTTTTTTTGAACTTATCGCTCCAGGTACGCCGGAGCTCGCTTTAAAAAAAAGAAAAACTGTTATACCAGTTCTTCTACTTTCACTAAATGATCTACTTTTTTTACCATGCCCAAAATCTGTGGAGTTGCTTCCACTTCTTTTGAAGCATTTAATTTATTAAGGCCTAAAGCCTTTAAAGTGAGTTTTTGACGCTCTGAACGATCAATTCCACTTTTTACCTGAGTTATTTTAATCTTTTTCATAATTGTTAATTCTTAGCCGTTAAAAACTTTCTTCAAAGAGATATTACGTGTTTTAGCAATTACTGTTGGTTCTCTCAAAAGTGATAAGGCTTTTACGGTTGCTTTTACCACGTTGTGAGGATTTGCAGAACCAAGAGATTTCGCCAATACATCAGTGATTCCTGCACTTTCCAAAACGGCCCTCATGCTTCCTCCGGCGATAACTCCCGTACCGGCAGCTGCGGGCTTGATGAGAACTTTAGCTGCTCCATCTTTTGTCCATTGCTCGTGAGGAATGGTACCATGAGAAAGAGGAATTTTGATCAAATTCTTTTTGGCATCATCAATTCCTTTTAAAATAGCTTCCTGAACTTCTTTGGCTTTTCCCAGACCATGTCCTACTACTCCATTTTCATTTCCTACCACTACAATTGCTGAAAAACTGAAAGCTCTTCCGCCCTTGGTAGTTTTTACAACACGATTGATAGATACCACTTTCTCTTTTAATTCAAGATCGGCGCCTTTTATTCTTTGTGTATTTGATTTCAACATTATAACTGTTTATAGTTTTTTACTTTTTATGAACCTCTTTTGAATAGAAATTAAAATTCCAAACCTGCTTCTCTTGCTCCCTCTGCAACTGCTTTGATACGGCCATGGTACAAATAACCGCTGCGGTCGAAAACAACATTCTTAATGCCCAGTTCCTGTGATTTTTTTGCAATCGCTTCACCTACTTTTTTGCTGGCCTCTACTTTGGTTGTTTTTTGAGAAGCAATATCCTTCTGACGTGAAGACGCTGAAGCAATTGTAGTTCCATTTGCATCATCAATCAATTGAACGTAAATATCTTTATTGCTTCTGAAAACGCTCAATCTTGGTTTGGTAGCGCTTCCGCTAATCTTCTTGCGAATGCGGTATCTTATTTTTTGACGTGCACTTACTTTTGAGTTCATTTTATTCTATTTTAATTTTCCGATACTGCCGGAAATTTTATTTTTATTAAATCTTCAGGATAAAACCTGAATAAAAAAAAAGCTAATTATTTGCTCGTATACTATTGAACTTTCAACTTACTTACCAGCTGACTTACCGGCTTTTCTGCGCAATACTTCGCCTTCAAACTTCACACCTTTTCCTTTATAAGGTTCTGGTTTACGTAAACTGCGGATCTTTGCAGCTACCTGTCCAAGCAATTGTTTGTCAACGCTGCTCAAAATCACTTTTGGATTTTTACCTTTTTCCTGTGCAGTTGATACAGAAAGTTCTTTTGGAATCTCTACAATGATATTGTGAGAACACCCTAAAGAAAGATCCAGCAAATTTCCCTGGTTAGAAGCTTTATAACCAACACCAACTAATTCGAGTGTTTTGGTATAACCTTCCGTAACGCCAACTACCATATTCTGAACCAATGCACGATACAATCCATGTAAAGCTCTGTGCCTGATCTGATCTGTAGGACGTGTAAATTCGATTTTATCGCCGTTTACTACTACTTTAATATCAGGATTAATCGCCTGTTTTAATTCTCCCTTGGTCCTTTTACAGTAATCACATTGTCTGCGCCAACATTCACATTGACACCTTTGGCAATTGTTACAGGACTTCTTCCAATTCTTGACATAGCCGGTTTTATTTTTATTTTTTAATGTGGTAGTGTTCAGCCACGACTAAGGCTTAATTATCTTACCAACTTTTAATTATTTTTATTCGAATGTCTCAAAACGTATCTTATTGCAAAGAATAATACCAAAAATGTAATAATTACTCCAACAACAGAATTCATCTTGAATTAGTATATGTTACACAATACTTCTCCACCCACATTCTTCGCCTTTGCTTCTTTGTCAGTCATCACACCAAGAGAAGTGGAAATAATTGAAATTCCTAAACCGTTCTGAACTCTTTTAAAATTCAGAGGTTTAGAATAAGTACGTAACCCCGGACGACTTACTCTTTCAAGGCTTTCTATTGCCGGAGCTTTTGTCTGAGGATCATACTTAAGAGCGATCTTAATAATCCCTTGTTTGGAATCATCTTCAAATTTGTATTTCAAGATATATCCCTGGGTGTATAAAATTTCTGTGATACGCTTTTTTAAATTGCTTGCCGGAATTTCCACTATTCTGTGGCTGGCCATTTGTGCGTTGCGGATTCTTGTTAAGTAATCTGCAATAGGATCAGTAACCATTGTTTATTTTTCTTTTTTTAATTTTTATTACAATGCGATATCCAATTGATACCATGTTTTTATAAGCTTTCTTACCAGCTTGCTTTTTTCACTCCCGGAATCTTTCCTTCCAGAGCCATGTCTCTAAACATATTCCTGGAAAGTCCGAAATGACGCATATATCCTCTTGGACGGCCGGTAAGCTGGCAACGGTTTTTTAACCGAACGGGTGAAGCATTTTTAGGAAGAAGATCCAATGCTTTGTAATCTCCTGCTTCTTTCAACGCTTTTCTTTTTTCGGCAAATTTCTCCACCATTTGTACGCGTTTTCTTTGCCTTGCTTTTATTGACTCTTTAGCCATGTTTTTAATTTAATAATTGGCTGATTAGCTGATTAGCTAATAGCTAATTGTGAGATTATTTTTTTATATTTTTAAACGGCATTCCCAATTCCTTCAGCAATTCGTATGCTTCTTCATTGGTGTTTGCTGTTGTTACAAAAGTAATATCCAGACCGGTAATTTTGTTTACTTTATCAATATCAATTTCAGGGAAAATAATCTGTTCTGTAACACCCAAAGTATAATTACCACGGCCGTCAAAAGATTTATCATTTATGCCTTTGAAATCACGAACACGGGGAAGAGACACAGATACCAGTCTATCCAGGAATTCATACATATTTTCTCCACGCAAAGTAACTTTTGCACCGATCGGCATGTTTTTACGCAACTTAAAGTTGGAAATATCTTTTTTGGACATCGTAGCTACCGCTTTCTGGCCGGTAATTGTGGTCAATTCGTCGATAGCAATATCTATTAATTTTTTATCTGCCACTGCTCCGTTTACGCCACGGTTGATACAAACTTTAGTAAGTTTAGGCGCCTGCATTATAGTTTTATAAGCAAACTTTTTCATTAAAGCCGGCACCACTTCTTTCTTGTATTTTTCTTCCAGTCTTGGAGTATATTTTTCGCTAGCCATTATTTAATTACCTCCCCTGATTTTTTTGCTGTTCTGATTAATTTTCCACCTTCGCGGGTTCTGCTAATCTTAGAACCTGAATGTGATTTAGCATCCCAAAGCATTACATTGGAAATTGCGATTGGCGCTTCCACTTTCATGATACCGCCTTTTGTGTTTTGAGCAGAAGGCTTGGTGTGTTTGGTAACGAAATTAACTCCTTCTACCAGCACACGGCTCTTATCTGTTATTACTTCCAACACTTTACGCGGCTTCTTAAGATCTTTATCTTCACCGGTAATTACTACTACCGAATCGCCTTTTTTTATGTTGAACTTTGGTTTAAATCTTGTCTTCATTTTTGACAAATATTTTGTCTTGTTTAATTACTTATAAAATACCCTTTTTTAAAGGGGTGCAAAGATACAATTTATATTACAATACTTCAGGAGCAAGAGAAATGATTTTCATATATCCCTTGTCACGCAATTCACGGGCAACAGGCCCGAAAATCCTGGTTCCTCTTGGTTCGTCTGCTGCATTCAAAAGCACTACTGCATTGTCATCAAAACGAATGTAAGAGCCATCTTTGCGGCGAAGTTTGTTTTTGGTACGAACAATAACGGCTTTGCTTACAGTTCCCTTTTTTATTCCGCCGGCAGGGATAGCATCTTTTACCGTTACTACGATCTTATCGCCAACATGAGCATAATCCTGACCGGAGTTTCCGAGAACCCTGATGCACAACACTTCCTTTGCGCCACTGTTATCTGCTACATTTAGCCTGCTTTCTTGCTGTATCATTTTATTTAGCTTTTTGCCTTCAATCTTTATTATCAGGCATTTAAAACAATTATTTAAATTTAAATTTTTACTTAACTTTTTCCATCACCTCTACAAGCCTCCAGCGTTTGGTTTTGCTCAATGGTTTGGTTTCCATTATTTTTACCACATCGCCGATGTTGCACTCATTCTTCTCGTCGTGAGCATGAAATCCGGTTGTTTTTTTCACAAATTTACCATAAAGTGGATGTTTTACTTTCCTTTCTACTTTTACTGTGATCGTTTTATCCATTTTGTTGCTGGACACCACACCAACCCTTACTTTTCTTAAATTTCTTTCGGACATTTTTGTATTTTTTAGGATTTAGTACCTAATTGTTTTTTTCTTAATTCTGTTTTTGTGCGCGCAAGGTCTTTTCTTACTTCGCGAATGCTCATTGGGTTTTCCAAAGGAGAAACAGCATGAGCAAATTTTAATTTCTTAATCCGTAACTCATCCTCCTGGATCCTTGCTTTCAAGTCCTGCTCAGTCATACTTTTCAGGCTGTTTACGAAATCGTTTCTGTTTGACATTTCTTTATTTTAATAATTGATGCTTACTTTTTACACATTATCCAACATAATCCCTTCTCACTACAAACTTGGTCTGAATCGGAAGTTTTTGTGCGGCCAGCTCAAACGCTTCTTTGGCTACCTGAAGCGGAACGCCGTCTGCTTCAAATAATATCCTTCCCGGCTGAACCACTGCTGCCCAGTATTCAGGGTTTCCTTTGCCTTTACCCATTCTCACTTCAGCTGGTTTTTTAGTGATCGGTTTATCAGGAAAAATTCTGATCCACACGTTTCCTTCACGTTTCATGTGACGGGTTAAAGCCTGTCTCGCAGATTCAATTTGCCTGTTGGTTAACCATACAGAATCAAGAGATTTTAACGCGAATGTTCCAAAAGAAATGGTATCCCCACGTTTGGTATTGCCTTTCATACGGCCTTTCTGCATCTTTCTGTGCTTCGATCTTTTTGGCTGTAACATAATTTGTCGTTATTTGTTTGTTTACTGCAGAACCTGCTGCATTAAACTTTTATTCTTAAAAATTTTAATAAAAACCTTCTTTATCTTCTGCCTCCTCTTCTTTCACCACCGCCTCTTCTATCACCGCGGTCACCACCTCTTCTGTCTCCAAATCCGCCTCCTCTTCTTTCACCATGCCCTTCATGCTCATTCTTTCCGCCGCCGGCGATGATATTTGGATTCAAATCTCTTTTTGCCAAAACCTCACCTTTGCAAATCCAAACTTTGATACCGATTTTTCCATAAACTGTTTGTGCAAAAATGCTTGCATAATCGATATCCATACGCAAAGTGTGTAACGGAGTACGACCTTGTTTGATCTCTTCGCTACGGGCAATTTCAGCACCACCCAAACGACCACCAACTCTTACTTTGATTCCTTCTGCACCCATTCTGAGAGCAGAAGCGATAGACATTTTGATCGCTCTTTTATAATTGATACGGTTTTCAATTTGCTTCGCAATGGTATCTGCAACAATAGCTGCATCCAATTCCGGGCGACGTATTTCAAGAATATTGATCTGAACATCTTCCTTGCCGGTCAGTTTTTTCAATTCTTCTTTGATACGATCTACTTCTCCGCCACCTTTTCCGATGATAATTCCTGGTTTTGAGGTATGAATCGTGATGATTAGTTTGTTAAGTGTACGCTCGATCACAATTTTCGCTATTCCACCTTTATTGATACGGGCATTCAGATAAGTCCTGATCCTGTCGTCTTCAATCAATTTTTTACCATAATCTTTTGGATTTGCAAACCAGTTGCTGTCCCATCCACGGATGATTCCTAATCTGGCTCCAATCGGATTTGTTTTTTGACCCATTATTCGGTTTTTATTTTGTTGTGTTTTTTTCTGATTTTTTCTTTTCTGCTTTTTCTCCGGCTGGTTTTGCTTTCGCCTTTGTTTCAGCTTTTGCAGCTGCTTTCTTTGGAGCTGCCTTCTTTGGTTTTTCAGCAACAGCTGGTTCTGCGACCGGAGCTGCTTCTGCTTTTACAGCTTTTTTAGGAGCTTTTGGCTGATTGTTGTGAACACTATCCACTACAATGGTAACGTGATTGCTACGTTTGCGAACACGATATCCTCGGCCCTGGGGAGCAGGGCGCATTCTTTTGATCACTCTTCCGCAATCCACCATGATAGTTTTTACTACCAGGCCCGCATCTTCCACTTTTTCATCGGCATTCTTTTGTTCCCAGTTGTTGATGGCGCTTTTTAATAATTTATACATCGGCACTGCAGGATGCTTAGGATTAAATTGCAAAATCCCTAAAGCTTTTTCTACTTCCATTCCGCGAATCAAATCAGCCAGCAAACGCATTTTACGTGGCGATGTGGGATAATTATTAAGTTTTGCTACTGCTTCCATATTTATTTTATTTCTTAATACTTAATACTTGTTACGTATTTAAGCAATCTTTTTACTTGAGTGTCCTTTAAAATTTCTTGTGGGTGCAAATTCACCTAATTTATGGCCTACCATAAATTCTGTTACATAAACCGGAATGAATTTATTCCCATTATGAACGGCGAAAGTGTGTCCTACAAAATCCGGAGTAATAGTAGATCTGCGAGACCATGTTTTAATTACACCTTTTTTAGCGGTTCCTTCGTTGATGTTCAGCACTTTT
>Ga0157371_10004270_pt1 | contig 12555 bp, 12 predicted proteins | sample C45metaG_FD_113462 | JGI IMG/M metagenome (GOLD analysis project Ga0157371, IMG submission 113462) | Corn rhizosphere microbial communities from Kellogg Biological Station, Michigan, USA - C4-5 metaG | ecosystem: Host-associated > Plants > Roots > Rhizosphere > Soil | place: USA: Michigan... | reverse complement strand
TGTCTTCAAAGATGTTGCCTTTGCCGTCTGAATATAAAAGAAAGGGAGAATGCTTCATTATGAGTGGAGTTGAGGATCTGCTATTAAATTTTTAACTGCGATTGGGCGAATGAATTAAACTGTTTTTCATTAATACTTTTTGGATTGTCAATTTCTGCCTGTATCAGTTTGTTGTTTTTAAAATCAAGTGTTAGAATATTATCTTTCAGAATTACGTTATTAAACAAATTCCAGTCATATTCTTTTGCAGGAAAAGTAAAGCGTGTTACTTTTCCCACCGTAAAAATAAATTGTATTTTTTGTAAAGTTAAATGATACAGGATTCCTAAAATGACCAGTGCCGTTACCATAAAATAATTCTGTAAGCCAAGCCAGCAACCGGCGAGCACAAACATTATTACCTGATCCAGATAATTTCCCTGTTTGTATTTTTTAATAAAATGCAACCGCATAAAAATATAAATTCCGATCAGCAAAATCGCTGACGCCGCTTCATAACGATATTCATCATAAAATAGCATGAAAATAAAAACCACTAGATTCATTAATAAAATGATCTGCGCGATGGTGCGGTAAGATTTGATCTTATCGTTTTTGAGAATGATATCAAACTGTTGCATACTGATTATTTGAAGCAATCAAAAGATTGCATAATTTAAAAAGAACCCGTGCGCCAACATTTTCATCCCATTCATTGGGACTTACTCCAACTTCATTTAAATCAAAGCCAATTAATTGCCTGCCGCTTTCGATTATTTTTCTGAATAAATAGTATACTTGCTGTGTTTCAAATCCACCCGGAACCGGAGTTCCGGTATTAGGGCATAGTTTCGGATCCAATCCATCAATATCAAAACTGATATAAACTTTTTGTGGAAGATGCGAAATCAGCTCCTCAACAATTTGTTGCCATGTCTGCCCCTGATAGCCACGATCTTTTAGTTCTTTATCAAAATAAGTTACAACGCGGCCATTGCTTTCGTGGATATATTGCAGTTCGCCGGAAGAATAATCTCTTGTTCCAGCCTGAACCAATTTTGTCAGTTGCGGAATTTCTTTTAGCGCATTATACATTATCGAAGCATGCGAATATTTCAGGTTTTCATAAGATTCGCGAAGATCACAGTGTGCATCAATTTGCAAAATGGCAAAGTCGCCATATTTTTCAGCAATGGCTTTATAAAATCCAAGCGGTGAGCTATGATCGCCGCCAAGCAAGCCAACTAATTTTCCTTTGTTTAACAGATCCCGTGTTTGTTCGTAAACCCACTGGTTGAGAAACTCACTTCCTTCATTGATCTCCCGCAACACTTTCTGCATGAATTTATTGTCGCAAAGTGCATCGCCTTCTGTAATATAGTTAATATACAATTCGGCTTCCTTACGCAAATAATCACTTTTCATCAGCACATTCTTATCTACGTCGCGGAGAAAAATTCCCTGTTTCCATCCTTCCGCATTATCATCGTCCATCAAATCCACCTGTAGACTGGCTTTGCAAATACGCTCTGAAGCCCTTGCTGTACCCGCTTTGTAGCTCACGGTTACTTCCCACGGGACGGGCAGCAGAACCAGTTTTGCATCTTCCTCGGTAAAAGGAAGCCCGAAAATTCCGTAATTAGGATTGCCAACTGAATTGGGATCAAATTCATTAAGATCAGCCATTGTATTTAATCTTATTTTTTTTGGAGTGCAAAGGTAAGAAGGATAAAATTAAGAGGGGAGAAGTTAACAGGTTTATCAATTAATTTGTTAATCAATTAATTGCTAAAATAATTTTTGGAATTCTTTTTGTGCCTGTAAAATAAAATTTGAATTATGGAAGAACAGAAGTTTGATTTTGAAATAGACGAAATTCCTTATGAAGTAAAAATAAGTCCATTTAAATTTAATGAGGAAACACGTTACCGGGTGAGTTATAATGGAGGCAGCGACGATATTTTTGTTTGGGATCCTGAGGTCGGACGGATCAGGGCAATTGATGATGCCGCTTCTACACTTCCAGACAGTCTGGGTTTGGAAATTTCACGGAAAATAATGCAGGCAGAACTTTATTAATTGTAAGTTTTATTGGGGAAGCTACTTTTAATTAATAGCAGTAAAACAACAAAAAGCACCTTTTTGCAAATTCAGATTATAGTAGAAATGTAAAAGCGATGGAGAGTTACTGATATTCCAATTGTATAATTTACCGGATCAATGTTATATTTCCTTTTAATTGGAAGCTTTTATTATTAATTATGCCGTCAATTAAATAAATATAAGATCCCTCTGCACTTTCTTTTTTCTTAAAGTTGCCGTCCCATCCTGTATTTCTTTCAGTTGTATTAAAAACCTTATTTCCCCAACGATCGAAGATTGAAAATTCTTTCAGTTTTATTTTAGCAGCCGGAGGAATGCGAAAGACATCATTTTTGCCATCACCATTTGGCGTAAAAGCATTGGGCATGTGCACACTACAATTTTGAGAATGAACATTTACAGTAAATTTTCGAAAACAGCCGTTCATATTACTTGCTATTATGTTGTAAATGCCTTCCTTAAAAATTCTTACCGTTGTGTCGCGATTTCCATTCCATTCATAAGTAACACCGTCCAGTCTTGGCGCCAATAACAACGTATCTTCGATGCAAAATGAAGTATCGGCAGGAAGATTTAATGTTTGCAGTTCATTTATTCCTACAGAAAAAGTTTCGGATATAAGGCAGGAATCCGCATAAGTAATGCGAACATTATAATTTCCGAAAGAATTGTTTTTAGACAAATGATAACTGCTTTCCGTGGCGCCATCAATCGCAATACTGTCTTTATACCATTGATAACTGGCGCCGATGGCGGTTGGAACGTGAAGAACCGAATCTACAGAACACGAATTAATATCCTGATTCTGGATATAAGTGAAGTGGAAATCTTCTGTCGGTAATAAATGCAAATCGTCCAGATCATAAACATAATAATCTAAAAAAGTGGTACTGTCTGCAAGGTCCGTATTCGGATTTATGAGAGAACAATCCGGGCCGATTGCGATCACATTAATATCAGAGGGAACCGTGAAACTGATCTTGTTTTGGATCCATTTTCCTTTTGTAGACATTGTTTTTTTACCGAGTAATATCCAGCCGTTATAATTTGCCGGGCAGCCATTGCTGTTTGCATTTGGAAGACCAAATGGCACGGCATTACAATCCGGGTTGCCAAATATTGCCACGGTAAAAGGAGCGGATTTAAATTTAAAAGCAGTGTCATCATTTGAGCGAAATCTGGCGGCGCTAAAGCTTAAAGTATATTGCTGCGCAGGGATTAAAGGAGCTTGCAAGCACTGGCTCACATAAACTTTTGCCAGGTCTGTTTCCTTCATTTGCGGTTTTCGATAAACGTATTGCCTGATAGATATAAACGCTTTGCCGTCTGGTAAAGGAAGAGAAGGAGGAATAAAAAGCATTACTTGAGAAGAGTCGTATGAGCAAGTAAAATTGTGGTAATATTCGGCGACGTTTCCCGCTGTATAAGTAGCATACTGCCAGAAATCTGCAATATTAAAATCCTTGTCATAAGAATAATTAGTAGGACAGTTTTTAAAAGATTCAAATGAAGCATTTTGTAAAAGATTTCCGGTTACATTAAAATGGCATTGACACTCCGGGTCCTGCAAATCGATTAATCCATCTCCGTCATCATCTTTACCGTTGTTACAAATTTCCTGGGCAAATCCGCTGGAGACCAGGAATAGAAGGAGAACAAAAAACAAATAATTGAGACCTTTCATGCAGATGCTTAAGAGTTTTGCGAAGTCTTAATAAAGGTATTTACAATTACTATTAAAAAATATTCCTGCTTGCTTTAATTATTGGAGACAAATAATAGTTCAAATAGTAAAAAAACAAATAACCAACATTCCTGTTTTCTTAATTCACGAATAATAATCGAAATTTTACGCAAACGGTTGCCTGCTACAAACTACTGCTGTAAAAACAATTATTTTTCTTTTTTCATTGTTAAGTTATTTGATTTTAGATGTTATTTCTATATTTTCACTCAATAGATCTTCATTTATAAAAAAAATTATGCAACAAGAACTTATTGCCAGCAAACCAAACTATACTTCTCAAATCGTAATTATCGGAATTCTGTTTTTTATTTTTGGATTTGTAACGTGGCTCAATAGTACGTTGATTCCCTATTTGCAGATCGCCTGTCAATTAGAAACTTCACAGGCAGTGCTGGTTACATTTGCCTTTTATATTTCTTATGCGGTAATGGCATTCCCTTCTTCCTGGGTGTTGAAACGTACGGGTTTTAAAAAGGGAATGATGTGGGGATTAATTTGTATGGCCATCGGAGCACTGATTTTTATTCCTGCTGCCGAAAGCAGAACTTATGGATTATTTCTAACCGGTTTGTTTGTGATTGGAACAGGACTGGCTTTATTGCAAACTGCCTCTAATCCATACATTACTATTCTTGGCCCAATAGAAAGTGCGGCCAAAAGAATTAGCGTAATGGGGATTTGTAACAAAGGTGCCGGAGCGTTGGCCCCGTTGGTTATGGGTGCTTTTTTATTAAAAGATTCTGAGGCGCTGATCGAAAAATTAAAGACACTGGATCCGGCGCAAAAAGCGGTAGAGCTGGATGCATTGGCGTCTCGGGTGATCGTTCCTTATATAATTATTGCAGCAGTTTTGATTGCTCTGGCTGTATTTATTTATTTTTCCAGTTTACCGGAAGTAAAGGCAGAAGGAGAAGATGTGGTAAATAGTAAAACCAACAGTGACGGACAAACGATTTTTAGTTTCCCATATTTATGGATCGGCTTCGTTGCGTTGTTTTTGTATGTCGGCGTAGAAGTAATGGCTGGCGATATTATCCAGGTTTATGGAAAAGCAATTGGAATCAGCCTGGATATTGCCAAACATTTTACAACTTATACAATGATTGGAATGCTGATCGGATATCTGATTGGAATTGTAACCATTCCAAAATATATGTCGCAAACAACAGCTTTAAAAGGCTCAGCAATACTCGGAGTTATTTTTACTTTACTTGCCATCTTCACATCAGGTTATACTTCTGTATTATTTATTGCTTTACTCGGATTGGCAAATGCACTGGTGTGGCCGGCACTTTGGCCTTTGACAATTCATGGATTGGGAAGATTTACAAAGGCAGGCTCGGCTTTATTGATCATAGGAATTGCAGGTGGAGCGGTTTTACCAAAAATATGGGCAAGTCTTGGCGAACGCGTCGGCTTTCAACAGGCATTCTGGATTTTGATTCCCTGTTACTTGTTTATTTTTTATTTTGCTGCTTATGGGCATAAAGTCGGTGTAAAATCAAAAGAGCCGGTAACGATTTGAGCATTATTCTCTATGATAAGAATCATTCGAATTTGCCTGATGAAAAGGTTTGTTTTCTTATATTAACTTTAAATTTGCACGGAAGAAACATATCGGAAAATGAATGAAGAAAGATATACAGAAACGCCGAGCATCTTAAACTTACTAAAATGCAAATGTCCGCGTTGCAGGTTAGGCGATATGTTTGTCAATAAAAAAGTCTATTCAAAAGGATTCATGAAAATGTACGACCGCTGCGAAATTTGCGGTCAATATTTTGATCTTGAAGTGGGGTTTTATTATGGTTCCAGTTATGTAAGTTATGGAATAACTGTTGCCTTTAGTGTATTTACATTTATTCTCTGGTGGATTATCATCGGAATATCTACCGATGATAACCGCGTTTTTTATTGGCTTATTTTCAACGCGATTTTAATGTTTGCTTTGCAACCGCCACTCATGCGATTATCGCGTACATTTTGGCTGGCTATGTTTGTAAAATATGATCCTGACTGGAGAATTCATCCCGCGGAAATTCCGGAAAGAACGAATGAAGAACAAAAAAATCTTTGGTAGCAAAAATAGTTTTACATTATTTTTCGATAAGCTGGATTCCTGTTTTTGTAAAGGCTATCTTCTGTTGTTTATACAAATTTCCTGTGGTCATTTTAAATGTTTTTTTACTCATGCCAAAGAATGAATAAATATCTTCCGGTGAAGATTTATCATGATAAGGAAGATACCCGTTATGTTCATGCAGTAAACGAATTATTTTTTCAGTTTCGTCTTCAACGCGCTTATAGCCTGGCTTTCCGGCTGCCACATCAATTTTATTTCCGGGCAAAATATTTTTTATAAAACCTTCAAAGCGATCGCCGATTGAAATATTTCTATAAATTTCGTTCTTATGCAAAATGCCTTTATGGAGATTATTGATGATCACTTCGTAGCCTATATCTGTTTGCCTGTAAACGACCAGATCAACGATATCCTTTTCTTTTACAGTTAGATTTTCATTCGATAAAAATGCTTCAAGTTTTTCTGTCGCGGCAAGCCTTCCTGTCTTTTCATCCATCACAATTTTTACGAGGTATTCCCCATTCGGAACCATGTAATTTTTCATTTTTGATTTGGGAATAAAAAGATCCTTCATCAATCCCCAATCTAAAAAAGCGCCCTGGTTGGTTACGCTTACTACTTTCAGTCTTACAATATCCCCTAAAACTCCAAATGGTTTTTGCGTAGTGGCAATGGGCCTGTCTTCACCGTCGTGGTATAAAAAAACTTTTAATTCATCACCTGTTTTTGTTCCGTTTGGCACAAACCGTTTTGGTAATAAAATTCCCTCTGCACCATCATCAAGAAAAACGCCCATTTGTTTTTCTTTGATCACTTTCATCATGTTGTATTCTCCGATTTCTGGCATAATGTATTTTGACAAAGGTAACAGGAATGACTAAAATCTATTTTTTGATTCAATTTAAGGGTGTAAAAAGCTTTTATTTATTTGTTTACTGACACATTATTGGATAAACAGATCAGGTTTTTAAACGTGGTTTTGCTGATGAACACATGCAATTTGATTGCCGATTGCATCTACGAACTTTTGATCTTTTACATTTTTCATTTTCCATCCGTGGTCTGTGCAATGAATAATTCCGAGGTTTTTTTCATTCAATGTAATTCCTAATTCATCGCAAACTTTTTCATTGCACGTTTGTGGCACCGGAACTCCTTCGCCTTCATACTCTTTTCCTTTATATTCAAACTTCAACGGAACCGGTTCTTTTTCCAGTTGCGAAATATAATCTTTCAACAATTTTACCAGTCTTTTTCTTTCCGTTTTCGGAGTCGCGTTCCATTTTTCTTTTCCTGCTCTTTTAAATGCCAGCTTATATTTTATGCCTGTCATAGAAGTGGAATAATCATTTGCATCGAGTTTTTTTACATCCTGGTGAGCGAGAATAAACCAATGATATTCTGTACCGACGGGAACGCCAGAACCTTCAGGAGCATGTCCAGCGCGGCGTTTGGTAACTGAATAAGAAATTTCCCAAAGATCAGGGGTGAGTTTTGTTTCACGCCATTCGCCTTTATCATAATACCATTTGTGACTGCGCCCAACTTTCATTCCGCTATACTGCTCGCCATTAAAAACCTTGTAACGGTTGTAACTTTGTGCAGGATTTTTTGCATCTGTTTTTTTCTTTGACAACGCCTTTTTTGGCTTTGTAAGTGTATCTGCTTCCATAACATATTTTTTAAATCAGGTATAAAATATCCTGCCAGAAATAGCGTCAAAAAAGTTGCCAGTCATTTAAATAAATAGATCAGTGTAGAATTATAATTGCGATAAAACAATTATTCTAAAAGAATTATCGAAGGAGCAGGAAGATTTTCTTTCGTAATTTTGAAAACCTCAAAATAGGAGAGCAATAAAAAATTTAAAATGCATCAAATAACTAAAATACCTGTTTTCATAATAATTTTATTTTGCGGCTTTTCTTCATGTCATGAAAAGGAAGCAGTTTCAAAAGCTGATTTTGTAATAGCTAAAGGCCAGATGCCGAACATTACTACAGACAAAAGCGGTACAATTCATCTTGTTTACGGCCTTGGCGATAGTATTATGTACACTTTTTCAAAGGATAAAGGGAATTCCTTTTCTTCGCCTTCGCTTATTGCAGTATTGCCGCAGTTATATTCTTTTGCTATGCGTGGTCCCCAGATCGCCGCGACAAGTGACGGTATTATTGTAACCGCCTGTACCCAAAAAGGAAATATTTATTCTTTTTATAAAGAAAACGGAAGCTGGAAACAGGCTGCCAGAATAAATGATGTTGATACTGTAGCAAAAGAAGGTTTGATGGACTTATCTGCTGATGGCGAAAATGCATTTGCAGTTTGGCTGGATTTGAGAGGAAATAAAAGGAATAAAATTTATGGCGCTCGTTCAACTGACGCTGGCAGAACCTGGTCGAAAAATATAATGATCTATACTTCACCTGATACCGGGGTGTGTCCATGTTGCAAACCTTCTGTAGTAACGGAAAACAAAAAGGTGGATGTTATGTTTCGCAATTGGTTAAAAGGAAGCAGAGATTTGTATTTAATAAAATCGACTGATGGCGGTGCTTCTTTTGGACAAGCAGAAAAACTGGGCACCGGTACCTGGAAATTAAACGGATGCCCGATGGATGGAGGCGGTTTAGCAATAAACAAAAATGGAAAAGTTCAGACAGTGTGGAAACGGGAAGGAAACATTTTTACTGCTATTCCCGGTGTTCCTGAAATTGAAATTGGCAAAGGACATGGTTGTACAATGGAAACATTTAATAATAAAAACATTTACGCGTGGATAGAAAATGACCAGGTAGTCTGTATGAAATCTGGCAAAGAAAAGAAAATACTTGGCAAAGGGACGCAGCCTGTTTTAAAGGCGCTGGACGATGATCATGCAATTTGTATATGGGAAAATGAAAAGCACATTCATGGATCAGTAGTGGCTCTTTAGTCAGAGGCCTACTCAAAAGTTAAGCTGTATAATTGAAAGCTTAGTAAATAAACAAATAGATTCAAATCCTGTTTAAACTATTCCTTAATTAACGTGAGTCCTTACGGTTTCCAACAAATGAGACATTTCAAATGGTTTGGATAAAAAATCCTGGGCCATACATTCTTTAATATATTTCCCCATTTCGGGATTTGCAGAAAAAAGTACTACCGGTATATTTTTGGTTTGGTTTTCTAAATGTAAATTTTTACAAATATCGCGGCCATCAGCACCTCCGAGCATAACATCGAGCAAAACCAGGTCTGGCTTAAACTCCTCCACAGTACTATAAATATCTTCCCAACGGGAAAGTGCCTCCACTGTAAAATTATTCATAGTGAGTATCATCTGGACAAGAGATAAAATATCCAGATCATCATCTACAACAAGGATTTTATTCATAATTTTTATCTTAGATAATCTACAAAGGCTTTAAGGATTTAATGCCTCTGTTTGTTGACTTGTAAGTGAATGTTTTAAAGGTAAAGAAAAATAAAAAATAGAACCTTTGCCCGCGCTTTCTACCCAAATCTTTCCATAATGCCTGTTAATAATATCCCTGCAAATATATAAACCTAATCCGAAACCCGAAATATGAATAGAAATATCTTTTGTACGATAAAACCGTTCAAAGATATTTGTTTGCTCTTCAGCAGGTACGCCTATTCCATAATCCCTTATTTTTATAATCAATTCTTTTTCAGTTTTTTCAGAATTCACTTCAACCTTTTTTTCACCTGGCGAATATTTGATCGCATTCGATAAAAGATTCAGCAAAACCTGTTCTATTCTTTGCCTGTCGCCATAAACTATTTCGCCGTCTAGGTGATCTTCTCTCACAATCTGGTGAGATCCTGAAAGTGACTGTGCCGCGCTAATGGTTTCATCTAAAAGTTCATCGATATTAAATTCTTCCATATTTAGCTGTAACTGCCCACTTTGAATTTTGGAAACATCTAGCAAATCTTTTACCAATCTTTCCAATTTGTTGACATTTCCTAAAGCTTTTTGGACAAATTGTTTTTTCGGTTGTTCCTTTTCCAGCAGATTCAGCATTTCTATATATCCTTTAATACTCGTAAGCGGTGTTTTTAATTCATGACTTGCAATGCCGATAAACTCATCTTTTTTTCGCTGACTTTCCTGAATCTGTTCCATCAGGTGATTAAACGCTTGTATCAGAGTCGCTATTTCATCCTTTCCGTCTTCTTCTAATGGTTTAGTATATTCTCCGGTTTTACCCACTTTTTTCATACTATTCACCAGTTTTAGCAGCCTGTTTGAAATATAACTTTGAACTACCATAGCGATGAGAAAAGAAAAGATCAGCGCTACGAATAATAAGATAAAAGCCAGCTCATACTTGTATTGTTTAATTTGTTGTAATTCTGATAATTGCACTTCAAGATAAACGTTCCCAATGATCTCCTTGTTGCTCATAATGGGATTACTTACAAAAAGCTGGAGATCTTTAAAAGCAAAAGCTTTCCGTTTTAGCAGCGTCGGAATCTTTATTGCTTTTTCTCCTGGTTTTGAATAGCTGGCAAAAAGCTGTCCGTCTCTGTTTGTGATAGCTGCGTGAATAATTTCCGGTGTCACGGAATGTAATTCTTCCAACATTTCTCTCGCTGCTTCCGGATCCTGAAACTGGATAGAGGAAACGCTATTAGCACCAATTACCCTCGCGATACTGATCATGCTATTAACCTTCCTCTGTTTGTATGAATTAACATCAGTAATAATAAAAACGCCGAATACAATACCGAAAACGACCACGCTGGTAAAAACCTGCATCAGGATCAGTTTATTTCGTATTGATATATTCCGGAGTTTAAACATTATTTAGAAGTCATCAATTTATTTTATTGGACAATGATTGCCAGTTTCAGCAGTTGAGATCCTGCTTTTAGACCAGCTGAAGATATTGCTTTCAGGTTGGCTTCAAATTTTAAGCGGTTGTTAATCACAACGAAATTAAATGCAGTCCCTTCTTCAGCATATCCGGGTTCTTCACTGATTGTAAGAACACCAGGGCCGGCTTTTTGTAAAATATAGTTTAACGGGAAGGGGGAATCTTTAGGAATAAAAAGAATATCACAATCATTTATTTCAGAGCCTTTGTTAATAGCTTTTACTACTATTCTTTTATTATTTATCGTTCCATTATTCGCTATTTCATTTAAAGATTCAAGAATTGGAGAATCACCAACCACTCCAATTACAAAGTTTGTTCCATGACCATACCTTTGCCAGTCAATATATTTGGTAAAGTTATAAATAAACGCTGCCTTCAGGTTAGCTTCCTGTTCTATATTCTGCCCTACTGTTGCTCCTACGAAACAACTCAGCAGCATGAACAAAAAAATTTTTTTAAACAGCATAGACAAATTGTAATGGTCTCAAATTTTAAAAGTTTTTACAAAATGAGGTAATAAAAAGTTAACCTGCTTATAATTTTATTCCTATTTTAAATAATCCATTTATCCCGGGTTGCTCCAAAACAGTTGAAAACAAAAAGCCGTCCGCAGTCCTGAATCCGGGGTCAAGCCATTTTTTATTAAATACATTGCGGATATTTAAACTAACGCTAATTCCCTTAAAAAATTCTTTTGCATTAATAACGAAATTCGTAAGAAGATAGCCTGGAACAGCGCCATAAGGATCTGTTGACGGAACATGACGTTTACCCACGTAGTTTTCAACAACCGTAATTACAAATAAATTTTGTATTTCCGCTGTTAATCCTGCATTCCCTTTATACCTTGCTACGTCGGGAAGCATGCCGGTAGTGCCGGTCGCCAGATTTATCCATTTTGGGTTTTGAAAAGTAAAATTCAGAAAGCCGGAAATGTGTTTGACGGGTATAAAATCCAACGACGCTTCTATTCCATTCGTTGATTGCGAACCGGGATTGTTATTAGTGCTTAAACCGGATAGATTTCCAATTAAAATTACATCAGTTAGTTCGTTCCGGAATATATTTAACTGGGCGCGCAATTTCCGGGAAAATGAATAAATAGCATTTGCTTCGTAAGTCCGTATCTTTTCCGTTTTTAATGGAAACCCGATTGATTGATAAATTTCCGTATTCGTTGGAGCGCGAAAAGCAGTTCCAAATTGCAATTTGAAAGTCCACTGATTATCGGGTTGGTTTACTACAACCATTCTTGGATTTACTGAATTACCAAAATAACTATTATAGTCGTAGCGAATGCCTGCGGTAAAATTTGTTTTACCCAAAAGTTTGGTGTTCAAAATATATTGAAGATAGCTGCCGAAATTTTTTCTGATATCGTATTGACGAGGCAAAAAAGTTGCGTATAAATTGGTTACGGTATCTCTGCCGTCAATCAGATAGATATTGTTACTCGTGTCAATAGTTTGCTTTCTGCCGCCGCTTTCTACGTTATCGCGATCGAATTCAATTCCTGCAGAAAATTTGTGCTTGTCAGAAAGTGAATAATTAGCTGAAAGCTGACCTGCCAACTGATTAGAATAACTGGCCGCCTTCACACGGATCAAATTGCTGCCACTTAAAGTAAGATAGGCATAAGAATCGTCGCCTGTGCCGGTTTCCCGATAGGTGATCCTGCTTAGAAGATTAAATTTTTCGTTTGGCTTGTACTCATTTTGTATATAAAAAGTTCTCAAAAACGGATTTTCAAGGCC
>Ga0157371_10004269_pt1 | contig 12558 bp, 12 predicted proteins | sample C45metaG_FD_113462 | JGI IMG/M metagenome (GOLD analysis project Ga0157371, IMG submission 113462) | Corn rhizosphere microbial communities from Kellogg Biological Station, Michigan, USA - C4-5 metaG | ecosystem: Host-associated > Plants > Roots > Rhizosphere > Soil | place: USA: Michigan... | reverse complement strand
TGATGCCGCCGTGCTGTATGAAATCACCTCTACCGTTGGTGACCTCGCGTATCTGGAGACCACTGCCTGTCGCAGGATTGGCCGGGGCATCGGCAGGCGTTAGCGGTGCCGATAATTTCTCTTGATCAGTCATCTCGAAATTCCTTTTTTCGGTCGTACACGCAGCCATTTGCGTGCCCGGTCATCTGATCCCTGATCGAGGTGCCCGTCTACTGTCAGAAATTACAGGTAGGGCTATCTAGCCGACGGACGGCAACGTCCCGGTGCAGGTGTTGATTCAGTGATTCAGATAACGCGCGACCATCGCCCGGTAGTTGCCATCCAGCGAAGACCCGCCGACGACAATGGCGCCGTCAGTTTGTACGGTCAGCGAATTGGCTGTATCGAGACTTCGGCCCAGCCGCGTGCGCAGCCAGCCATGGCCTTGGCCGAATTCCGGATCGAGGCTGCCATCGCGTCGATACCGGGCGACCATGAAGTCGGCTTCCACCCCACCGATGGTCGCGCCTACCGCAACAAGGCGGCCGTCAGGCATGCGCTGAGCGGCATTCCATTGGCAACCGCTGGCGCCGATGTCCAACACCAGAGGCAGGCCATGGTGGCAGTGCAAGTCCGGTCGACCGTTTGCGTGCAGGACAAACGTCAGGCAGCGGATCGGATCGCGGCTGCTGCCGAAACAAAAAAGCCTGTCGTCGGACTCGATGATCTGACTGACCTGAGCGCTTTTGTCATGGGCCTTGAAGGCCATGAAGCCGTCGACGGCAAAGCGCTCGTCCAGGCTTCCATCAGCCCGATAAACCGCCAGCAGGCCTTGCTGCGGAAAGTCGATGGACCCTGCGACGACGATGCGCCCGTCCTGCTTCAACAGCAGCGTGCTCAGCCAGGTATTGAGCAACAGGTGGCGGACCATCACAAATCCGCGCCCGTTGAAGGATTCGTCCAGACAGCCATCGGGTTGCAGGCGAATCAGCATTCCGGCGTGATCGGCGAGGCTGAAATGATGGTTGGCGATCAGCAGAATGCGGCCGTCTTCCTGCACCGCAAAATCGCAGGCTTCGACACCCGGCACGCCCGGCGGCAGCCAAGTGTCGCGAGTGCCCATGGACAGCTCGCCGGGCAGCCGCACGACCTGGAAGCCGTCATCGCCGAAGGATCGGTCTGGCTGACCGTTGGCATGAAACAGGGCGAGGGCGGGCAGGGTGCGATGGTTGTTTTCATAATGCAGGCCGGCCAGCAGGATCCTCCCGTCAGGTAACACCTGAACCTTGCCGGCTCTGGCTTCGAAACCCTCGATGAAGCTGCCGATTACGCTGCCCTGACTTCCAAAGGACAGATCGGCCGAACCATCGGCCAGCAGCCGCGCCAGGCCAAGACGACTTCCTTTCGGCGTGCCGACCTTGGCGGCAACCAGAATCCGGCCCCGGGCATCCAGCGCGACATGCTGGGTCTGGCTGGACAGACTACCGGCGAAATACACCTGGGCAACACCGCCGATGGCGAATGTCGCGTCAAGCGAACCGGGGTTGTTCCATGCAGTGGGCAGCGCATAAGTGTTGAGGGTGGACATGCACGCGTCTCCTTGCGAGTGAACCCATACCCAATGAGTGGGCGGCTGACTGCACGAGCGAAACATTCAATCCCTGAACCGCGAGAAGTACAACTGGAAGAACTAACAGAACGACGGTCGCACTGTGCCAGAACAGTGTCTTGTTGAACCAGTCGCAAGCGAGCCAAGCATTCAGGCAGGACCTGACCCGGGAAGTTACGGTTTTGCCATATGAAAAGGGCGGATGACTCTATGTCATCCGCCCTTGTTCGATTATCAGTGTGGCATCGACCACGATTGCAGTTTGTGGCCATCTTCGCTCAGCTCGGCGCGGGCCTGCTGCAGCAGTTGTTCGAGTTGCGCCGGGTCAGAATAGGCGCTGCTCGGGATCTGTTTACGACCAATGTGGGAATTGGTGCGGTCAACCACGGTCAGGCTCAGTTCGCCATTGCCGTCTTGTGGTGCCCAGGCCACGCACTGGAAAGGCTTGAAGGCGTGGTTGGCAATCAAAAGAGCTTCGTTGATACGCAGCGGGGCAGTCATGGGGTCTTCTCTCTATTGGCGCCCAATCAAGTGAGGGGCCGTCGGTTGGGCTTACCGTGCGGCCGGTTACTTGTACTGATGCACGCAACCGGGGGGCGGGTCACACTTGAAACAAAGAAATTTCAGGTTCTTTACAGGAGTCGAGTTCAGGTCAGTGATGTTTTTCATGACCGAACACCGCGCTGGATTCACCCCTCACCCCAGCTCTCTCCCCGAGGAGAGGGAGCCGATTTGTGGGCTCTTCAGACCCGCGTTCGACTCGGTATTGCACGTCGGCGTACCTCGCACACACACCTCGGTCAGTTCCCTCTACCTCTGGGAGAGGGTTAGGGTGAGGGCTACTGTTTGATACACCACGAATAGTCGATAGCTAACTAACAACCAACTTTCTTATAACGCTTTTAATAAGCCTCCTATAAGCAATCGATACAAGCCTCCGTCAAAATCTTGCTAGTGTTACAACCGGGACAGCCAAATGACTGTTTTTACAATCATTTATTATATTTGGCGCCAAGGAACAGTCATGAGCGAAGCGCCTGCGTCGAGACGTTTACTGGTGGTCGATCCCTGCGACGACTGTTACCGGCTTTTGCCCGGTTTGCGCGCGGTGGGCTGGGATGTCGACAGTTGTACCCTGGAAAATGCCGCCGATCGCGCCTGTGACGTCGGCCTGCTGCGCCTGCAGCCTTTTCATCTGGAACGCCCTGAAGCCGTCAAAGAACTGATCAGCCGCAGCGGCACCGAATGGATCGCCGTGCTCAACCAGGAAGTACTGCGCCTACAAAACGTCGGCGATTTCGTCTGTGAATGGTTCTTCGATTTCCATACCTTGCCCTTCGACGTCTCCCGCGTACAGGTCACCCTGGGCCGCGCCTTCGGCATGGCGCGTCTGCGTGGTCAGGGCACGATTCATGTCGACCAGCCGGAACACGAACTGCTCGGCGACAGCAAACCGATCCGCGAACTGCGCAAGCTGCTGAGCAAACTTGCGCCGACCGAATCGCCGGTGTTGATCCGTGGCGAAAGCGGCACCGGCAAGGAACTGGTGGCGCGCACCCTGCATCGCCAGTCCCAGCGTCACAGCAAACCGTTTGTAGCGATCAATTGCGGAGCCATTCCCGAGCATTTGATCCAGTCCGAGTTGTTTGGCCATGAAAAAGGCGCTTTTACCGGCGCGCATCAGCGCAAGGTGGGGCGCATTGAAGCAGCCAATGGCGGTACGTTGTTTCTCGATGAAATCGGCGATTTGCCGCTGGAGCTGCAGGCCAATCTGCTGCGTTTTCTGCAGGAAAAACACATCGAGCGGGTCGGCGGCAGTCAGCCCATCCCGGTGGATGTGCGAGTGCTCGCGGCGACCCACGTTGACCTGGAAGCGGCGATCGAGAAGAAGCGCTTTCGCGAAGACCTGTATTACCGGCTGAACGTACTGCAAGTGGTGACCGCACCGCTGCGTGAGCGCCATGGCGACCTGTCGATGCTGGCCAACCACTTTTCCCATTTCTACAGCCATGAAACCGGGCGCCGGCCTCGCAGCTTCAGCGAAGATGCCTTGATTGCCATGGGCAAACATGACTGGCCGGGGAACGTACGGGAACTGGCTAACCGGGTCCGGCGCGGTCTGGTGCTGGCGGAGGGTCGGCAGATCGAGGCGCGGGATCTGGGTTTGATCAGTCAGCACTCGGTCGCTACGCCGATGGGCACGCTGGAGGATTACAAGACCCGGGCGGAACGGCAGGCGTTGTGTGATGTGTTGAATCGGCACAGTGATAATTTAAGTGTGGCCGCGAAAGTCCTCGGAGTTTCACGGCCTACTTTTTATCGGTTGTTGCATAAGCATCAGATTCGTTAACTGGCTGAAGATCAAAGGATCGCAGCCTTCGGCAGCTCCTGCAGGGATTACGTAATCCGAATGCAGGAGCTGCCGAAGGCTGCGATCTTTTGCTTTGCTTTAGAAGTAATACGGGAATTTCAGACTGAACGAGAAGTCCGGCGCATCGTCAGTCATGCCGATCGACAAGTTCGGCACGATCGTCAGGTTGTCGGTGGCCGCAATGGTCATGCCGACGTTGAAGTAACCGGCGTTGGCGTCACTCGACACCACCGATTCCCAATCACCGCCATCCTGTTTCAGCTTGCTCTTGCGTTGCACCAGGTCGGAAACGGAGAACGACATACTCATCTTCTCGTTGAGCGCGAAGGCGATGCCGGCGCCGATCTGGAAGCTGTCGCCGATGCGCACTTTGCCTGGGGTTTTCTGGTTGACCGTGGAACTGATGTCGTCGAACGACTCCTCAAGGTTATGGGTGTAGGAAAGGCTGCCGAACAGCACCGCCGGGTCAAACGTCTTGACCAGCGAGATGCCCGGGGTGATCGACCAGACGCCGTTGCCGGTGGGCAGGGTGTCGGGGACGAACAGGTTGGAGTTGGCGTCGGTCTGGCGCAGCTTGATGCCGAACGGGTCTTTGCCGGTCGGCGCCTTGACGCGCAGGGTGACGACGGCGTCCGGGGTGTTGACCGACTCGTCGAGGAACTTGTAGGCGATACCGAAGTTGACGTCGCCAATGGTTGGATCCTTGGTCACGGTTTCCTCGGTGGTGACACCGGCCGCGCCCTGGTTGCCGCCGCCGGACTGATACGTCGACTCGCGATACACCACCGGCACGTTCAGGTCGAACTGCCAGCGGTTGTCGAAGTTGTAGCGGCCGGTGAGGTCGAGGGTCCAGGTGTCGGCCTTGATCCGGTCGAGGTTGATGTTGCCGAGGAAGATCGAATCCAGCGCAAGGAAGCCGTTGAGGATCAACTGGCGGGTGTCGTAGCGCGAATAGGTCAGGCCGGTTTCGACGCTGAACTTGCCGCCGCCGAAGAAACCGCTGGCTTCGTCATACAGGTTGGAAACGCTCTGCGCCGGTTGCGAATCATCGGCCAGCGACTGACCGTAAGAAGCGCCGCTGCCCCCGGCGGCGCCTCCCGATGCGGCGGCCGCACCGGTGCCAGTGGCGGCTCCGGTAGCGACGCGATTGCCTTTCATGTCGGACGGCGATTTGGCCAGCCGTTTTGGCGGTGGGGCGGCGGGTTGTTCTTCTACCTGGCGAACCCGTTGTTCAAGTACCGCGAGCGCTTGTTGTTGTACTTCGTATCGTTGTTTCAGTTCCAGAAGTTCCCGTTTCAGGGCTTCTACATCGGCGTCGGGTGCTGCTTGCAGCATCGCCGCCGGGAGAAGGGTACTCAAACACACTGCAGCACGCAGTGATACTGATCGATACATGAATAAGCCGTCCCTTTAAGCCCAATGATCGAGACTCAGCGTAGTTCAATATCCGATATTGCGTAGGGCCCCGAGTTGGGTCAGGTTGCAGTCCAGTGCACCGGCGCTTCTGCCGTTATTGTTCAGTACGACGTTGAGTTGCGTGAGGTTGTTGACCACGTTGGCACTGCCCAGCAAACGGGTGTTCTGCAGCAGCCCGCCCTGGGCCACCTGTTGCAATGCTGTGCCTTGATTGCCGCTGGCCTGAATGGCCATTTGCACGCCACCGCCGTTGGCCGAAACCGCGACACTGCCGGCGCCGTTGCTGCCGCTGATGGTCTGCCCGGCGACGAGCGCCTGGCCTTGCGACGGCACCAGCGCCGGTGCTTGACTGGCTTCGCTGACGTTGATTGCGACGTTGTTGTTGGCGGTGTTGCCATCGCCGGCGGCGCGCACGCTTTGCGTCACGCCCTGGCTGCTGTTGAGGCCGGCGCCACCGATGACAGTGCCGGTGCCCAAGGTGGGAGTACTGCCGTTGCCCGACTCCTTGATGGTCGAGACATAGAATTCCGGTTTGACCGTTGCGGCCTGGATCTGCATCGAAGTCGCGGCCCCGATCAGGTCGCCGCTGGCGTTGCGCCAGGTGCTGCTCATGACAATGCCGAAGCTGATGATCCGCCCCGGCATGACGTAACGACCGCGCAGCTCGGCGAGCTCCTGGTCCTTGATTTCGATGGGTTTGAATCCGGCATGGGCTAAACCTGACGCACTCGCTGCCAGGCAGGCGGCGGCCAGCCAGTATGAGCTTTTCATCTGCTGCTCCCGGGACATCCAGTCCCATTCTCTAACTCGGCGATTAAAAGAAGTCGCTCTGAATGAACCCGAAATCCATCAATTCCGCATCTTTGACCGGGTTGAAACCGTCCAGCGTATTTTTCGCCGTCAGCGGCACGGGAGGGCTGCGCAAGGCGTTGGCCTTGTCGTAACCGGGGCCGACGATGGCAAAGACAATGCCGTTCCAACCTTTGACAAAGTCGTCGTGCTTGTAGCGTTTGTGGCCGAGTACTGGGTCACCGATGTAGACCCAATCCTTGTCCGAACGCTGCAGGACGACGAAGTGCTTGTAGCCGCGAATGTCCATCAGGACCACCACCGGAATGGTCACCGCTTCGAGTTTCTCGGGCGGGATCCGGTAGCCACGGGCGCGCATGCCGATGCTTTCTACGTAGCGCTTCATGTCGAGCATGGAGAAACCCTGGGTTCGCACCAGGTCCTGGTCAGCGTTGACCAGCATGCCTTTGATGATGTGCTCCTCATCGACGTCGAGCCAATAGGCCTGGCGCAGAACCGTTGCCAGTGCAGCAGCGCCGCAGCTGAAATCGGTTTTCTGTTCGACGATGTCGGCAAACTTGCGCTCACGAATGCTTTGCACGTCCTTGTAGACCAGCACGCCACCCGGCAGGGCAGCCACGGGCATCTGGGCTGCCTGAGTCAGGCCGCACAGACAAAGCAGAGCGAAGAGGGCAGGAGTCCGCATGATCGAATACGCCTTGTGGAACCGAGGAAAAAGCCCCGTTACCGGGGCTTTCGTTTCGATCGCGATTACATGCAGGCTTTGCAACCTGCGGCGATGGACAGCGAGTTGCTTTGTTGGTTGCCCACACCGGCCGAGACGTTGGCTCCACCGTTGCCGGAGAAGTTGTTCATCGAGTTGGTCATGTTGGCGTTGTTGACGACTGGGGTTTTCCAGCCATCTTTGGTCAGCACTTGTTGGGTGGTGACGCCAGCGAGGCCAAAGCTGCCCACGGCTTCGAACTTGGCTTTTTGATCATCGTTGCCGCCGTGGCCGCCGCCACGGTTACCCCAACCGCCATGGTTGTCGTCTTCGATGGTCGCGGTGCCTTTGGCTTTGAACACGCCAGCGGCTGCATAGGTACCGGTGAGGGTGTCGGTTTTGTAAGCCTGCACGCCTTTGTTTTCCACGACCAGGCCAGTCGAGGACTGGTTGGCAGAGGCAGCAGCCTGCGCTACGCGACCGCCGGAAACAGCGATGGCGAGGTTGTTTTTCTGTTGGTTGAAGTTGCCGGAGCTCACGTTGATGCCGATGTTACCGGAACCGTTGTTGCCGGCATTGTTGAGCGTGGCGTTGTTGAAGGTGGACGAGTTTTTCACGTAGTTGTTGTTGTTCACCTGAGTCGCGCTCGAGGCTGCAACAGCGTTGCCGAAGATGAAGCTTTCGTCAGCGGTGGCCAGCGCCGCAGCGTTGTCCTGCTGGTTGCCGTCGCCGGCAGCGACGTTGGCGCCCATATTGCCGTTGGAGCCATTGAGCGAGTCGCTGGCATTGGCGTTGTTCAGGGTGCCCTGGTTTTTCACCACGTTGCCGTCGCTGTTTTGCGCGTCGAGTACAGCGGCGCCGGCGCCTGCGGTGATCTGCAGCAGTTGTTCAAGATTTGGACCTTGTGGCTGGCCGTGACCATTGCCGTGCCCGTTACCATGACCGTTGTTGTCACCACGGCCGCCAGCCTGTGCTGCCATTGCCATCACTGCTGCGAGTGCGAAAACCAGTGGTTTGAGAGCCATTGTAGGTTTCATGGTTGTTTCTCCGTCGTGCTTATTAGTTGGGTTAAGTGTTGTTACTTTTCCAATTGCACTGTGTTTGGGTCAGTCAGCGACCCGGATGCTCAGGGTGTTAGCCATGCGGTTCCCCACCCCGGCACTCTGGTTCACCTGGATTACCCCGCGGCTGCCGGTGAAGGCCTGATCACTTGTTGTGACCTGGCGACTGCCGGGTGAGGTACCAGTTGCTCCTGAGCTCGGTAAAAACGCCACGTTCTGTTGCGAAAGGGCGCTGTCGTCAATGCTCTGCGGGCCGGCACTGATGCTGACGCGCGTCACGTTGGCCATTTGATTGTTGGCACCGGCACCCTGGTTCACACCGAGGATGCCGTTGCCATTGCTGAAAGAGTTGCCGCCGATGTTCGCGCTGGCGTCGATGGCGCGGCTAGCGGGCGTGTCGATGTTCTGCCTGACGCTGGTGGTGGCGTGGGACTCGGTGCCGATGGCGATCGCTTTGGTGTTGGCTTGCTGCATCTGGTCACCGGCGGCCTGGTTGACGTTGAAGTTGCCGCGATACTGGGCACCGGAGTTCTGGATATTCGCCTGGTTGACTGAAGCCGGATCGGCCATGGCGCTGGTGCAGCCGAGCAGGGCGAGAAGCAGCAGGGTGCGATTCATGTCATTGGCCTCCGGCCATGCGAGTCAGAGGCGCCAGCCCGGTGCTCATCGCCCGGTTGACGGTGTTGGAGATCGACGCGCCAGAACCGCCGCCGCTACCAGTGCGCATGCCGGGCAGGCCGTTCTGATTGGTCAGGGTGTTCATGCCGGGCAGGTTGGAGGTGGGCGTGGTCATGTTGCCGCGAATCGACGAACCGCTGGCGACGCTGGCGAAATCGCCGTCGCTGAGTTCGGTGCTGCTGAGGGTCTGGTTGATCCGCGCCGAAGGGTTGGCGTTGACCGTGGTCGGATAGGGGTCTTTGCCACCATTGCGGCCGATCGGGATGGGCTGAACGTCGCGGTTGAGAACGATCACGCCATTGCCTTCGGCTTGCACGCTGACGCTGATCAATGCGCTGACGGCTGATCCGATCAGCAGGAGGCAAGTCAGGCTTTTATTGAAATTCCCCACGGCTGCAATTCCTTCTTCAGTGGGCTGGGTGATTCAGCGTTGTGAAGGAGAGAGCGAAAGCTGTGCCGGATTTGGATTGTCTTGTTTTTTCAATGGCTTGGCGGATATGAGCGGATGGCTCTGGTCGCTACTGTTTCACCAGTGATACACGGCGAGGATCGCTTGGGTGCCAATTGGCGTTGCAAAGCTCTGGATCAAGGGTTTGCGCCGATGTGTTTCAGCGGCGTAACAGGTGAGGTGACGCAGTGATGAACAGCGTTTGGACGGGGGCTTTGCGCGCTCGGGACTGTTTCAAAAACGGACAGATTGCGCGAATTGCCCGCTTGCTGGCTTAGTCGGCCAGCAAACGCTCGACCGCCGCAAAGGCTTGCGCCTGGCGTTCGGCCCAATTGCCTTCGATTACTTGCATGGGCTGTTGATGCTGGAGCAGCCACGTGCGAGTGGCTTCGTAGAACGCCATGCGATCTTCAAGAGCCGGTTGGCAGCGCTGGCCGTCTTCGGCCCAGTCGACCTGTTGCGGCGACAGCAGCAGGTGCAGATCGTAATGACGGGCGAGCAACTCGGTTTCCAGCCAGTCCGGGCAGTCACCAAACAGAGTCTGGCTCCAGAGGATGTTGCTCAGAAGATTTGTGTCGAGGATCAGCAGCGCGGGTTGTCTGACCCGCGCCTCATCTTCCCGGTGCAACTGACCCCGAGCGATGGCGGGGATGTCGGCCAAGCAGGTGTCCCGGGGGTTTTCTTCAATAAACCGGCGCACATATTCGTCAACGCGCACGCCGCCGAAACGCTGCTCCAATCCTGCCGCCAGCCAGCTCTTGCCGGTCGATTCCGGGCCGGTGAGTACCACGACTTTCATGTGCGCAACACCGGATCGGCGCGCCACTCCCGCCAGCCTTGCACGGCGAGCAGGGTAAACAGCGCATAGAGCGCGGCGGTCAGGTACAGGCCTTTATAGATGAACAGGCCAACAAAGATGACATCGAGGACAAACCACAGCGCCCAGCATTGCAGGCGTTTTTGCGCCATCCACAGTTGCGCGACCAGACTGAACCCGGTGAGCGCGGCATCGAGCCACGGTTGTGCAGCGTCGGTCCAGTGCGCCATCGCCGCGCCCAGCAACAGGCTGCCGATTGTGCCGATACTGAGACCGAGCAGAATCGAGCGAGTGTCGAGGCGGCTGACTTCGCGTCCGTCGTGCATCGTCCCGGCGCGGGTCCATTGCCACCAGCCGTAGACTTGCAACGCGGCGTAGATCACTTGCAGCAACATGTCCGAATACAGCTTCACCTCAAAGAAGATCCAGCTGTAGAGCAACACCATGACCAGCCCGATCGGCCAGCACCACGGATTCTGTTTGACCGTCAGCCACACGGCGATGACACCGAGGGCAGCGGCGAACAGTTCAAGCCCGGACATGAGTGATCCTTGGGGGAGTCGAGAAGGGGGCGGATTGTACTGCATTAGTCAGATCAAAAGCCCCTCACCCTAACCCTCTCCCGGAGGGAGAGGGGACTGATTGGGGGATGCTTTTGAGCTGCGCCGGTTTGAACGATCTTCGTTGAATCCATAATCGACTCGATTGTTCAGGTCGATGTATGACGCCAGACACCTCGGTCGGCTCCCTCTCCTCGGGGAGAGGGCTGGGGTGAGGGGTGGGCTCACCGCGGTGATCGGTCAGACCCGGAACTGGCGCAGCAACCCGTTGAGCTGTTCGCTCAGTTGCCCAAGGCGCAGGCTGGCCGCGCTCGACTGCTCAGCCGCCAACGCGGTGCTATGCGAAAGCCCGGCCGCCTGGGTGACGTTCTGGTTGATGTCCTCAACCACATGGGCCTGTTGCAACGTAGCGCTGGCGATCGAGGCATTCAGTCCGTTCAGATTGCGCAACGCCTGGCCAATTGCATTGAGGCTGGCCCCGGCCAGTCCCGCCTGTTCAATGGTCAGTTGCGATGCCTTGCTGCTGTCGCCGATCACCTTCACCGCAGCCTCCGAGTGGTTCTGCAGGCGCTCGATCATCGACTGAATTTCCGCCGTCGACTTCTGCGTACGCTGGGCCAGCAAGCGCACCTCATCGGCCACCACGGCAAACCCGCGACCTTGCTCACCCGCACGCGCCGCTTCAATTGCCGCGTTGAGTGCCAAGAGGTTGGTCTGCTCGGCAATCGAGCGAATCACTTCCAGTACGCTGCCAATCTGTGTGCTCTCGGCCGCCAGCGTGCGGATCACTTCCACCGCCTGATCGATCGTGCCCGAGAGCTTGTCGATCTGTTGCAGGCTGCCATCAATGTTGATCTGGCCCTGTTGTGCCTGCGCTTCGGCATCGCGCATTTCTGCGGCGGCGTGTTCGGCGTTTTTCGCCACGTCCTGCACGCCGTAGGTGACTTCATTGATCGCCGTCGCCACCAGCTCCATCTGCTGCGATTGCTGCTGACTGCGCTGCTGTGCCTGCGAGGCATCGTTGCCCAGTTCACTGGAAGACTGGCCCAGAGCGCTGGCCGACACCTGCAAGTCACCAATCACCCGGCGCAACTTGGCCGTGAAGGCATTGAAGTGATGGGCCAGCTCGGTGACCTCATCCTTGCCATGGGTATCGAGGCTGCGCGTCAGGTCGCTTTCGCCACTGGCAATGTTGGCCATGGCGTTCACGGTTTCCTGCAACGGACGGACAATGCTGCGGGCAATCAGTATCACCAACAGCGCCATGATCAGCGCAATCGCCAGACCGATCACCGAAGCCTTGATCATCTGCTCCTGGAATTCGGCCTGGACATCGTCGACGTACACACCGGAACCGATCACCCAGCCCCAGGGTTCGAACAGCTTCACGTACGAAGTCTTCGCCACCGGGTCAGTCGCGCCCGGCTTCGGCCAGCGGTAATTGACCATGCCCGCGCCTTTGGCCTTGGCGATGGCAACCATTTCGTTGAACACCGCAAAGCCGTCCGGGTCGCGGATCGCCGAGAGGTTCTGGCCTTCGAGTTTGGGGTTGGTCGGGTGCATGACCATCACAGGCGTGAGGTCGTTGATCCAGAAGTAATCGTTCTGGTCATAGCGCAGACCACGGATCGCGGTCAGCGCCTGCTTTTGCGCCGAGTCCCTGGTCAGGGTGCCGGCGGTCTCCAGCCCTTGGTAATACGTGAGCAGGCCGCTGGCGGTCTGCACCACATGCTGGGTTTTCTGCGCCTTGGCGTGGTAGAGGTCGTCGTGGATCTGCTTGAGCATCAGCACGCCCAAGGTCAGCAACATGACCACTGCCACAATCAAGATGAGCCACAAGCGTCGGCTGATCGACACACTGCGCAAGCTGTTCATAACGCTGTCACTCCGGATTCTTGTTCTTGTAATAAACGATCGCCAGCATCCAGCCACAGCTGAGTGCTCGGGACTGCGCCAGGCAAGCCAGCCAACGCGCAGAGCGCTATTGAGGCTTGTCTGTTAGGATTTCGGCCCCGCGCGCGAAAACCTGAATCCGGTTTTGAAATTTCACGGAATTTTTACCGTTTCGTGTGGATCCTGTGCGCGCGCAATCGCTACAGCTTTTAC
>Ga0157371_10004266_pt1 | contig 12564 bp, 7 predicted proteins | sample C45metaG_FD_113462 | JGI IMG/M metagenome (GOLD analysis project Ga0157371, IMG submission 113462) | Corn rhizosphere microbial communities from Kellogg Biological Station, Michigan, USA - C4-5 metaG | ecosystem: Host-associated > Plants > Roots > Rhizosphere > Soil | place: USA: Michigan... | reverse complement strand
ATGCACAGCACCGGGCCGAAGATCTCCTCTTGCCACAACCTGCTGCTGGTGGGCACATCGGTGTACACCGTGGGCGCCACGAACCAGCCCGGCCCGGGCAGGGCATGGCCGCCCACCAGGCATTCCAGGCCCTCGCTCCTGGCCTGTTCCAGGTAGGTGCACACCGTGCGCCACTGGGCCTGGCAACTCAGGGGGCCCATGTCCACTTCCTGCTCCAGGGGGTTGCCGACCCGCAGGGCCAGCAGGGCACTGCGCAACCGCTGCAGCAAAGCATCGGCAATCGACTCGTGGACCAGCAGCCGCGAGGTGGCCGAGCACATCTGCCCGGCGTTCCAGCAAAAGCCGCCGATGATCCAGTGCACTGCCTGGTCCAGGTCGGCGTCGGCGAATACCAGGATCGGCGACTTGCCCCCCAGCTCCAGCGTCAGTGGCCGGCAGAAGGCGGCGGAGCTGGCCATCACTCGCTGGCCGGTGGCAGTGCTGCCGGTGAACGACAGCTTGTCCAGCCCCGGATGCTGGCTCAGGGCTGCGCCGGTTTCGCCGGCGCCGGCCACCAGGTTCAACACGCCCGCCGGCAAGCCCAGGGCGTCGGCGATTTCGCCGTAGACCTGCTCGATCAGGGGCGTCACTTCCGAAGGCTTGAGCACCAACGTGCAGCCCGCGGCCAGGGCCGGGGCCAGCTTCCAGGCACTGGTGACCAGGGGGAAGTTCCAGGGCACGATCAGACCCACCACGCCCAGGGCCTCGAACCTGCAGTGGGCACTGAAGCCCGGAGCCTGCAAGGGCACCGGTTGATCCTGGCGGGCGTCCAGTTGGGCAGCGAGGCCGGCGTAGTAGTCGAAGGTGGCGATGGCGTCGTCCAGGTCCAGTTCGGCTTCGTGCCGCGGCTTGCCGTTATTGCGCATCTGCAGGGCGATCAGCCCTTCGCGGCGTTGCTGCAGGTGCCGGGCGAAGCCTTGCAAGTACTCGGCACGCCGGGCGCCGCTGAGGCTGCGCCACCCGGGCAGGGCCCGGCGCGCGGCCTGCACCGCCAGGTTCACCTGATGGGCGCTGGCCGTCGGCACCTGGGCCATGATTTGGCCCAGGGACGGGTCATGCACCGGCATCAGCGCGCCGTCGCCATCGACCCAGTGGCCATCGATAAACAAGGCCGGTTTCATGGGCGGGCTCCTGGCAGGACGCCGTGCACGGCGTTGCGGAAGATCTGGCTGTAGTCGGCGGCGCTCAGCGGTCGGGCATTGGTGTCGGAGGACGAGATATCCGCCAGGGCCTGGGCCCCGACCCACTCGGCTTCATGGCTGTCCAGGCCGATATCCGCCAGGCAGTGGGGGATGCCCAGCTCGGCGCGCAGGGCCAGGATCCAGTCCAGGAACCCCTGGAAATCCCCCCGGGGCAAGTCCAGGTAACGGGCCAGGCGCCCGATCTCCTCGGCAATCACCGGCTGGTTGGCCACCAGCACATAGGGCAGGAGGACGGCATTGAGCAGGCCATGGTGACGGTGATAGCGGGCGCCCAGCGGGTGGGCCAGGGCGTGGACGCCCCCCAGGCCCTTCTGGAAGGCCACCGCAGCCATCGCCGAGGCCACCAGCATGCCTTCCCGGGCGTCCAGGTCCTGGCCGTGGCTCACTGCCCGGCGCAGGTGCTGCTGCACCAGGCGCATGCCTTCCACGGCAATCGCGCTGGACATCGGGTGGTACAGCGGCGAGCAGAACGCCTCGATATGGTGGGTCAGGGCATCCATGCCGGTGGCGGCGGTCAGCGCGGGCGGCAGGCCGCGGGTCAGCAGCGGGTCGAGGATCACGCAGGCGGGCAGCAGTTCGGGGTGGCTGATGACCCGCTTGACCTGCTGCTGGCTGTCGGTCAGTACCGCTTCGCGGCCCAGTTCGGAGCCGGTGCCGGCAGTGGTGGGCAGGGCGATCAGGGGCGGCAGGCCCAGGCGCGGAAAGTCACTGAGGCTCGGGTAATGCTCGATCACCCGGGACCACTCGAAACGCTGCAGCCCTTGCGGGTCCACGGCGGCCAGGGCGATGCCCTTGGCGGCGTCCATGGCGCTGCCGCCGCCCAGGGCGATCAGCGAGTCGTGGCCGCCGGCCCTGAAGGCTTGGACGCCGCGCTGCACATCGTCCAGGCTCGGGTTGCTGGCCAGTTCGGCAAATACCGCAAAGCCCTGGCGGCTCTGCTCCAGGTGTGCGGTCAACAGGCCAAAGGGTTCCAGTTCGAGCATGCCCGGGTCGGTGACCAGCAAGGGCCTGGCCATGCCCAGCAGGGCGCAGCGCTGGGCCAGGCCGTGCAGGGCCTCGGCGCCGCAGAAGATCTCGGTGGGGTAGTTCCAGTAGTGGATGGACGGGGGCATCGATGGTCTCCAGAAACATCAGGCGTGAAGCGGCCGGCGCAGCAGGCGCCGGGCCAGTAGCGGGGAGGGAATGCGCTGTCGCTGACAGCGCATGAGGATTCAGCCGCGGTCGGATGCGCTGCTGTCGCGGCGCAGGTAGGGCTTGGCCAGGACCATGTAGATCAGGCCCAGCACGGCCAGGGTCGAGAACACCAGCACCACTGCCCAGACCTGGAACCAGGGCGCTCCGGGCGGCGCCAGGGATTCCCGCGGCCAGGCCACGTTGACGCTCTCGAACAGCAGCCAGACAAAGGCCGCGAGGTTCACCGGCAGGCCCCAGCGGCCGAGGTTGAAGACCCCGGCGTCGGGCCGCCAGCGGCCACGCAGGCGATGGACCAGGGCACAACCGATCACGATCAGGAACACCATGAAGAAGCCCCCGCTGCCGAAGGCGATCAGGGTGCCCACGGCCGTGGCGTTCAGGCCCAGGGCCAGGCCGAAACTGGCGAACAGGGTGCAAACGAGCATGGCGGCGAAGGGCACCTTGCGCCCATCCACCCGGCGCAGGAACGCCGAGGCGGGCAGGATCGAGTCCCGGGCCATGCCGAATACCGCGCGGCCGATATAGGTCTGTACCGAGACCACGCAGGCAATGAACGCCACCAGCACCACGCCGACGAAGGGCCGCTCGGCCCAGGCACCAAAGGCATCCACCACCGCCGGGGTGACCGGGTCCACCACCTGGCCGGCCACCAGGCCCGCGGTGTCGGTGAACGACAGGGTCACGGCAAAGGCGGTGAGCATCACCGTCAGCCCCACCAGCAGCATCGAGCGCAGGATGGCCCGCGGCGTGGAGGTGCGGGCATCGGCGGTTTCCTCGGACACCTGGGAGCAGGCATCGAAGCCGAGAAAGGCCCAGCCGCCCACTGCCATGGCGGTGACGAAGCCACTCAGGTAGGTGCCATCGCCGCTGACGCTGTTGCCCAGGCCTTCCAGCAGCAGCGACCAGGAGTGGTTGCGAAAGAACAGCAGCAACAGCACGCCGATGCCGATGGAGGCGATGGCTTCGGCGATGATCCCGGCGTTGACGAAGTACTTCAGCGGGTTGATCCCCAACAGGTTGACCCCCAGCCCCAACGCCAGCAGCACGGCGCCGCTGGCCACCTGGGCATTGGCCGAAGGCGGCGTGCCGGTGACGAACAGCCACAGCCAGAACCCGCCCAGGTAGGCCACGGTGGTCAGGGAAGCCAGGGCCGAGGCCAGGTACATGAAGCCGGTGAACCAGGCCCAGCGGTCTCCAGCCAGGCGCTTGACCCATTGATAGCAACCGCCGGCCAGGGGGTACTGCGAGGCGAGTTCGGCATAGACCAGCGCCACCAGCATCTGCAGGGCCAGGCACAGGGGCACGATCCAGACCCAGGACGGGCCGGTGCTCATGGCGCCCAGGGCCATCACCGAATAGATCCCCACCACTGGCGAGACCGTGGCAAAGCCCACGGAGAACGACGACCACAGGGACAGGCCGCGGTGCAGCTCCTGGCGATAGCCCTGGTGGTGCAGCAAGTGTTCATCGGTGCCCGGAGCGGGCAGGAAGTCAGTCATGGCGCACCTCGTTCAAGGGGCGGGCGCCACGATGCAGGCCGACGCAAGGGCGGCGTGATGGGGTAGTTGACATAGCGGTTCCTGGAGTCGGCAGATCAGATTGTTATTGGGATGGCCTTTAGCTGTTGTTTTTGGCGTACCGACATTGCCTGGCCTGCAGCAGCAGGCCAGGACGAGCTTACGGCGGGCAAACATCAAGATGAATACATGGATTGGTAAGCTGGCATCTGCATTTGCTGATGTTTTGCAGGGGCCGGCGACTGCCCGGCCAGCGCCAGGCATCGAGGGGATATCAGCGGGAAGCGTGGTGCTTGCCCAGCTCCAGCCGTTCACCGAGAAAGTCGACGAACACCCGCAGCTTGGGCAGCAGGTGACGGCTGCTGGGCCAGAGGATGGAGAACTTGCCGCGCTCTTGCTGGTAGTCGTCCAGCACCGCGACCAGGCTGCCATCGGCCAGGGCCCCGCAGACCACGAACTCGGGCACGTAGGCGATGCCCAGGCCCTGGGTGGCGGCGTGGATCAGCGATTCCAGGTTGTTGCTGGTCAGGGCACTGCCCAGCACCAGCGGCGGGGCTCCGTCGGGCAGGCGCAGGCTCCATTGCTGCAGCAAGCTGCCGCCGGGGAACTTGTAGCGCAGGCAGGCGTGCTGCTCCAGGTCCCGGGGCGTGCGCGGGGTGCCGCGCCGGGCGAAGTAGCCGGGGGCGCCGATCAGCACGAAGCCGAAGGGCCCCAGGTTCCTGGACTTGAGTTGCGAGTCCGGCAGCTCGCCACTGCGGATCACCGCGTCCACGCCTTCGGCGATCACGTCGATCAGCCGGTCGTTGAAGTCCAGGTCCAGTTCGATATCCGGGTAGCGCGCGGAAAACTCCGGGAGGATCGGCAGCAGCATCCGATAGCCGATGGCCGGCAGGCTGACCCGCAGCCGGCCCCGGGGCTTGTCGCTGATCCGCGCCAGTTCGGCCTCGGCCTCCTGGACTTCGGCGACGATGCGCTGGCCGCGCTCATAGAACAGCGCGCCTTCATCGGTCAGGCTGATGCGCCGGGTGCTGCGGTTCAGCAGGCGCACGTCAAGGCGCTGCTCCAGGCGCGCCAGGGCCTTGCCCACCGCCGAGGCAGACAGCCCCAGGCGCTCGCCGGCGCCCACCAGGCTACCGCTCTGGACCACGCTGACAAACACCTGCAAGCCGTTTAGGTTGTCCATCGTTCACCTCGATTGCAGCGTTTTTGTCCGTAAAGAGCGGAAGAATGCCCTGTTTTTCAGTGATTGCGGCATACCTACCATGGATTTTTCGTAGCCCACCCCTGGTTGCCAGGGCTTGAGAGGTCCGTGTGAATCCCGAACTCGAATTACCCCTGGGGCAGGCCGCCCAAAGTCGCCGGCAGTCCGCCCATGGCGTGCTGGCCGCGGTGTGCCTGGCGGCCCTGATGCTGCCCCTGACCTTTGTCGGGGTAGCGGTGGCGACCCCGGCCATCGGCCATGAACTGGGGGGCAGCCCGCTGGCCCTGAGCTGGACCACCAATGCCTTCATGCTGACTTTTGGCAGCGTGCTGATGGCCGCCGGCACCCTGGCCGACGAATTTGGCCGCAAGCGCCTGTTCAGCCTCGGCGTGGCGCTGTTCGGCCTGAGCTCCCTGGCCCTGGTGTTCGTGCCTTCGCTGCTGTGGCTGAACCTCTTGCGCGGGGTCCAGGGGCTGGCCGGTGCCGCCGCCCTGGCCGGTGGTTCGGCGGCCCTGGCCCAGGCCTTCGACGGCCCGGCGCGAACCCGTGCCTTCAGCCTGCTGGGCACCACCTTTGGTGTCGGCCTGGCGTTTGGCCCGATCCTCGCCGGGGTCCTGGTGGAACAGGCCGGCTGGCGCGGGATCTTTGTCTCCGGGGCGCTGATCGGCGGCCTGTCCCTGGCCTTTGGCGTGCCGCGCATGCAAGAGTCCCGCGACCCCGACGCCCAGGGCGTGGACTGGCCCGGCACCCTGAGTTTCACCCTGGCGCTGGTGCTGCTGACCTGGGGCATCCTGCAGGCCCCGCAAAACGGCTGGAGCAGCCCTTGGGTTCTGCTGTTGCTGGCGGGGGCGCTGCTGGCACTGTGGCTGTTCATCGTCGTCGAGCGGCGTGCAGCGCGGCCGATGCTGGATCTGTCGCTGTTTCGCTATCCGCGTTTTGTCGGGGTGCAGGTGCTGCCCATCGCCACCTGCTATTGCTACGTGGTGCTGCTGATCCTGTTGCCGATCCGCTTTATCGGCGTCGAAGGCTACAGCGCCATCGATGCCGGGCTGCTGATGCTTGCCCTGTCGGCGCCGATGCTGGTGGTGCCGTTCGCCGCGGGCTGGCTCAGTCGCTGGTGCAGCGCCGGCAACCTGTCGAGCCTGGGCCTGTTGCTGGCTGCCGCCGGGCTGTGGTGGCTGAGTCGGATCGCTGCGGGCCAGGCGCCGGCCGATCGGATCTGGCCGCTGCTGCTGATAGGCCTCGGCAGCGGGCTGCCCTGGGGGCTGATGGACGGCTTGTCGGTGAGTGTGGTGCCCAAGGAGCGCGCGGGCATGGCCAGCGGCATCTTCAGCACCACCCGGGTGGCCGGCGAGGGCATTGCCCTGGCCCTGGTGGTGGCGCTGCTGGCGGGGCTGCTGCAGCACGCCCTGGCGGATCAGGCGCTGCCCGCCGAGACGTTGATGGGGGCTGCCCGGCAACTGGCCGGGGGTGACCTGCCCGGTACTCTGGCGGCCTTGCCGGCACTGGGCCGGGAGGGGGTGCTGGCCCTGTACGGGCAGGCTTTCAGCCAGTTGTTGCAGGTGCTGACCCTGATGACCCTGCTGGCGGCGCTGGTGGTCTGGGTGACGCTGCGCGAGCCGCGCCAGCCAGGGCCGCCAGCGGCTTGATCAGCGGAACTCGAAGAATTCGTAGTGCAGGTTGCCTTGGGGAATCCGGCACTCGCTCATCAGTTCCCGAACCTGGCCCAGCAAGCCCTTGGGCCCGCAGAAGCTGACCTGGATCTGCTGCGGATCGGTTTCGGCCGCGGTGCGCTTGAGGGTCTGGGCCAGGGGCTCGGTGCCGCCGCAGTTGGCCACGAAGTTCACTCCACGGGCCTGGGCCATGCCCTGCAGGGTGTCGACACTGGGGAAGGCCCGGGACGGGTTGTAGCAGTACACCAGGGTGGCCTTGTCGAACTGCCCGGCAGCTTCATCCTGCAGCCAGGAAATAAATGGCGAGATGCCCACGCCACCGCCGATCCAGATTTCCCGGGCAGCCGCCTGCGGCCGCTTGAAACGCCCATAGGGCGCGTAGATGTCCGCACGCATGCCGACCTTGACCTGGCGGCGCAGGCGTTGGGTGTAGTCCCCCAGGGCGCGGATCACGAATTCGATGCGCCCGTCATGGGCCTGGGCGCTGGCGATGGTGAACGGATGGGGTTCGCGCAGGCCTTTTTCCTGCATCGAGAGGAAGGCGAACTGCCCGGCCTTGAAAGGAAAGCCCCGGCCCTGGGGAATCAGCTCCAGGTGCAGGGAGTTCTTCTCCACCCGGACCGCCGTCACCTGGTACTCGCCGGCCTTGGCCACCAGGGGGTAGAGCAGCAGCTTGTACAGGGCGCCGAGCACGCCGAGGACGCAGAGCAGAGCCAGCCAGATACCCGAGGGCGAATCCAGGGTGATGGGCGATTTGAAGCTCAGCCAGTGCAGGATGACGATCAGGAACAGCGGGCCGGAGAGCTTGTGCCACCAGCGCCACTGGCTGTAGGGAATGTTGCGGTTCAGTGCCAGCAGCACGATCAGGCCCAGGGTCACGTAGCTCAGCTGGCGGACCAGGCGCGTCCAGTATTTGGACAGTTCGAGGATCGGCACGCTGTTCCATTCATCCAGGTTGGCCTTGAACACCAGGTGGTAGCTGGCAAATGCCAGGGCCCAGATGCCCAGCCATTTGTGCGCCTCGTAGACCCGGTCAAGGCCGCCGAACAGCCGTTCGACCCAGCCCCAGCGGCTGGCCAGCAGGCAGGACATCGCCATGTAGGCCAGGGCTGCGGTGCCCAGGATCATGCTCAGGGTGGCCGAGGTCAGCCAGGTGGCGGAAGGGATCTCCAGCAGCAGGGTGACCGTGGTGATCAGCAGGATGCCGACAAGTGTGTGCCAGGTTTTCAAAGTGCATGACTCCGGTGAGGAAATGCCGTCATGGCGCAGCAAAGGGCGCGATGCATAAAGTGGATATGACAGGTTCAAAGCCAAAGGCTGGGTGGAATGTTAACGCTTTGGCGAGTATTCGTGGTGATCTGGGTCATCGGCCTGGCGCCGATAAAGTGTTGAAAATGATCGACTATCACTCGCATTCCGATTCCCCGGCCACCGCTTGCGCAGGCGCTGGCAGGCGGCCAAGGGCCCCTGAACCGGGCAGTGCTCTTGCGGGCGCCGTCGCTGGCAAGCCAGCTCCTACAGGGTTGTGGGAAAGGTCAACGCGCTTGTAGGACCCGGCTTGCCGGCGAAAGGGCCCCTGAGCCGGGCGTCAGCCTCTTAACCGCCTTCGTTGGCAAGCCAGCTCCTACAGGGTTGTGGGAAAGGTCAACGCAGTTGTAGGAGCCGGCTTGCCGGCGAAAGGGCCTCCAAGCCGGATGCCAGCCTCGTAAACGCCTTCTACAGGTGTTGCTTGCGGCGGGCGGCGGCTTCGCGGACGGCGGGGATGATCCAGCGCCCATAGTCGATGGTGTCGTAATAAGGGTCGTAGCCACGGTTGAGGAAGGTGGTCACGCCCAGGTCGACGTAGTCCAGCAGGGCCTGGGCCACGGTCTCCGGCGTGCCCACCAGGGCCGTGGTGTCGCCGTAGGCGCCAACGGCGCTGGCGGTGGGCATCCACAGGGCGCGGTCATGGCGGTCGCCGCGGGCTGCGGCCGCCAGCAGGCGTTCGGAGCCGGTGCCCTTGAGGCGCTTCTGCCAGGGGCTGCCGGCGGCGAACTGCGGGTTGGCGCGGATCTGCGCCAGGATCTGTTCGGCCCGTTGCCAGGCCAATTCCTCGGTGGCCCCCAGGATCAGCCGCACCGAGAGGCTGACCCGGGGCGCGGCCACCCCCGCGGCGCTGGCCGCGGCCTTGAGTTTGCCGATCTGTTCGGCTACCCCCTCCAGGGGCTCGCCCCACAGGGCGTAGAGGTCGGCGTGCTTGACCGCGATCTGGTAGGCGATGTCCGAGGAGCCGCCAAAAGAGATGGGGATGTGCGGCTGCTGCAGCGGCTTGACCGGGGAAAACGCGCCCTTGAGGTTGAAGTAGCGGCCTTCGAAGTCGAAGGGTTCTTCGGCGGTCCAGGTGCGGCGCACGATCTCCAGGTACTCGTCGGTGCGTCGATAGCGCTCGGTCTTGTCCAGCAGAGTGTCGCCTTCCTGGGGCTCGGCAGTGATGCCGGTAATGGCATGCAGGCGGATGCGCCCGCCGCCGGTGGTGTGGTCCAGGGTGGCGAAGGCCCGGGCCGCCACAGTGGGGGCGCTGAGGGCCGGGCGGTGGGCAATCATGAAGCCCAGGCGCTCGGTGTGGGCCGCGGCGTAGGCGGCAATCTGCAGGCTGTCGGCGCTGCCTGGGCCGCTGGCGATCAGCACTCGGTCAAAGCCCGCGTGTTCGTGGGCGCGCGCGTGCTCGCGGATGAATGCCAGGTCGAAGTCCGGGCTGCGCACGCCGCGGGTTTCGGACCATTGGCGGGGAAAGATCATGCCGACGAATTCAATGCTCATGGGGAGTGTCCTGAGGTCGCAGAAGAATGAAAGTGCCTAGAAGCGGTAGTCCACCTGGGCCAGCACGGTGCGTCCGGGCATGGGCTGCAGGAAGGTGTTGGTGGAGCCGGCCAGGCCGCTGACGAAGTTCAGTTCGTTGGTCAGGTTGAGCACCCGCAGGGTGGTGCTCCACTGGGGCTGGCGGTAGTACAGGGCCAGGTCGAGGTTGTATTCGTCGGGGACCTTCACCGTCTTGCTCAGGTTCAGGTACCAGCTGCTGGTCCACCAGCCGGAGAGCTCGGCGCCAAAGCCCGAGTCGAAGCGGTAGTCGAGGTAGCCGCTGGCGGTGTACTCGGGGATCTGCACCGCGTCGAAGCGCCCGGAGGGCCGCTGGTTGAGGCTGTTGTTGTCGCCGAACACGGTGCCGTTGTCGGGGATGAACCCGGCGGAGGCGAAGCCGGCCTGGGAGGTGAATTCGTTGTAGGCGCTGAGCCGGGACAGGTTGAGGCCGCTGCGCAGGTGCGGGTCTGGCTGGTAGCGCAGGGTCGCCTCGGTGCCCTTGATGATCAGCCGGGCGATGTTGTTGTTGCTGTCCGGAGACTGGTCCCGGGCCTGCTTGAAGGTGGCCAGGGTCATGAACAGCTGGTCGGGGATGGCTTCGACCTTCAGCCCCAGTTCATGCAGCACGCTCAGGCTCTGGAACGCCAGGGGGTTGAGCTGGTTGGCGCCACTGCCGCTGCCCCAGCCCAGGCCGTTGGAGAAGAACCCGGTGTTGACCGCCAGGGAGCGGTCGAAGGTGTAGTACAGGGTGCTGTTCTCGGTGGGTTTGACGTAGGGGCTGACCTGGAACGCGAACAGCCGGTAATTGTGGCTGTCGCGCCGGTCGCTGCCACCTGCAAGGACGAAGGGGTTGTCGATCCGGGCGTCGATCCAGCTGCGGCTGGCACCGATGTTCAGGCCCACCCGCTCGCCCAGGCGCAGGTTGTGCTGGCTGAACAGGGTCTTGGTGGTCCAGGTGCTTTCGGCGGTGTAGGGCGCCAGGGATTCGGCGTACAGGCCGTGGCCGGCGGGGTACATGGCCGCCAGGTTGAGCCAGCCGTAGTAGTTGGAGTATTGCGGCACCCCGGGTTGGCCGATCCAGGCGCCGTTGCCGCCGGCCGGGTTGCTGCCGGTGAGCCCCAGCAGGTCGCCGGGGTTCTTGCCCGAAGGGTCCAGGGTCAGGTCGTAGGCGTTGATGGTGGAGCCGAAATGATTGTTGGCGGCGATCGACTGGTTGAACTCGCGGCGGTAGATCAGCCCGCTGTTGCTGTCGTCCCGCAGGGCCAGGCCGCCGATCCGGGTTTCATTGCGTGAGCGCAGCTCGAAGCGGTTGTCCAGCAGGTTGTCCCGGGATTGCACCTGGAACGCCCCGACTGCGTCGGTGAGGTCCCGGGAGCGCTGGTAGAAGGTGCTGTTGGCCAGGGTCACGCTGGGGGACAGGTCGCCCTCGATGCGCAGTTGGGTGGTGAAGCGCCGTGAACTGCTCTGGTCTTCGCCGCGCTGGCCGGCCTGTGGCGACAGGGAGGTCAAGCCGTTGCCCGCCAGGCTCGGGTCATAGACCCAGCCGCGCAGGGTGCCGGGGCTGGCCTGGGTGTTGGGCGAGGCCGCCTGGAAGCTGCCATCCACCACGCTGTACTGGCCCTGGGCGTTGCGCTGGCGCTGCACCCAGCCCAGGGTCGAGGCATTGGCGGCACCGGAGGCCAGCACCGGCGACCACAGGGTATTGCCGTTCTGGATGATCGGCGTGGCGCGGCCGGCATAGTACTTGCCGCTGTCCACCAGTTGCTGGGTGGCGCGGTTCCAGCCGTGGGTGATGTTGTAGTCGTAGTAGTTGTCGTAGCTGGCGTTCCAGTCCACCCGTAGGTTGTCGTTGCGCCAGGCCAGGGCCCCGTAGAAGGCATCGAAATTGTTGTCGACGTTGTCGTAGTAGTCCTGCTGGCGCTGCTGGGTGATGCTCACCCGGTAGGCCAACTGGTCGCTCAGGGGGCCGGTGTTGTCGAGGCTGAACTTGCGCGAGTCCCGGGAATGGCCGTCCGGCACCCAGGCACCGAGCTCGCCGCTCAGACGGGTCTTGAATTCGCTGAAATCGGGTTTCTTGCTCAGGTAGTTGACGTAGCCGCCGCTGCCGGACACCGAACCGTAGGTCACCGAAGAAGGCCCGGCGACGATGTCCGCGCCCTCGTAGGCGTTGAAGTTGGCCGGATGGCGTACGCCATAGGCGCGTTGGCCGTCCTGGAACACTTCCGAGCCCTGGGCGCGGAACTGCGGGGCGATACCGGCGTTCTGCCCGCCACCGCGGGTGATCCCCGGGGCGTACTTGACCAGGTCGTCGGCGCTGCGGATCGGGTCGTTGGCCAGTTGTTCGGCGTTGACCTGGGTGATCGAGCGCGGGGTGTCCAGGACCTTGGTTTCGGTGCCGCCATACACCGAGGTCGGTGGCCGGGTGGGCAGGGCATCGTCATCGGCCTGGCTGCTGGCCTGGACGGTGACGGTTTGCAACTGGGTATCGGCGGCGAAGAGCGGCGGCGCCAGGGAAGAAAACACCGTTACGGCCAGGGCCGGGCCGAATGCGGGGCGAGCGAAGGCGTTGGAGGGCATGGCACATGAGCCTCATATTGAATCGCATGAATGTTCTGTAGGAGCCGGCTTGCCGGCGAAGGGGGCCTGGAGGCTCGCGGTGCTCTTGTGGGCGCTTTCGCTGGCAAGCCAGCTCCTACGGGTGTGTCGCGGTTGCGGTGGTTCCTTGTAGGAGCCGGCTTGCCGGCGAAGAGGGCCTGGAGGCTCGCGGTGCTCTTGCGGGCGCTTTCGCTGGCAAGCCAGCTCCTACGGGGTGTGTCGCGGTTGCGGTGGTTCCTTGTAGGAGCCGGCTTGCCGGCGAAGAGGGCCTGGAGGCTCGCGGTGCTCTTGTGGGCGCTTTCGCT
>Ga0157371_10004261_pt1 | contig 12578 bp, 12 predicted proteins | sample C45metaG_FD_113462 | JGI IMG/M metagenome (GOLD analysis project Ga0157371, IMG submission 113462) | Corn rhizosphere microbial communities from Kellogg Biological Station, Michigan, USA - C4-5 metaG | ecosystem: Host-associated > Plants > Roots > Rhizosphere > Soil | place: USA: Michigan... | reverse complement strand
CCGGCGATGCCGACGGTGGCGATCACCAGGGTCAGCATCAGCCCGCCCCATTGGCTGGTCGCCACGTTGGTCAGGCCGAAGATGCCGCCATGCAACAGGAAGTAGGCGATGATCGGGTACAGCACCAAAAAGCTCAGGCCGTAGATCGCCTTGCGTTGGAAACGCGAGATGAACAGCGGCGCTACGCCAACGATGGCCAGCCACACGGTCAGGTCCACGCGCCAGCGCAGGTCGACGGGGTAGTAGCCGTACATGAACTGCCCGAAGCGCTGTTGGATAAACACCCAGCAGGCGCCCTCCTTGGTGCAATCGGCCCGCGTGGTGCCGACCCAGTTGGCATCCAGGATCGCCCAATGCAGGATCGGCGGCACCACCAGGTAGATCAGGTAAAACGCCAACAGGGTCAGCAGGGTGTTGAGCCAGCTGGAAAACAGGTTGGCGCGCATCCATGCCATCGGCCCGAACACTTTGTTCGGCGGCGGCATATCCGGTTTGAATGTATGCGTAGTCATGCTGGTTTCCTCACCGCTCGATCAGCGCAATGCGCTTGTTGTACCAGTTCATCAGCAGGGAAATGCTGATGCTGATCGCCAGGTACACGCTCATGGTGATGGCAATGACTTCGATGGCCTGGCCGGTCTGGTTGAGCACCGTGCCGGCAAACAGCGAGACCATTTCCGGGTAACCGATACCGGCGGCCAGGGACGAGTTCTTCGCCAGATTCAGGTATTGGCTGGTCAGCGGCGGAATGATCACCCGCAGCGCCTGCGGGATGATGACCTTGCGCAGCGTCGGCCCAGGGCGCAGGCCAAGGGAGCGCGCGGCTTCGGTCTGGCCATGGCTGACGGACTTGATGCCCGAACGCACGATCTCGGCGATGAACGCTGCCGTGTAGACGGTCAGCGCCAGGGTCAGTGCCAGCAGTTCAGGGATGAGTACCCAGCCACCGACAAAGTTGAAGCCTTGCAACTTGGGCATTTCCCAATGCAGCGGCGCGCCGAAGATCAAGGCGCACAACGCCGGGATCACGATGAACAGCGCCAGGCCCGCCCAGAACTTGTGGAACGGTACGCCGGTGGCTTCGAAACGTTTGTTGGCCCAACGCGCCATCAGCACGATTGCCACGATGGCGACAACGATACTGACCACAAACGGCCAGAACCCGTCAGCGGCAATCGCTGCCGGCATGTTCAGGCCACGGCTGCTGACAAAGAAGGTGTCACCGAAGTTATGACTGTTACGCGGCCCCGGCATGGTCAGGAACACCGCGAAGTACCAGAACAGGATTTGCAGCAGCGGCGGAATGTTGCGGAACACTTCCACATACACGGTCGCCAGTTTGTTGATCATCCAGTTCGGTGACAGCCGCGCCACGCCGATGATGAACCCCAGCAAGGTCGCCAGGATCACGCCGATAAAGGTCACCAGCAAGGTGTTGAGCAAGCCGATCACGAAGACCCGGGCATAGCTGTCCGATTCGGTGTAGTCGATCAAATGTTGCGCGATGCCGAAGCCGGCACTGCGTTCAAGAAAGTCGAAACCCGAGGTAATGCCCCGGTGCTGAAGGTTGGTCTGGGTGTTGTTGAAGAGGTACCAGCCCAGCGAGACCACCGCCACTATCGTGATGATCTGGAAGAGCCACGCACGCACTTTGCGATCGCTGAGGCTGAGCCTCTGCTTTGGTGCGCCGATTGAATTTTGCATGAAGTTCCCCGGATGTAATGGAACAGAACATCACCCGGTGGTTGGCCCACCGGGTGATAGAACCATCAGGGCACTGGTGGTGCGTATTGCATGCCGCCGTTGTTCCACAGAGCGTTCAGGCCGCGGTCGATTTCCAGCGGAGTGCTCTTACCGAGGTTTCTGTCGAACACTTCGCCGTAGTTACCGACTTGCTTGACGATCTGTACAACCCAGTCTTTCTTCACTTTCAGGTCTTTGCCGTATTCGCCGTCAGCACCGAGCAGACGCGCAACGTCCGGGTTCTTGGTGGACTTGGCTTCAGCTTCGACGTTTTTGGAGGTGATGCCGGCTTCTTCAGCGTTGAGCATGGCGTAGCCAACCCAGCGCACGATGGCCAGCCACTCGTCGTCGCCATTACGCACGACCGGGCCCAGTGGTTCCTTGGAAATGGTTTCCGGCAGAACAACGTAGTCCTTCGGTGAGGCCAGCTTGCTGCGCTGGGCGAACAGCTGGGACTTGTCGGAGGTCAGTACGTCGCAACGCCCGGATTCCAGCGACTTGGCGCTTTCATCGGAAGTGTCGAAGGTGATCGGCGTGTATTTCAGGCCGTTGCCACGGAAGTAGTCGGAAACGTTCAGCTCGGTGGTGGTACCGGCCTGGATGCAGATGGTTGCACCGTCCAGTTCCTTGGCACTTTTGACGCCCAGCTTGTTGTTTACCAGGAAGCCGATGCCGTCATAGTAAGTGATGAAGCCTGGAAATTTCAGGCCCATACCCGCATCACGGGAGCTGGTCATGGTGGTGTTGCGCGACAGGATGTCGATTTCGCCAGACTGCAGCGCGGTGAAGCGCTCCTTGGCGTTCAACTGACTGAACTTGACCTTGGTCGCGTCGCCGAAAACGGCAGCGGCCACAGCACGGCAGAAGTCTGCGTCGATCCCCAGAATCTTGCCGGTAGCGTCTGGAACGGAGAAGCCCGGCAGACCATCACTGACACCGCACTGTACGAAGCCTTTTTTCTGCACTGCATCCAGGGTTGCACCCGCCTGAGCGAACCCACTGACACCAAGCACTGCAGCAGCAGTCACGATAGCCAGGGTGGATTTCAACATCTTCATTCAAACCTCCAGTTTTGCTCTTGTTGTGTCGGAGCTTGAGTCCAGTCGCACCCTTATGAGGCGTAATTGACCCGTGTTGGTTTTTTTTGGGGTCAACCGACGTAGGACCTGCGCTATGAGTCTAGTAGGAGAAAATCCACATCATGGACCACTCACTTCTCACCAATCGGCCGAACGGGCGGTAGCCCTTTCACGTTCGCGAAGCCCGTAGCGGCCACTGGCGAACATCCATCACCGGATTTTTTGCTATCCCACCACTAACAATGGCCTGATAGTGTTACCGACAGGCGTGGGATTTTTCGTACAGGCTTCCCATAGCAAAGCCCGTACCAGACCGCTCGCTAAAGCGATTCAGCGACAGGTCAATAGCAAAACTTGTAGCCTTGCGACATCTTCGTAACTGATCAACCTGACGCGCACTCACATCTCGCACTCAATGAGAGCGCATGCACACTATTGGAGCAGCCATGACCGAGCCCTTGATTCTTCAACCCGTCAAGCCCGCAGACGCCTGCGTAATCTGGCTGCACGGCCTGGGTGCCGACCGCTACGACTTCCTGCCGGTAGCCGAAGCGCTGCAGGAAAACTTGCTGAGCACCCGTTTTGTTCTGCCGCAGGCACCGACCCGCGCGGTCACCATTAATGGTGGCTACGAAATGCCCAGCTGGTACGACATATTGGCCATGAGCCCGGCACGCGCAATCAGTCGCGAGCAGCTGGAGGAGTCCGCGCAACGGGTCATCGATTTGATTGAAGAGCAGAAGGCCAGCGGAATAGACGCTTCGCGGATCTTTCTCGCTGGTTTTTCCCAAGGCGGCGCGGTGGTATTGCACGCAGCCTTTCTGAAATGGCAGGGACCGTTGGGAGGCGTACTGGCGCTCTCGACGTATGCGCCGACCTTCAGCGATGAACTGGAGCTTTCGGCCAGCCAGCAGCGCATTCCCGTGCTGTCTTTGCACGGCCAGTACGATGACGTGGTGCAAAACTCCATGGGGCGCACCGCCTACGAGTATTTAAAGCAGCATGGTGTCACCGTGACATGGCAGGAATACCCAATGGGTCACGAAGTGTTACCCGAAGAAATTCGCGACATCGGCGTCTGGCTTGCCGAGCGCTTGCGTTAACCCTTGACGTTAAAAACCGCCCATTGATCATCCCACTACGCCGCGCCCGATTCTTGCATTACACTGGCCGGCGTATATTCCTTAACCAATTGATGAGATGACCGTGCTCAAAGCACTCAAGAAAATGTTCGGTAAGAGCGAGGCTGAGCAGCTCGCGCCAGTCTCCAGCGCTCCGTCTCACATCCCCAGCCACCGCACCGACGGTATTCAGCCTGGCCAGACCGCAACCGTAGCGGCACCGAAACACGAGCCGATGACCACACCGGCCACCCCATCCGCCCCGGCCATTGCCTCTGAACAGCCGAGCAGCGAAGCCCAGAAACCTGTGAAACCACGTCGCGAACCCAAGCCAAAGGCACCGGTTATCCCGTGGAAACTCGAAGACTTCGCCGTCGAACCCCAGGAAGGCAAAACCCGCTTCCACGATTTCAAACTCGCCCCGGAACTGATGCACGCCATCCAGGACCTGGGCTTCCCGTACTGCACGCCGATCCAGGCGCAGGTACTTGGCTTCACCCTCGCGGGCAAAGACGCCATCGGCCGCGCTCAGACCGGCACCGGCAAAACCGCTGCGTTCCTGATCTCGATCATCACTCAGCTGCTGGAAACCCCGCCACCCAAAGAACGCTACATGGGTGAGCCCCGCGCGTTGATCATCGCGCCCACCCGGGAACTGGTGGTGCAGATTGCCAAGGACGCCGCCGACCTGACCAAGTACACCGGCCTCAACGTCATGACGTTTGTCGGCGGCATGGACTTCGACAAGCAGCTCAAGCACCTCGAAGCCCGCCATTGCGACATCCTCGTGGCCACCCCGGGCCGTCTGCTCGACTTCAACCAGCGCGGCGACGTGCATCTGGACATGGTCGAAGTGATGGTGCTGGACGAAGCGGACCGGATGCTCGACATGGGTTTCATCCCGCAAGTGCGTCAGATCATTCGCCAGACACCGCCGAAGAACGAGCGTCAGACGTTGCTGTTCTCCGCGACGTTCACCGAAGACGTGATGAACCTGGCCAAGCAATGGACCACCGACCCGTCGATCGTCGAGATCGAGTCGCAGAACGTGGCCAGCGAAAACGTCGAGCAACACATCTACGCAGTGGCCGGCGCCGACAAATACAAACTGCTCTACAACCTGGTCAACGACAACGGTTGGGAGCGGGTGATGGTCTTCGCCAACCGCAAGGATGAAGTGCGGCGCATCGAAGAACGCCTAGTGCGTGATGGCGTCAACGCCGCGCAACTGTCTGGCGATGTGCCGCAGCACAAGCGCATCAAGACCCTGGAAGGTTTCCGCGAAGGTAAAATCCGTGTCCTCGTCGCCACCGATGTCGCCGGTCGTGGCATCCACATCGATGGCATCAGCCACGTGATCAACTTCACGCTGCCGGAAGTCCCGGACGATTACGTGCACCGCATCGGTCGTACCGGTCGCGCAGGCGCTGATGGCGTGTCCATCAGTTTTGCCGGTGAAGATGACTCCTACCAGCTACCGTCCATCGAGGCGTTGCTGGGTCGCAAAATCAGTTGTGAAACGCCGCCGACGCATCTACTGCGGGCGGTTGAGCGTAAGCGCCCATAACACGGGCCTTTACCTGAAGAGGCGCAGCCGGAAACGGACTGCGCTTTTTTTTCGCCTCGATGTTGCTCAAGACAACTAAAAGTCCATAATGGACAAATTAGTTTACTTTAGCTCGGAGCCGACCATGTCCAGTACGCCCAATGTGATCAACCAATCTCAGGCCCGCGAGCTGCTGGCACAGGTGGATGTGCCGAAGATCCTGCGCAAACTGTTTCGCGACCTGGCTGCCGGTCAAGCCGTGCAACCGGCGCAGCAACTGGTGGAATTTCCCCAGGGTGCCGGTGATTTCATCAACTACCTGGGCGTGTTGGCCGAAGACGGCGTTTATGGGGTCAAGACTTCGCCTTACATCGTCCGCGAGCAGGGCCCGCTCGTGACTGCATGGACGTTGTTGATGTCGATGCAAACCGGTCAACCGCTGCTGCTGTGCGATGCCGGCGAGCTGACCACCGCTCGCACAGCCGCGACGACTGCCGTCGCCATCGACGCCCTCGCCCCACTGCAAGCAAAACGCCTGGCGATTATCGGCAGCGGCAAAGTGGCTCAGGCACATCTGCATTACGTCAAGGATCTGCGCGAATGGCAGAGCATCAGCCTTTATTCGCCAGGCTTGAGCGAATTGGATTGCGAGGCACTGGCACAGCTCAAAAACCTCGATCCACGCCTCACTCTCGTCGAGAGTCGTGAAGCCGCCATTCATGACGCCGATGTCATCATGCTCTGCACCTCGTCCGCAGGTCCGGTCATCGACCCGGCAAGCCTGAGCAAACCGGCGCTGATCACCTCCATAAGCACCAACGCACCGCGAGCCCATGAAGTGCCGCCACAGAGCCTCAATGACATGCATGTATTCTGCGACTATCGCCTGACCACCCCAGGCTCGGCGGGTGAAATGCTGATCGCAGGCGAACAGCATGGCTGGGACAAGTCCTCTATCCTCGGCGACTTGCCCGATCTGCTCAGTGAAAAAGTGCAACGGCCTGACTACGATCGCCATGTGTTCTTCCGCTCCATCGGCCTGGGCCTGGAAGACATCGCGCTGGCGAATGCCATTTACCGCCTACAGCCTTAACTCCATCCCCCCTGTGGGAGTGAGCCTGCTCGCGATAGCATCGGGTCAGTCAGCATCAATGTTGAATGACACACCGCTATCGCGAGCAGGCTCGCTCCCATAGGGGGCACCGATACCATTGGCATTTGCGCTCTAAAGGAGACGTTCATGAGCCAGGCAGATTTCATCATCATCGGCGGCGGGATTGCCGGCGCTTCCACCGGTTTCTGGTTGTCGCAGCACGCTCGCGTGATTGTGCTCGAACGCGAATCCCATCCGGCCTATCACTCCACCGGACGCTCCGCCGCGCTGTACACCGCAGCCTATGGCACGCCGCAGGTGCGGGCGCTGACCCAGGCCAGCCGCGAGTTTTTCGACGCCCCGCCGACCGGGTTCTGCGAACATCCGCTGCTGACCCCGCGCGGCGAGATGACCGTGGACTTCACCGGCGATCCGGCCGAACTGAACAATCAATACCTGAGCGCCAAAGCCACGGTGCCTGAGATGCAACTGCTCAATGCCGACGAAGCCTGCGCGCGCCTGCCGATCCTGCGCCGGGAAAAAGTCCACGGTGCCATTTACGACCCGACCGCCAGTGACATCGACACCGATGCCCTGCACCAGGGTTATCTGCGCGGCATCCGGCGCAACAAAGGCGAAGTCCATACCGACAGCGAAGTGCTGGGTCTGAGCCGTGATGCCGCAGGTCTGTGGCAGGTTCAAACCAACGGCGCGACCTTCACTGCGCCGATTCTCATCAATGCCGCCGGTGCGTGGGCCGACAAGATCGGTGAATTGGCCGGCGCCAAACCGTTGGGCCTGCAACCGAAGCGGCGCGCGGCGTTCATCTTCGCCGGTCCCGAGGGCGTGGACATTCACCATTGGCCGATGCTGGTCAGCCTCGATGAATCCTTCTACATGAAACCCGACGCCGGGATGTTCCTTGGCTCGCCGGCCAATGCCGACCCGGTCGAGCCCCACGACGTACAGCCTGAAGAGCTGGACATCGCCATGGGCATTTATCAGATCGAAGAAGCCACCACCTTGACCATCCGCCGCCCGACCCGCACTTGGGCCGGCCTGCGCAGCTTCGTCAGCGATGGCGATTTGATCAGTGGCTTCGATCCGCAAGTACCGGGGCTGTTCTGGGTCGCGGCACAAGGCGGTTACGGCATCCAGACTTCACCGGCCATGGGCCAGGCCAGCGCGGCGCTGGTACGCGGCGAAGCCTTGCCCGAGCAGCTCGCTCGTTTCGGGCTGAATGCCCAGATGCTATCCCCCGCTCGCCTGGGCTAATCTTTGCCTCAGGTGACGTGCCGACACGATTGCGGCAAACTTCCAGCGCCCTTTTTGCAGGGCGCTGACGCTGCCTGGAGCTCCACCGTATGAATGCACCTGAAAAAGACCCGGCCCTGGACAATTACCGCGCGATCGCCGATGCCATCGCCACCCTGTTCTTCCCCCATGCCGAGGTGGTGCTGCACGACCTGCGCACGCAAAAGATCGACTACATCGCCAACAACCTGTCCAAGCGGGAAGTCGGCGATGACGCTGCGCTGGAAGACATGCTCAGCGACGACATCAGCGAACGAAACATCGGACCGTACGAAAAGCTCAATTGGGATGGTCAGAAGATTCGCAGTCTGAGCAGCGTGCTGTGCGACAGCGAAGGTCATCCGCTTGCGGTGCTGTGCATCAATCTGAATATTTCACTGTTTGAAAACGCGAAAGCGGCGCTGGATTTGTTCCTGTCGCCGAGCAAGCTGATCCCGCAACCGGACGCACTGTTTCGCGATGACTGGCAGGAGCGGATCAATACGTTCCTGCACGCCTGGCTGCGCGAACGTCAGCTGAGCCTGAATGTGCTGACACGCGACCACAAACGCGAACTGGTGCTGGCACTGCACGCCGAGGGTGCCTTCAAGGGTAAAAGCGCATCGAACTATGTGGCCAATGTGCTGAACATGGGGCGGGCGACTGTTTACAAGCATTTGAAGGAATTGAAGGGCTAAGATTTTTATTGGCTGATCGGGCCCCATCGCGAGCAAGCTCGCTCCCACATTAGTCCTGCTACACAGGTCCATTGTGGGAGCGAGCTTGCTCGCGATAGCTATCGATTAGTCACCGTAGATGTCGGATTTGAAGTATTTCTCGGAAATCTTCTGGTATTCGCCACTCGCGCGAATGCCGTCGATGGCGGTGTTCAGCTCACTGACCAACTCGGTATTGCCCTTGCGTACCGCAATCCCCGCACCTTCGCCGACGTATTTCGGGTCCTTGAGTTCCGGCCCGACAAAGGCATAGCCCTTGCCACGCGGCATCGACAGAAAGTCGCTCAATGGAATGGTGTCGGCAAAAATGGCATCGAGGCGACCCGCTGCCAGGTCCATGTAGATTTCTTCGTTGTTACCGTAGCGCTTGACGTTGATGCCCTTCGGTTCGAAAACCTCGGTCGCATAACGGTCGGTGGTGGTTGCACGCTGAACCCCCACTGTCTTGCCTTTGAGACTGGCGTATTGGTCATCGACAACCGCGCCGTCCTTCATCACCAAACGCGATGAAGTGAAGTAGTACTTGTGGGTGAAATCCACCGACTTCTTGCGGTCTTCGTTGATGGTCATGGACGACAGCGCCATGTCGATTTTCTTCACTTTCAGCGAAGGAATCAGGCCGTCAAACTCGCCTTCGACCCACACGCATTTGACCTTCATCTGCGCGCACAGGGCGTTGCCGATGTCATAGTCGAAACCCACGATCTCGCCTTTGTCGGTTTTGGAGGCAAATGGCGGATAGGCGGCTTCGATGCCAATGCGCAGGGTTTTATCGGCGGCGAACACAGAGCTGCACGCCAACAGACTCAGCGCCAGACCGGTGATGAGGGGGAATTTCTTCATGTTCGTTCTCTCGCGGGTTGTTGTTGGTTTGGCAAGACAGAAGAAAGAGCAGAAACGGGAAACGCCTTTTTTGTACTTATAATTCCATACTGGACTTTTATGTATAGATCGTCAATCGGCTGAACAGGGTTGAGCCTGGCCGATGGTCGGGTGGGGAGTCAGGAAGTTTATTCAGTGATGCGGATGGCCTCATCGCGAGCAGGCTCACTCCCACAGTTGACCGCGTTCCAATGTGGGAGCGAGCCTGCTCGCGATGGCGTACTTGAGAACTCTGAAGATCTACTGCTTCCAGCGATCCGCCGCCGCATGATCGCTGTCACGCCCTTCCACCCATCTCGGCCCCTCACGGGTGTTTTCTTTCTTCCAGAACGGGGCACGGGTTTTCAGGTAGTCCATGACAAAGGCGCAGGCATCGAACGCGGCCTGACGGTGGGCGCTGGCGGCACCGACGAAGACGATCGGCTCGCCCGGCTCCAGGGCGCCGATCCGATGCAGCACTTCAAGCTTGAGCAACGGCCAACGCTGCTCGGCCTCAAGGGCAATCCTGGCGAGTGCCTTTTCGGTCATGCCCGGGTAGTGCTCAAGGAACATCCCGGCCACGTCGAGCCCGTCATTGAAGTCGCGCACGTAACCGATAAAACTCACCACCGCGCCGACACCGACATTGGCGGCGTGCATCGCATTGACTTCAGCACCCGGATCGAATGCCGTGGACTGCACGCGAATAGCCATGATCAGCCCCCGGTCACGGTCGGAAAGAACGCCACTTCATCACCGTCAGCCACCGGTTCATCGAGCTGGCAAAGGTCCTCGTTACGGGCGCACATCAGGTTCTGCTCGCTCAGCACCTCGGCACCGTCACGCTGAGCCAGCAATGCGCGCACATCGTCGACCGTGGCGAAATCGCCTTCAAGGTTCAACGAGTCCACGCCGAGCGCTTCGCGGTAACGGGCAAAAAACTTCACGGTGAGGTTCATGGCTGATCCGCCTGGAAATGGCCGCTCTTGCCGCCGAGTTTCTCCAGCAGCCGCACGCTTTCAATGGTCATGCCCCGGTCCACGGCTTTGCACATGTCGTAGATCGTCAGTGCGGCGACGCTGGCAGCGGTCAGTGCTTCCATCTCGACGCCGGTCTGCCCGGACAACTTGCAACGCGCGACGATGCGCACAGTGTCGTCACCTTCGGCACTGAGCTCGACTTTGACGCCGGTCAGCATCAGCGGATGGCACAAGGGAATCAGATCGCTGGTTTTCTTTGCGGCCTGGATGCCGGCGATGCGCGCCACGGCGAACACATCGCCCTTGGGATGACCGCCGCTGACGATCATTTGCAGGGTTGCGGGCAGCATGCGCACCAGAGCTTGGGCCGTCGCTTCACGGAACGTCACGGCTTTTTCAGTGACGTCGACCATGTTGGCGCGACCTTGGGAATCGAGATGAGTCAGCACTAGGCCTCCTTGAGGCAGCAGCAAGCGGCAAGCAACAAGCGGCAAGTTAAAAGCGCGTTAGCTGCGGGTATGGAATGAAGCATTTAAGCAGCCAAAAGCCGCAGGCTTCAAGCGTTAAGTGAGGTTCACTTGGTTCGCTTGAAACTTGCGGCTTACAGCTTAAAGCTTGCAGCTCAGAGGTGTGACTCTGCGTATTCGGCCAGAATCGAACGAGGCACCCCTTGCAGGGTGATGTGGACACCGTTGGGGAAGTCTTTGAAGCGTTCGGTCAGGTACGTCAGCCCGGAACTGGTCGCGGACAGGTAAGGGGTGTCGATTTGCGCCAGGTTGCCCAGGCACACCACTTTGGAACCGGCACCGGCACGGGTGATGATGGTTTTCATCTGGTGCGGGGTGAGGTTCTGGCATTCGTCGATCAGGATCAGGCTTTGCTGGAAACTGCGGCCTCGAATGTAGTTAAGGGATTTGAACTGCAACGGCACTTTGCTCAGGATGTAGTCGACGCTGCCATGGGTGTTTTCATCGTCCATGTGCAGCGCTTCCAGGTTGTCGGTGATCGCACCGAGCCAAGGCTCCATCTTCTCGGCTTCGGTGCCCGGCAGGAACCCGATCTCCTGGTCCAGACCCTGCACGCTACGGGTTGCGATGATGCGGCGATAACGTTTGCTGACCATGGTCTGCTCAATGGCAGCGGCCAGCGCCAGGATGGTCTTGCCGGAACCCGCAGCGCCTGACAGGTTGACCAGATGAATATCGGGATCCAGCAGCGCGAACAGCGCAAGGCCCTGATAGATGTCACGCGGTTTCAGGCCCCAGGCTTCCTGGTGCAACAGCGGCTCCTGGTGCATGTCCAGCAACAGCAACTCATCCGGTTTGACGCCTTTGATCCAGCCGACGAAGCCCTGCTCGTCGATGATGAACTCGTTGATGTGAACGGCCGGGATCTGCTCCGCCATCTGCACTTTGTGCCAGGTGCGGCCATGGTCCTGGCGCGTGTCGACCTTGCTGACGCGATCCCAGAAAGAACCGGTCATGGTGTGATAACCGCGCGACAGCATCGACACGTCATCGACCAACTGGTCGGTGCTGTAGTCTTCAGCCGCAATACCGCAGGCGCGCGCCTTCAGGCGCATGTTGATGTCTTTGGTGACCAGCACGATGCGCATGTCCTTTTTGCGCGCATGCAGATCGATCAGTTGATTGATGATGATGTTGTCGTTCAGATGCTCGGGCAGAAGGCTGTTGGGCTCTTCGCGCTTGCTCATCAGGATGGACAGATAACCCTTGAAAACGCCTGTACCGCGATCAATCGGTACGCCTCGTTCGACCTCCTCCGGGGTCGCTTCGCCCAGTGTCTTGTCGATCAGTCGAATGGCCTGGCGGCATTCCGCAGCGACCGAGTGTTTGCCCGCCTTGAGCTTGTCCAGTTCTTCGAGGACCGTCATGGGGAGTGCGACGTGGTGTTCTTCGAAATTCAGCAGCGCGTTTGGATCATGAATCAATACATTGGTATCGAGCACATAGAGGATTGGCTGGTTAGAGGAAGGGGTGCGTCCGTGGTCATCCATACTCGCTCACCTTTGTAGTAGCCAGGTAACGCGACACACAGTCGATGTCGCGCTACGAAAAGGCCGCCGGGCTCTCTCCTTCAGGCAGGAGAGAAATGCGCAAAGTGG
>Ga0157371_10004260_pt1 | contig 12578 bp, 9 predicted proteins | sample C45metaG_FD_113462 | JGI IMG/M metagenome (GOLD analysis project Ga0157371, IMG submission 113462) | Corn rhizosphere microbial communities from Kellogg Biological Station, Michigan, USA - C4-5 metaG | ecosystem: Host-associated > Plants > Roots > Rhizosphere > Soil | place: USA: Michigan... | reverse complement strand
GTCGGTGGGAAGCCACTGACGATAAAAACGATGAGGGTGTAAAAATGAATCATGCGATTACGATGGGTATCTTCTGGCATTTGATAGGTGCTGCCAGTGCAGCCTGTTTCTATGCTCCGTTTAAAAAAGTGAGGGGCTGGTCATGGGAAACCATGTGGTCCGTTGGCGGGATCGTCTCCTGGCTGATTCTGCCCTGGACCATTAGCGCCATGCTGCTGCCCGATTTCTGGGGCTACTTCTCCTCCTTCAGCGCCTCCACCCTGCTGCCGGTGTTCCTGTTCGGCGCGATGTGGGGCGTCGGCAACATTAACTATGGCCTCACCATGCGCTATCTCGGCATGTCGATGGGCATTGGTATCGCGATTGGCATCACGCTGATCGTCGGTACCCTGATGACGCCAATTCTCAATGGCAATTTCGACGTTCTAATTAATACTCAGGGTGGGCGGATGACGCTCCTGGGCGTGCTGGTGGCGGTCATTGGCGTAGGAATTGTGACTCGCGCGGGGCAGTTGAAAGAGCGCAAGATGGGCATTAAAGCCGAAGATTTTAACCTGAAGAAAGGCCTGCTGCTGGCGGTGATGTGCGGCATCTTCTCGGCTGGCATGTCGTTCGCCATGAACGCCGCCAAACCGATGCACGAAGCCGCCGCCGCGCTGGGCGTCGACCCGCTGTACGTTGCGCTGCCAAGCTATGTCGTGATTATGGGTGGCGGCGCGATGGTTAACCTGGGCTTCTGCTTTATTCGTCTGGCAAAAGTCAAAAACCTGTCGGTAAAAACCGATTTCTCGCTGGCAAAATCGCTCATCATCGCCAACGTGCTGCTCTCCGCTCTCGGCGGCCTGATGTGGTATTTGCAGTTCTTCTTCTACGCCTGGGGCCACGCCAGCATTCCGGCGCAGTACGACTACATAAGCTGGATGCTGCACATGAGCTTCTACGTGCTTTGCGGCGGGCTGGTAGGGCTGGTGCTGAAAGAGTGGAAGAACGCCGGACGTCGTCCGGTTGGCGTACTGAGCCTCGGCTGCGTGGTGATTATTATCGCTGCCAATATCGTCGGCCTCGGCATGGCAAACTGATTACGACCCTTTTCGACTGCGATGGCGCCACTGTACCGGCGTCATCCCCACCTCGCGGTTAAACACCACTGAAAAGTAGTTACTGTCCTCAAAGCCGCAGCACATCGCCACATCGCTGACCATCCACTCCGTATGCTGGAGGAGATATTGTGCATGGCAGATGCGCAGCTGGCGCAGATAGTGGTTTACCGTCATCCCGGTCAGAGTGCGAAACTGCTGGCGCAGCGCGCGCTCGCTGCACTGTTCCTGCTCGCAGAATTTCTCCAGTACAAAGTTTTTATTCAGGCTGCCCGCAAGCCGGGTGATGAGCTTATCCAGCAGCGCTTCCTGCGTCGTGGCGGAGGGGTTATCAGTGGCGTAACGGTGGCGCTTCAACGTCATCACCAGCTGGGCGAAAAGCAACTCCGCCAGCTGGTTAGCCACCGGGTCGTTTTTCTGACTCTCCTGCTCCAGTTGAGAAATAACCTGCCGGACCTGAGCCATGCCGTTACTGCTCAAGCGCCAGTGCGGAGAACCCTTAGCATCATGAAAGCCTGGAATGTTCGCGGCCCAGTCCACGTTAAGCCTGAGCCTGTCCGGACAGTAAATAACGTTCTGCAGCACCAGGTCGTTAACCGAGGCGTAGGAGTGTTTATCCTCCGCGCGAATGTAGAACAGATCGCCGCGCGTAATGCGGTAGGGACGGTCGTTGAGGATGTGCAGGCCGTTACCGCGCCACACCAGCACCAGCTCGCAAAACTCGTGGGTATGTTCGGCAAAGACGTCTTGCGGGTAGCGATCGGCCACCGTGACGGCCTGACTCGCGGAGGCATAAAAATCATCTTTGCGAAGAATTAACTGAGCAGCCACACCACGACCTCTACGCCGAATAACCTGACACTATTAGCTTTTTTGCGGAAATAAAACGGTGACTGCCCTCGCGTTACTGGAGCATCGCGTCTTTTCCCTGACGAATATCGCGCGGCGACCAGCTAAATTCCCGGCGGAACAGCGTTGAAAAGTGATTGCTGTCGCCAAAACCGCAGCAGTAGGCAATATCTGTGACGCTTTCGTCGGTATGACGTAAAAGATGACGCGCTTTGATCAGGCGCAGGCGGTTAAGGTAGCGCTGCGGCGTCAGCCCGGTGTGCTGCTTAAGCTGGCGATGCAGGGTGCGCAGCGACAGTGAAAAATCATCCGCCAGCGTTTCCCAGCAGACGTCCTCGGCGAAATGATCTTCCAGCCAGGCCATCAGATGGTTCAGGCGCGCGTTGTTATCTTCCAGCCCTTCCATCAGGCTGCTGCGGCGCAGCAGCACCAGAAGCTGCATAAACAGCAGTTCGCGCGTGGCAATGGCGTGCGTCTCCAGCCCGTCCTCACTCTTCTCCATCTGGCCCACCAGCTGACGCACCTGCTGCAGGATGGACTGATTCACCCGCCAGTGCGATGGATAGTGTCCGTCCTGCTCCTGGGGCAACAGCTGATTCAGCCCCGAAAGAAACTGGAACGCATCCGGGGAACGGTAGAGCACATTAGTCAGATACAGGTTGTCGGTATGTTCATACAGGTGCCGATCGTGGTCGCGCACGAAGCACACCGTACCGCCGCTGATGGTATAGGGCTGACCATTGAAGACATGAATCCCCGTCCCGCGCTCAACAATCACAATCTCATGAAAATCATGATGATGCTCCGGGAACGCAGCCTGAGGAAGCCGCGGCTCAATCGCGACAGGCGAACCTCCTGAAGGAAAAAAATCCACGCAGTGCAGTACGGTCATAACGGCCCCCACCAATGAAAAATGTTCTCAAAATAGTAATTAAGGCCTCCCACACTCACCTTCAATTTTTGGCAGTAAACCTCGCAAAAGCTGTCCATTTTTCAAGAAACAGGGGGAAAGATCGGGAAATGCGGCCAGCGTCACACTGCCTGAGGATCCCGCCGCTGCCGGAAACTGTGAACTCCCTCACATTCACCTTTGCTTTCTTGCCAGCGCGAGATTTGGCCTGTCAGTGGTGAGAAGGTGACTTTTTCTTCCCTTTTTTACACTCACCGCTAATGACTTAAGAAAGGACCCGACCATGACTTTTCGCCATTGTGTGGCTGTCGATTTAGGCGCATCCAGCGGCCGCGTAATGCTCGCGAGCTGGGACCGTGAGCAGCACACGCTTTCGCTTCGCGAGATGCACCGTTTCGCCAACTGCCTGCAAAAGCAGGACGGTTTTGAGGTCTGGGATATCGATGCCCTGGAAGCGGAGATCCGTATCGGACTGAACAACGTCTGCGACGATGGCATTCGCATCGACAGCATCGGCATCGATACCTGGGGCGTGGACTACGTTCTGCTTGATAGCCATGGCGAGCGTGTCGGCTTGCCGGTGTCTTATCGCGACAGCCGCACCGACGGCCTGATGGCGCACGCTATCGCCCAGCTTGGCAAGGACAACATCTACGGGCGCAGCGGCATCCAGTTTCTGCCGTTTAACACGCTTTATCAGCTGCGTGCCCTGGTCGAGCAACAGCCGGAGCTGGTCGCGGACGTGGCTCATGCGCTGCTGATCCCGGACTACCTGAGCTATCGCCTGACCGGCAACATGAACTGGGAATATACCAACGCCACCACCACGCAGTTGGTCAATATCAACTCGGATAGCTGGGACGAACATCTGCTGGCCTGGACGGGGGCATCGCCTTCCTGGTTCGGCACGCCAACCCACCCGGGCAATGTGATCGGTCACTGGATTTGCCCCCAGGGGAACGCAATCCCCGTCGTTGCCGTCGCCAGCCACGATACCGCCAGCGCGGTGATAGCGTCCCCACTTGCGAGTAAAGACGCGGCGTACCTCTCGTCCGGCACCTGGTCGCTGATGGGCTTTGAGAGCAAAACCCCGTACGCCAGCGATGCCGCGATGGCCGCAAACATTACCAACGAAGGCGGTGCCGAAGGCCGCTACCGCGTACTGAAAAACATCACGGGGCTGTGGCTGCTCCAGCGGGTGCTGAAAGAGCAGAACATTACCGACCTGCCTGCGCTTATCGCCGAAACCGAGAAGCTGAAGGCCTGCACGTTCCTGATCAACCCGAACGATGACCGCTTTATCAACCCGGCGCATATGAGCGCCGAAATTCAGGCCGCCTGCGTTGAGGGCGGGCAGCCGGTGCCGTCCAGCCCTTCCGAACTGGCGCGCTGCATTTTTGACAGCCTCGCCCTGCTGTATGCCGACATCCTCAGCGAGCTGGCGAGTCTTCGCGGAAAACCGTTCAGCCAGCTGCATATCGTGGGCGGCGGCTGCCAGAACCAGCTGCTGAACCAGCTCTGCGCGGATGCCTGCGGCATCACCGTGGTGGCAGGTCCCGTGGAGGCCTCCACGCTCGGCAATATCGGCATCCAGCTGATGACCCTGGACGAACTGTCCAACGTTGACGACTTCCGTTCGGTGGTGGCGGCGAACGCCAGCCTGACCACCTTTACCCCCAATCCCTGCCGTGAAATTGCCCGCTTTCGGGCGCAGTTTCAGCAAAACCGACTGACTAAGGAGCTTTGCGCATGACCACTCAATTAGAACAAGCCTGGGGCCTGGCTAAACAGCGTTTCGCCGCCGTCGGCGTGGATGTCGAAGAGGCGCTGCGCCAGCTCGACCGTCTGCCCGTCTCCATGCACTGCTGGCAGGGCGATGACGTCGCCGGTTTCGAGAACCCGGGCGGTTCCCTGACGGGCGGTATTCAGGCCACGGGTAACTACCCTGGCAAAGCGCGTAACGCGACCGAACTGCGCGCCGACCTGGCGCTGGCGCTGAGCCTGATCCCGGGGCCAAAACGGCTGAACCTGCACGCGATTTATCTCGAATCCGACGAGCCGGTGGCGCGCAACGAAATCAAACCGGAGCACTTTAAGAACTGGGTAGAGTGGGCCAAAGCCAACGGGCTGGGCCTGGACTTTAATCCGTCCTGCTTCTCACATCCGCTGAGCGCGGACGGTTTTACCCTCGCCCACGCGGACGACGACATCCGCCAGTTCTGGATCGACCACGTGAAGGCCAGCCGTCGCGTCTCGGCGTATTTCGGCGAGCAGCTCGGCACGCCGTCGGTGATGAACATCTGGATCCCGGACGGCATGAAGGACATCACCGTCGATCGTCTGGCTCCGCGCCAGCGCCTGCTGGCTGCGCTGGATGAGGCCATCAGCGAGAAGCTGGACCCGGCGCACCACATCGACGCCGTAGAGAGCAAGCTCTTCGGCATTGGCGCCGAGAGCTACACCGTGGGCTCAAACGAGTTCTATATGGGCTACGCCACCAGCCGCCAGACCGCGCTGTGCCTGGATGCCGGCCACTTCCACCCGACGGAGGTGATCTCCGACAAAATCTCCGCCGCCATGCTCTACGTGCCGCGCCTGCTGCTGCACGTCAGCCGTCCGGTGCGCTGGGACAGCGACCACGTGGTGCTGCTGGATGACGAAACCCAGGCGATTGCCAGCGAAATCATCCGTCACGACCTCTTTGACCGCGTGCACATCGGCCTCGACTTCTTCGATGCCTCCATCAACCGCATCGCGGCGTGGGTTATCGGCACCCGAAACATGAAGAAAGCCCTGCTGCGCGCGCTGCTGGAGCCTGTCGCCGCGCTGAAACAGCTGGAGGCTAACGGCGACTACACCGCGCGTCTGGCGCTGCTGGAAGAGCAGAAATCCCTGCCGTGGCAGGGGGTGTGGGAGATGTACTGCCAGCGTAACGACGCCCCGGCGGGCAGCCAGTGGCTGGACAACGTGCGGGCGTACGAGAAAGACGTGTTGAGTCAGCGCGGGTAACTGCCCCCTCACCCCTGCCCTCTCCCCAAAGGGGAGAGGGAGCAAACCATCCCCTCGCCCCTTTGGGGAGAGGGTTAGGGTGAGGGGGAACTCTCACCGCGATAACTGGAAATGAAAACTATGCAGACCATCACCACTTCCTGGTTCGTCCAGGGCATGATCAAAGCCACCTCCGACGCCTGGCTGAAGGGCTGGGACGAGCGCAACGGCGGCAACCTGACGCTGCGCCTGGACGACGCGGATATCGAACCCTTCGCGGCCGATTTCCACCAAAAGCCGCGCTATATCGCGCTGAGCCAGCCGATGCCGCTGCTCGCCAACACGCCGTTTATCGTCACCGGTTCCGGGAAGTTTTTCCGTAACGTCCAGCTCGACCCGCAGGCCAACCTCGGCGTGGTGAAGGTGGACAGCGACGGCGCGGGCTACCACATTCTGTGGGGTCTGACCGATGAAGCGGTGCCAACCTCTGAACTGCCAGCGCACTTCCTCTCCCACTGCGAGCGCATCAAGGCCACCAACGGCAAAGACCGCGTGATCATGCACTGCCATGCCACCAACCTGATCGCCCTGACCTACGTGCTGGAAAACAACGCTGATTTTATTACCCGCAAGCTGTGGGAAGGCAGCACCGAGTGTCTGGTGGTGTTCCCGGACGGCGTCGGCATTCTGCCGTGGATGGTGCCGGGTACCGACGAAATTGGCCAGGCAACCGCAACGGATATGCAAAAACACGCTCTGGTGCTATGGCCGTTCCACGGCGTCTTCGGCAGCGGCCCTACGCTTGATGAAACCTTTGGCCTGATCGACACCGCCGAGAAATCCGCGGAGGTGCTGGTGAAGGTCTATTCCATGGGCGGCATGAAGCAGACCATCACCCGGGAAGAGCTGATCGCCCTGGGCAAACGCTTTGGCGTCACCCCGATGCAGTCCGCGTTAGATCTGTACCCATAACAACATCGCGCCCCGCTCACCGAGACGGGGCGAAAACCACCTGCAATCCCTACAACTAACTCAAGTCAGTGGAGTAAAAGCAATGAAAATAAAGACAAGCTTGATCCTCACCGTTGCCGCTCTGGCGTTGTCCGGTTCCGCTTTAGCTGAAGTGAAAATCGCCCTGGTGGCGAAGTCCTTAGGGAATGGATTCTTCGAAGCAGCGAACGTCGGCGCGCAGGAGGCGGCCAAAGAGTTAGGCGATGTAAAAGTGATTTATACCGGCCCGACCACCACCACGGCAGAAGCGCAGATCGAGGTGCTGAACGGACTGATCGCCCAGGGCGTGGATGCGATCGCGATTTCCGCGAACGATCCGGACGCCTTAGTCCCAGTACTGAAAAAAGCGATGCAGCGCGGCATCAAGGTGGTGTCGTGGGATTCCGGCGTAGCGAAAGCCGGGCGTCAGATCCACCTGAACCCGTCCAATAACGCCCTGATTGGCGAAACCAACGTCAAGCTCGCCGCCGATGCGCTGAAGGCGCTGAACGTCGAGAAAGGCGACGTTGCGGTGCTGAGCGCCACGCCAACATCAACAAACCAGAACACCTGGATTGCGGAGATGAAAAAGGTGCTGCCGAAGTACCCGTCCGTCAATCTGGTGACCGTGGCCTACGGCGACGATCTCTCTGATAAAAGCTACCGCGAGGCGGTCGGCCTTCTGAAAACCTACCCTGATTTGAAAGTGATCGTTTCACCGTCGTCCGTGGGCATTGTCGCTGCGGCGCAGGCGGTGAAAGACCAGGGCAAGATCGGCAAAGTGTACGTCACCGGGCTAGGCCTGCCGTCTGAAATGGCGGGCGCGGTGAAATCCGGCGCGAGCAAAAGCTTTGCCATCTGGAACCCGATTGACCTGGGCTATGCGGCAACCTATTTAGCAGACGATCTGGTGAAAGGCACCGCCACGAAGGGCGAGGCCAGCATGGGCAAGCTGGGCAAAGTGAAGCTGGATGCCGACGGCAACGGCGCGATGGCTGAGCCGTTCGTCTACGATGCCAGCAATATTGATAAGTTCTCGAAGATCTTTTGATGCGATTTGTAGGCTGGATAAGCGTAGCGCCATCCGGCAAAAGGCGGGTGGCGCTGCCGCTTACCCGCCCTACAAATTCCCCTGACTAGGAGAACTATCATGACCCCATTGCTACAGCTTTCTGGCATCACCAAGGTGTTCCCCGGCGTGCGTGCCCTTGAGAACGTGCAGCTTGCGCTCTGGCCCGGCAAAGTGACGGCGCTTATCGGCGAAAACGGCGCGGGCAAGTCGACGCTGGTTAAAGTGATGACCGGCATTTACCAGCCCGACGAGGGCGAGATCCTCTACAAAGCGATCCCCGTTCACCTCCCGACGCCGGACTCGGCGCATAAGATCGGCATCACCGCTATTCATCAGGAAACCGTCCTGTTCGATGAACTTTCGGTCACCGAAAATATCTTTGTCGGACAGTACCTCTACAAAGGCTTTCTGAAAACGCTCGACTGGCCGGAGATGCACCGCCGGGCGCAGGCGATCCTCAGCCGTCTTGAGGTGCAAATCGACCCGCGCGCGACGCTAAAAACATTGAGCATCGCCCAGCGCCACATGGTCGCCATCGCCCGCGCGCTGTCGTTTGAGGCGCAGGTGGTTATCCTGGATGAACCTACAGCGGCGCTGTCGCAGCACGAAATCCTCGAGTTTTACCAAATCGTTGAGCGCCTGAAGCAGGAGGGCAAGGCCATCCTGTTTATCTCCCACAAGTTCGACGAAATCTTCGAACTTGCAGATCACTACACCATTTTGCGCGACGGCGTGTTCGTCGGAGAAGGCGCGATGAGTGGGATAACCGAAGAGCGGATGGTATCGATGATGGTCGGGCGCGCCATCACCCAGACCTTCCCGAAGGTGGCGTGCGAAAAAGGCGAGACGGTGCTGGAGGTAAAAAATCTCTGCCACCCGACCGAGTTCGCCAATATCTCCTTCTCCCTGCGTAAAGGGGAAATCCTCGGCTTCTACGGGCTGGTGGGCGCCGGGCGTACCGAGCTGATGCAGGCGCTTTCCGGCGTCACGCGGCCATCGTCAGGCGAAATTATTCTTAACGGTCAGGCCCGGCGCTTCCGCCAGCCTGCGGATGCGATTAAAGCCGGTATCGTCTGCGTGCCGGAAGAGCGGCAGAAGCAGGGCGCGATTATCGAACTGTCGATTGCCCAAAACATCAGCCTGCCGCAGCTTGGCAAGCTCAACCCGAACGGCGTGCTGCACGACGACCGCGAATGGCGGCTGGCGGATGAATACGCCAAACGCCTGCAGGTGAAAGCCTTTAGCTGGAAACAGGCGGTAGATACCCTCTCCGGCGGCAACCAGCAAAAGGTGGTTATCGGTAAGTGGCTGGCAACGCATCCTGACGTGATCATCCTCGATGAGCCGACAAAAGGCATTGATATCGGCTCTAAGGCAGCCGTTCATCAATTTATGTCCGAGCTGATCGGCCAGGGGCTGGCGGTGATTATGGTCTCCTCCGAACTGCCGGAAGTGATGGGCATGGCGGACCGCATTATCGTGATGCACGAAGGGCTGATGGTGGCCGAATACCGGGCGGGTGACGCGACGGCGGAAACCATCGTCAGCGCCGCCAGCGGTGCAAAACAGGAGGCGGCATAATGCTTAACTCGCTGTTAAAACACCGCGAAGCCCTGCTGGGCGCGGTGATTGTGCTGATGGTCATCGCCATCGGCAGCCGCGTGCCGTCGTTTATCACACCGGGTAACCTGGTTGAGATGTTTAACGACACTTCCATTCTGATCGTCCTCGCGCTCGGGCAGATGATGGTGCTGCTCACCAAAGGTATCGACCTGTCGATGGCGGCCAATCTGGCGCTGACCGGGATGATTGTCGCCCTGATTAACCTCCATTACCCGGACGTGCCGGTCTGGGCACTGCTGCTCCTCGCCAGCGCGCTCGGGCTGCTGATGGGCGCGATTAACGGCCTGCTGGTGTGGAAGCTGGGCATTCCGGCGATTGTGGTAACGCTCGGCACCATGAGCATCTACCGCGGGATTATCTTTTTGCTCTCCGGCGGCGGCTGGGTGAACGCCAACCAGATGGGCGCGGACTTCCTCGACCTGCCGCGCGCCTCCGTGCTGGGCCTGCCGGTGCTGAGCTGGTGCGCCGTTGCCGCGCTGCTGCTGGTAGGTTACTTCCTGCGCTACAGCCGTACAGGACGGGCGCTGTATACCGCGGGCGGCAACGCTACGGCGGCGTACTACACCGGGATCAACGCCGGGAAAATGCAGTTTGTCAGCTTCTGCCTCTCCGGGCTGTTGGCCGGGTTCTGCGGGTATCTGTGGATTTCCCGTTTCGCCGTGGCCTATGTCGACGTGGCGAATGGCTTTGAGCTGCAGGTGGTCGCCGCCTGCGTGATTGGCGGCATCAGCACCATGGGCGGCACCGGGCGCGTACTCGGCTGCCTGTTCGGCGCGCTGTTCCTCGGCGTGATAAACAACGCCCTGCCGGTGATCGGCGTCTCCCCGTTCTGGCAAATGGCAATTTCCGGCACGGTGATCGTCATTGCGGTGCTGCTGAACGAACGCAGCAACAGGCGTAAAGGACGGCTGATTCTGCGCGACGCGGCGCTGGCACGTCAGAAACTGGCGGTGAAATCATGAGCAAAATGATGGCCTCTGAAGAGATCAAAAACGTGCCTGCTGTGCCGGGCATTTTCCAGCGCCTGCTGTGCTGGGAAGGCTTCCTGCTGGCGGTGACGCTGGCGGTATTCGTGGTGAACGCGCTGGCCTCGCCCTACTTCCTCAACGTCTGGAATCTCTCCGACGCGACGTTCAACTTCACCGAAAAAGCGATCATCGTGTTGCCGATGGCGATGCTGATTATCGCCCGGGAAATTGACCTGTCGGTGGCATCCACCATTGCGCTTAGCTCCACGGTGATGGGCTTCTGCGCGGCGGCGGGCGTGGATACGCCGCTGCTGGTCTGCGTCGGGCTGGGCGTGGGGCTGCTGTGCGGACTGTTCAACGGCATTCTGGTGACGCGCTTCAACCTGTCGTCCATCGTTATCACCATCGGCACCATGAGCCTGTACCGCGGGATCACCTACATCCTGCTCGGCGATAAGGCGCTGAACAGCTATCCGGAGAGCTTCGCCTGGTTCGGCCAGGGCTACGTCTGGGGCGCGCTGTCGTTTGAGTTCGCGCTGTTTATCGTGCTGGCCGCGGTGTTTGCCTTTGTGCTGCACCGCACCAACTTTGGCCGCCGCACCTACGCCATCGGCAATAACCCGACCGGCGCGTGGTATTCCGGCATCAACGTTAAGCGCCACAACCTGATCCTGTTCGCGCTGGTGGGGCTGATGTCCGGCCTGGCGTCGGTGCTGCTCACCTCGCGCCTGGGCAGCACCCGCCCGACGATTGCGATGGGCTGGGAGCTGGCAGTGGTGACGATGGCGGTGCTCGGCGGCGTCAATATTCTCGGCGGGTCCGGCAGCATGGTGGGCGTGATTATCGCCGCCTTCCTGATGGGACTGGTGACCTTTGGCCTGAGCCTGCTCAACGTGCCCGGCATCGTGATGTCGGTGATTATCGGCGCGATGCTGATCGTGGTGATTTCGCTGCCGATTATTACCCGCCGGGTGATGCAGCGAAGACGGATCTCATAGCCGAGTGGCACTGCGTTTACCCGGCCTACTTAACCGTAGGCCCGCGCAAGCGCAGCGCCGCCGGGCATAAAAATCACAGTAATTAAGGAGAATTATCATGAGCTTTATGTTGGCGCTTCCAAAAATCAGCCTGCACGGCGCGGGCGCAATCGGCGATATGGTCAACCTGGTGGCGAGCAAGCAGTGGGGAAAGGCGCTGGTTGTCACCGACGGTCAGCTGGTAAAACTCGGCCTGCTCGACAGCCTGTTTAACGCGCTGGATGCCCATCAGATGTCGTATCACCTGTTCGATGAGGTGTTCCCGAACCCGACGGAGGCGCTGGTGCAGAAAGGCTATGCGGCATATCAGGGCGCGGAGTGTGATTACGTGATTGCCTTCGGCGGCGGCAGCCCGATTGATACCGCCAAGGCGATCAAAATCCTCACCGCCAATCCCGGTCCGTCAACCGATTACTCCGGCGTCGGCAAAGTGAAAAACGCGGGCGTGCCGCTGGTGGCGATCAACACCACCGCAGGCACGGCGGCGGAGATGACCAGCAACGCGGTGATCATCGACTCCGCGCGGCAGGTGAAAGAGGTGATCATCGATCCGAACATCATCCCGGATATCGCCGTGGACGATGCCAGCGTGATGCTCGATATTCCCGCCTCCGTGACCGCCGCAACCGGCATGGATGCGTTGACTCATGCGATTGAAGCCTACGTGTCCGTCGGCGCGCACCCGCTCACTGATGCCAACGCGCTGGAAGCGATTCGCCTGATCAACCTGTGGCTGCCGAAAGCGGTCGAGGACGGTCATCACCTTGAAGCGCGTGAGCAGATGGCGTTTGGTCAATATCTGGCGGGCATGGCGTTTAACAGTGCGGGCCTTGGCCTTGTGCATGCTTTGGCGCACCAGCCGGGCGCGACGCACAACCTGCCGCACGGCGTGTGCAACGCCATCCTGCTGCCGATCGTCGAAAGCTTTAACCGCCCGAACGCGGTCGCCCGCTTCTCCCGTGTGGCGCAGGCGATGGGCGTCGATACCCGCGGCATGAGCGATGAAGCCGCCAGCATGTCCGCCATTCAGGCGATCCGCAACCT
>Ga0157371_10004259_pt1 | contig 12583 bp, 11 predicted proteins | sample C45metaG_FD_113462 | JGI IMG/M metagenome (GOLD analysis project Ga0157371, IMG submission 113462) | Corn rhizosphere microbial communities from Kellogg Biological Station, Michigan, USA - C4-5 metaG | ecosystem: Host-associated > Plants > Roots > Rhizosphere > Soil | place: USA: Michigan... | reverse complement strand
TGACCTCTGCTGTAAAAGATCCAATGCTTTTCTGGCGCGTAAAACGCTCGCCTTGCTTCATCACCGAGACCATCCATTGCTGATTCAGATTTCGATAACCGAACATTTTTAAGTAAACCCTAGGCACCCTGTGCTGATTTTGACGAACTGGAGCTTTCATTATTTGCTAAATTGTATCTTAGCTAAAATACACAAATCCATGAGCCTTGATCATTATTTACCACCCGGACATGCCCCGTCGACCTGTGATGTTTTCCGTGCAGCAGCAGATGATACCTGGAGCCGGATCGCCTTCTCCAGAACAACGCCGCGACTGAAGATCCACGAAACGACCATTACCCAGAATATCGTTTACGAGTTACACTTATTGCGGTCCAAATACCCATTACTCGGTTTTACGCTCTTTGAGTCGCGGTTGGAAAAGACCAACGGTGATGACCTTGAACTTTGCGTGTTACACGACGATGGCGAAATATACACCTATGCCATTCAGGCCAAGATCATTTATCATCCTGCACAGAAAAAAACGCCTTATCTGCAAAAAGGGCATTATCCCCAAATGCGGCATTATGTTGGTAAGAAAAAGAAAAACCAGGTTGATCTGCTCATCCGACACGCCGCTAAAACAAGTAATAGGTATGTCCCGGTATATTTGCTATACAATTGTATCTACAAACCGTTTCGGACAATGGGGTATCGTCCTTCGGCTTATGGTTGCTCGGTCGTTTCTGCATATTACCTCAAAAATAACCATGCCCTGAGGGACGGTAATCTATCCGATAAAGTCAGTTTTGCAGACTTGCATCCGGCGCCCGCTATTCCCTGGGAGGCATTACTATGCGATCTTGTGAGATTGGATGGAGCCAGCCTCGCTAAAAAATTTGAACTTCCCGCCGAGCATTCACTTTCTGTTCGACCGTTAACCGAGATTTTAACAGATCCCGATTGGCAAACCTTGACATTCGTAAAAGAGAACGGGGGTGCCAAAACCGCCTCACCAGTTTATCGACAGGAGCAAATTGATAAGGTATTCAGCGAAAAGAAACGTACACCGCAAGGTTTTCGGCCTAAATTCCGGATACTTGCCGGCCGCACAGAAGAAGCCGGTGACCAGAGTTAAATACGTCTAAAACCGGTTATTGTTCCTATATTTATGCTGCACCCAAAAAGTTAATTATATGCTTGTCAATGCACAAAAACTCAGTATCAGGAACCTTATTCAAACGCCTTAAGGACTGGCTAAAGTACAGACCATTGCGAATATGGTACTCGGTGGCGTTCGACTGGAAAACAGCGAACACAAAGTAATGAATTATACGGATCGTGAACCTATAGAATTGACAAAAGAATGGCTGGATCGATGAAATTTTCAGCTGATCATTATCGCCTTTTGCAGGGCCGGTACCTGGAGCATTTTCCGGAAGATTTTCCCTTGGACCTAATCCATGATTACAGCAGTATATTGCGGTTTCGAGATTACCTGAAAAATTCTCGACCGGATAAGCAATTATTAACGATCTTACTGGACACTGTCTTACTCAAGATCGAGCGTAGTCAGCGTTTTCAAAAAATCGTGCTGCTGAAATTAATATTAAACCATTTAAATTGCAATGACATCGATGCCAACATACTCAACAAAGTATTCCGGGTATATCAACAATTGATTTGTGATGAACCGGACGAAGTTTGCTGGAAACTAAGCAAACTTCTAAAGGACCGGGAATTATTACCGGAATATATTGATTGGCTACTGGCGAATTATGAAACATCTGAACATATCCTGAACCGGATCCTACGCTACCCAGTAAAGAATAAAGCGATCTCACAGTGGGCCGAAACAGCGATCAATAACGAGGAATTAATAAACAGGCGCGCCGAGATAATTGGTCTGATCTTAAATTTTAGGCCTAAGTACCGGCACAGGGATCACCAGGCATTGGCCTGGGGCATTTATTATTCGAAACTTCCTGCTGACGAAAAGCAGAGGCTGTTAGATAAACACTTTTATGCTGATAATTTGGGAGAATTGTTAAAAATCTGCGAACGGGAAGGTTTCCCCAACCTGATCGCCAAATGGTACCAGGAGATCACCGCACAAATGGACGGAGCTAAATTTTATGCACCTTTTGGTAGTTGATAGTATCACCAGCCTTATTACTATATTCAGACGGCGGGCAAAAGAACAATTTATTGATTTCAATAACTGTTATGCCATTAGTTAGCATATGCGGTCAGCCGGGCAATCGCGCGTTATTGCGTTTTTTCGCCTTCAGTTTCCACGGCGCGGATGTAATGTTCGCTCCAGGTTTTGAGGTCTTTGTAGTTCAACGATCTGGTCAAGTTTTTTTTCAATGTTCATGACGCAAATTTAGGGTAGTGAGCGCCGGATGCTCAAAAAGTCTGGCTTTTGTAACCATAAGAATTGGTATCATGCGCTATTTGGAACCGATTATAATGTCGGTAATTCTTCAGGGCCATGACGGACTCCAGGCGGCCAATCATATTGGGATCGGTTTTTATGCCATAGTGTATTTCCTGTACACTTTCTATGTTATATTTCAGCAATCCGTTATAGTCCATTTTAACCGCCCTGATCTCATTTTCATAGGCCCATGCATCATTTTTTACAAAAGCCCATACCGGCAAAAGGGTGGTGGATTTTTCAAAGTAATCGATGAATGAACGTTCCTCCTCATACAATACTTTCATGACAAAAAAATCCTTCAAGTGTGGTGAAAATGGCGGTAGATTGAAGCCGATAACTACCCCAGTATCCGATTGCCCATAATGTGCCCACATCAATTTGTTGGTCGGATTGGTTGTAAAACAACAGATTCCACAGGAATCCCTTAATTTGGCCAGTTGTTCCCGCATGACGGACGGCACCCTGTCCCGGTGTTCCTTTGATCTTTCAAAAGCAGCTTGGCGTTCGGCGGCATTTCTAAGATGCCTTCTATTGAGTAACTTCCAAATATTTTCATCGGTCATCTCAAACTTGATCCGGTCCACATCCAGCTCGAAGGAGTCGTTCAGTTGTGTTGGTGAAGCAAAATACAGTGCTTCCTGACTAATACATTGAATACCCCGTTCTATGTTAAAGTATTTATATAATATTCCATCCCTCTCGGGGATGTATGCATCAACGCCAAACTTCTTTTTAAAATCAGGTATATTCATTTGTGTCTGATCAAAATTACCGATTTCGTTGCTAACGGTCCAGGGGCAGCAGGAAGGCGGGCGGTGGATTTTTGATATGGAGTTCGGTGGAGATACTGGCCATTTGCTGGCCTATGGTTCCTTCGAGTTTTTGGATGAGCTGGGCGTAGGCCTGTGCTTTTTGAAGATATAGTTTCTGAAGATGGGATTTTCGACTGTAAAAAGGGTAATCCCGATTATTTTTGACGCGTTGCAGTCGCTGGTTACTATTCAGCATCATCTCTGTCCAGGGGTCTGTGCGGAGTTCGGTCACCAGCTCGACGATATCCGAGGGCAAATAATTAGCGAACCGCGAAAGGGTGCCGTCCATTTCCAGCATCGCGGTTCGGGTAGTGCTTTCCGCCAGTTGGGCATACGTTTGCTTGGGATAGCAATAGCAACTGTCTGCCATTTTATAAGTGCAAAAATCCTTGAACATGCCGATCTTGATGAGTTCGGAAGTCAGTTTATAGCGCTCGGACGCCTCGGGCGGATCGGTATTGACCAGGTATGGCGTTAATAATTTGTAGGTCGAGAACTCCAGCTCCCCTAGCGCCCAGAACCGATAGCAGTCTTTTTCCGTTTTTTCTTGATATTTCATGATAATGGAAACGATCAACGCGGCGGCGGCCAGTGTCAACGACACCCAGGCGATCTTGGTCAGGTTGGAAATTTGCGTTTTTCGCGGGTGCTTTTGCCCATGACACCCACTATCGTGGCGACAAATCCGGTAGCATAAGCGATATATTCCAACATTATTTGAGTGCCGCGGCATAAGCCGGATCTTTGAGTTTAAAGGATTCGTATTTGGTTTTGTCGTTGTAGAGTGCAGCTAATGTTTCGGGTTTGATCTCCGCGAGTTTAGCCGCGGGCAGGTCGTCGCCTTTGCCTTCTGCCCAGGCGCTTTCCCAGAACAAGGCGAGGTTGATGGCGCCAGCCGCCACGCAGTCGATGGTGCGGTCGCCGAGTTTAGTCCACATGTTGGCTAAACGGTTATGGCTGGGTTCGTTGTAGACCGCGATGACCGTCTCGGGTGATAAAATATGGGTGATCACATTATCCATGAGGCTGATGACAGCTTGTGCTGCGGCTTTTCCGCCTTTATACCGCTGATATGGCTGCGGAGCTTGCAATTTGGCGTTTACGCCGTTGAACAAGTCTTTTTGATGACTGTCCAGCATATTGGTCTCATAAACAGAATGCACTTTTTCTTCGTTGGGTTTACCCGGATGCCCGTGATGTAAATAAGAAACATGCAAAGGCTGGCAGGCATCGCCCAGATAATGGGATGCGGTACCACCGATCATGATGAATTCCTCCACCTTACCGGCTTTTAGCGCTTCCACCATTAAATAGTAAGCTTGCCAAACGCGGAAAGGCAAAGCTCCCCGCTTCTCCGGACTTTTGGATGGGTCGGCTGCTTCAGCTTCGGCATAATAGCGGTTCCAGAATGCCGCGTCTATATTGGCCGGATTTTGGCAAAGCTCCATCAGGCTCTTGCCCTGCATGACTGCCGGGTTCTTTTCATCCATATCGGCAAAATGGTTAGCCTCGTCTGCTTTCCGGGTCATGCGCCAGATGATATCCGGCACATCCGCCATCGGCACAAATTCGCCCCATTTGGCATCACCCAGGCTACCGTTTAGCATGTCCGCATCTTCATAAGAGATATTTTTCTTGTTATTTTGAAGGAGTGTTTTCAATTTTGGCGTCGTAACGATATCGCAGGCCAAGGCGGCGATCTTGTAGTGCCCCGTCTTACCCCAGCTGAAATCGGTATCGGTCTTCCAGCCCCTGACCAACTCTACGTCCAGTTCTCGGCAAATATTGCTTAGGCTGGTGGAAAGCGAATAATTATAGGCCATCTTCGCTGTACCCGAAAAAAACTCATGCTGTCCCCAATGTAATGCGATCGGGCGTAATTCATTATTCACTTCCAACAAAAACACCGTACCCGAATTTCCGTGATGGTTATTCAGGGGCTGACCATTGCGGCCGGCAATCAGAAAATCGCTGACATATTCCAAACCACCGGCCGATTTGTACCGATAGAACAGTGCCGCGATCTCACCTTTCATCAGGCCGCTGGCAGCTCCGTAACCGGTCACCTTTCCGTTCAGCGACTCCGTCATTGCTCCATTCAACATCCGGTGCTCGGCGATCAGGGCTAAAGACAAGTTATAAGTATTGAGATCAAAAATTCCGCCCATGGCCGGTACGCCTAAAATATCGGTCTTCCACTGTTTAACATCTTCGATACGGATCAAGCCAGCATCGCAGCACACCAGCAAGTGTTCCCCTTTCCACCCGGGGTAGAGCTCCGTAAATTTGATCTTGCTCAGTGAACGGCCGGAACTTTTACCGACCAATGTTTCCGCTTTACCTAATAAGGTATAGATCAGCTCGCCCTCATCACCACTGACATGCTTATTGGTCAATGCATAATACGTATGACCGTCAGATACCACGCAGCCAATCGAGGCGATATGCGTCTCTCCCTGCGATTTCACATATACCGGGAAACCGCCGCCCATCAAATTATCCGGGAAGCGCAATTTATCCAGCTCCAATTGTTCATCAGGCTGCTCGCTTTCCCCCGAAAGCACCACACAAACCGGTATGGTCCGGCCATCCGGCATATAAATGGTCTTAGGAACAATATCGCTGCTGTCCGAACCAATCAGATCCGCCTCGCTTTCCCAATGAGAAACGAATACCAAAATGCAGGGCCAGGATATATCAGCCACCATGCTATTCTGTAAAGTTCGCGGCGATTTATCACCCGAGGAACGGAACATGCCATGCTCATCAAAATCACTGTGCCGGATCAAGTAACGCCCTAAGGCCGTAGCGATCACGTTTTTCTTATTGATCAGGTGAACATGAAAAAGATCCCTGGCCTCGACCAGGTCGCTTAAAGAAAGCTGGCTGAAATTGCTATGATTATTCATGATAAGGTGTTGATTTTCATTTGTTAGTTAAAACTAGAGATATTATTCGGAAAACAAGGAGCTTAACAAAAAAAATATTATAGGCTGTTAACAGCTTGTTTACAAGTAGTTATTTTATTTGCCGGATTTATTTCGGTAAATTCGTTTTTCTTTCCCCTTTGTTATGGCGATGCTGAATGCACTTCCTGATGCTGAATTATTATCTCTAGTCGCGGTAGATGATGAGGCTGCTTTTGAAGAATTGTACCAGCGTTTTGATGCCCTGTTGTACAGCTATGCGTACCGGAAGCTGCAGGATAAGCTGGAGGCGCAGGATGTGGTGCGGGAGGTGTTTATTGCGCTTTGACAGAAGCGGCATGATTTTCAGTTAAAGATTTCTTTGCAGGCTTATTTGTATAAGGCTACGCTCAATAAGGTGCTGGATATTTTTAAACACCGAACAGTGAAGACGGCTTATGCCAATACCTATGTCGAAGTCGATAGCGCCGAGACCGATTTCTTGTTATGGGAGCATGAACTAGATTCACTGATCGAGAAAGAAATCCAAGCGATGCCGGCGAAAATGCGGGAGATCTATGTGATGAAGCGTCAGCAATATATGACGACCAAAGAAATAGCTGAAGCTTTGAATATTTCGGAACATACAGTGAATACCCAGATGAAACGCACTTTGCAGCATACTGGGTATTTTAATTTACCTGCTTTGTATTCTCCACTAGGTAATTTTGTAACTTTGGTTAAACCTAAGTTTATCTTGTCATGCAGTCTGCATTTAACTTTCTACAATCTCTTTCTTTTTGGGAGTTATTCTTTTCCATTGTTTTTGTCGGTATAGTTATATCGCTACCCTTCGTTAAGGCCCGACGCTTTTATAGCAAATTATTAATGGGTGTCCCAAAGAAGAAATATGAACCCAAAGATTTCTACGAGCAACAAGCGGAAAACCTCGCTACAATCTGGCATAACAGGGGCTATAGAGATTTTGGCATTGAGCGATTGATCCGGCTTGCCATACAGTTACTTTCATTTGCAACACCGTCCGGTATCATACGTTGGCTGACCGGGAAAACCAAAAATCTGTTGATTCGAAAAATAGGCATTGAAATATACGCGGTCAGCAAAGTCGTATTTGCCTGGCAGGCGATCATGCATGGTTGGACATCCAGCGGCTGGATAGTGCTATTGATCGTTATCATGACAACGGATACCCTGCATTTTTTACTCGGAAGAATCGTGTTAAATGATATATGGCGACAGCCGATCAGCTTTCAAAGAAGTTTGATCATGACGTTCGTCAATTACGCAGAAGTTTGCCTATGCTTTGCCGCGGTTTATTACTATCAGGATCACGTTTATACGGTCAATGGCTATCAGGTTTTTGCCGTTAATCAATCGTTAGCGGCGCTGCGTGGAAATTTGCCGCCTATTACCTACGTTTATTTTAGCTTCGTTACGGCAGCGACTATTGGTTATGGCGATATTTCTCCTCTGGATCCGTTTGTTCAAAAGGTCGTTAATACGCAAATCATTGTCAGCTTATTTATGGTCGTAGTCATCATCGGCAGTTTGGCCAGTAAACTGCAGGAAGACACGTTTTATAACAAACGTGAAAAGAAAAAAGATAAAGAGGAGGAAGAAAAATCGGCAAAGCAGGCTTCCGTAAAAGCTTAATTACTCATATTCTTTTGCGCCCAGCGGCTAAACCGTCCGGTCTTGTCATCGGCTGCGTAATAATTGCCATCCGGCATGATCATCGTTTGGCATTTGTCCGTTAGTAGCCGTAATTGTTTGTGGCCGGAAATATAGACCAAGCCGGTATCTAACAGTGATTGAATCAACTCATCAATGTTTACTTCACTATGGCTTGGTGAACCCAGGGTCTGACGGATCTTGTTCAGCTTCAAGACGGTATGTTTACACAGATAATTAATGATATGGAACTGGTCGAAATTTAACTGAACGGGCGACCAATCCATTTCTTTATTTGCCACGTTTCCGAGGGTAGCCTGTCGCAAATGCGTATACTGATAATTCCAGCCGCGTTGACCGGCTACCCACACGGTGTTGGCGGTCAGGTAGCGGTTTGCACCTGCCAACTGCAGGTCTTCGCCAAATATGCTGGAGGAAAGCCCGTAACGATAAGTTAAGCGGGTCCAGACGATTTCCAGCAGCGCTAAATAGGGATTGCCACGGGCGGAGGTGTAGAAATCCCAGTCGGCTCCTTCTAACGGCGCAACGAAGGGCAGGCCGTTATTTTTGATGAGCATAAATTCATCATTGACGATCAGGTTGGGGAAATTGAGTGGTCCGAAACCCGGTATCAATTCTTCTGGCGTGCTTCGTTGTTTGAAGAGAAAGTTATAAAATGATTCCCGTAACCCTTGCTCGGTCTGAAAACCGTTAAAAGCAAATAAGATCCGGGCAGGCAGTATGGCCTCCCATTTGAGTATTTCGTATAAGCCTTCTGCGCTGCTGTTAGCAAATTCTTTGCGGATTTTACCATTCACGGCAGGGCTTTGCCGGCATATCGAACGGTAGGCGTCATTAAACATGTCGACCTGGTATTGCACCATACCTTCCGGTGCGATCTCGTAAACGCTGTATAAGTTCAGATAGCCGTCTTCCAATTGCTGTATATTAAGAGTTTTTTTAATTTGGATGACGGCGATGACTTGCTCAAATTTTACGTCAAAGCGATCTGTAAGTGAAATAGGTTCGCCTTTACCTTCGATGATCATCAGGTCCAATTCTTTGCTGCGCTTGCCGTCTTTGTCTTTAATAAAGGAACGGCTGATCACATTAATGTCGTAACCGGCGAATATTGCTTTTTCCAGGAGGTCACCTGCGATTCGCTCATACATCTCGCCGATGGTTACGCGGTGGGTAATGCCCTGGGAACCGGCTACTTTTTCTTGTTCCTGCTGAAATTGGTAAAGGAAATCGGCTACGGTTTTGATCATGGTGATAAAGTTACCCGTAAAAATATGTCATTTTCGCGAGTCCGAGCGACACTTTTTTAGTAGGTTCGTGCGACGGGTCTCCTTGTTACTTACATCCAATCTCCCTATTTCCATCTCATAACCGGACATCGCCGCACGGTTTCGGAACAACGTTGGCTAAAGTTGCTTTTTTTAATATTTTGTATATTAACGAATTATAGCTTTGGAACAACGATTGTGCGGATTGACCCGGTGACATTTCATAATTTTCATAGCTTGTTCATAATTGTTGTGTTTCTGGAAAGCGTCTGCCCAGGGCCGCCGCGACCGGCTGCTGGCGATGCGCAATAGCCGGTGCCACTGACAAGGGCGATACGGCCTTTCATCCAGCAAGGCATTTTCAGTTGGCAAAGCTTGTCGAAATAGAAAGTGCTTGATTGTTTAACTTCATTCAACGCCTGCCTACTTTTGATACCGTCCTGGCCAGCCTGCTACCGAAAAACCCGCTGATTAATCGATTGATTCTACCATAAGAAGATATTTACGGCGATAATGCTCAAAGCCTTTCACGACGAAGACCGTATTGAGGCCATACACAGACCGTACGATACGCGATTGAATAATCAATTGGAATATGCATCTTCGTTCATTCGAATTCATTTTTTTATCCCATGACCAGAAATGTAATTTCCCTGATCATTTGCTTTCGGCTGTGACTTCCGTCCCTGCGCAGACCATCAACGGTACCTATGCCAAAGCCGCGATGACCTACAGCAGGTATATGGGAGGCTAAATCATGGAACGACGATCATCCTATTAATCGGAGCATTCGCTTAATTTAAATTGATTCCGGTACTACGCTTTCCGGAAAACCGTAAATAGTTGAAATTCTATTGAGCTATCCTTGTATCAAAAATAATAACATGGAAAAAATAGAAGCTATTAAACCCGGTCCCAAACCGAAAAAAGATGATGGATCTGATGACAGAAGACGTCATGTTGATCCGCCGAATGCACCAAAACATCCAACCTTACCGACGCACAACCCAAAACCGAAAAGTAAATAGCGCCGGTTTGTAAAAATAGTCCGTTAGAAAATCTAACGGGCTATTTTTTTGTTCCTTTCTTGGTTTTGGGTTTACGATTCTGTATTTGAGCCAGGTATAGGTTAAACCCATACGCTTCCAGGATCCGCTTATAGCTCCTCAGGGTAACCTTACTAAAGAAGGGCAGGTTAAGTGGTTTTGCTGATGATGTAATAATTCCAAATACAATGCTGTACTGAGAAGCCAGCGGTCTTTTTTCCGGAAACAAAAGATCATAAGGCGCTTTTAGCGCGAACTTTCTTTTAACGGCTTCCCGGAAGCCTTCATCAGTGACAAATAATTCTCCCGAGACGTAGCCCTGCGCAAATAAGTGGCTTAAGTTGCTGAACCACCATATTTTTTGATATGGAAAAAGACCGCCTCATCGCTGAGCACATCACAAACTTCTATTTTACTTGCCCCTCCCCCATACTGAAGTGTTTGCGCATCCATGCATAAGGCATTCAGGGTTTGGGCCAAATGGATATTGTAAGCATTTTCATCATGATGAGTAAAATCAGGCAGTTTTTGGGGATAGTGTTTGATTGCCTTGATTTCTCTTTCTACTCGTTTAACAAATGAGGTTTCAATCTTATACCATTTTCCTTTATCCAAAAAGTATAGTTCCTTATGATACAAAACCTCGGCATTCAGGCATTGAAAAACGCTCCAGGCGTGGCTGTAGTTGTTTTTCGATTCTTTCCAACAACTGATCAGATCGTCCTCAAGTTGTCCGATCGTGATCGGGCTGCCCGATCTTTCAGCGAGGTAATCGTCAATATCAAGGTCTTCTATCAGATCGTCTCTTTTTCTGACAGAGTACTTAAACCCGTTAAAGTCAGCCCAGTCGATGATCTCCGGAATGGCCAGCCAAACATCTATATCTGCTGTTTTATTTAAGCCGTTAATCAGCTGGGTATTTAAGATGAGGATCACCTGCTGATCTTTAACTTCCTGGATCTGATCGATCCATTTAAATTCTTTGGTGTAATCCTTCTTGTTGTAAATATCAAATACGTTCTTTAAAAAAACACCGATGTTGGTGATGTCTGCTTTTGCCGTAACGCTCAGGGCGTCCTTCCCAGAAATAACTTTTCCGAAGTCTTGATAAGTGCTCGCACCTGCAATTGATTCGATGAGATCCCGCTCAATATTTATTTGAAAGTCATCCGTGCCGCTTGCACGTGAAATCTGTTCCAGACTGATCTTCGGATTGGATGAAATTGTTCGCTTGCCCACGCTCCTGATCGCACTTGCTTCAATAACATTTAAAGTCGTGATCAACCCAAAACGATTTTCTATTGCCAGCTCTTGTATTAAATGCCGCCCCATTCCAAATGGAATTGCAAATAGGCGATTGGCTTTGCCTGTATCTATTTTCACCAATAAAACAGCTTGCGTATTTGCTACCTTGAACACACCAGGGTCTATGGCGTCGTGATTTCGGAAAAATTCGTTAATCCAGGCCGGCGTTTGCGGATAGGAATCTTTGTAATACAGTGTTCCCGCTCCGGGAATAATCGCCCGATGCAATCCTGATGCACCGGGATCTTTCACCACTGAATCAAACGCCTCATATTCATTTTTTATAAGGTATAGCTTGAGTTTGTTGGATACCTGCTCTGGTTTGGCTGTCATGACGTTCAGGCTCTATTTTTCAAACCCGCAAAGTGTCCTGCCATCCTTTTCAGCATCGGATAAGGTCATTTTTACAATGCGGTGCTGGCAATGGCTCAATCCCCTGCAATCATTCCGTAAATGGTATTTTTTACCCTTGGCGCCGCTGCAGATGTAAACAGTAGCCGGAGGATTGGCATTGGTATGCAACAGCAAAATCAGCGATAATAGAAGTGTTTTCATATAATTTGATAAGTATCCAAAGGTAATGAAGTGGAGTCCTCGATTTTTCCGGAAAACCGTAAGGTCATTATATCATGCCCAAATCTTTGCAAAACCCAATTAGTTGTTGATTTTTGGAAAAGGACATTGCCGTTCTCATGAATTTCAAACGTTTTTCGACACTGCTTAAGCCAAAGGGCGGCATATTGTTGCGTTCCAGCCAATCCGCAATTTCCTGTTGTGTATACCCCTCATTTAATAAGCGAATGACCGCTTTATCATATTCGGTAAATTCGTGCTGATTTTCCTGCGTCCCGAGCGACCTGTATTCGCGGGGATAGAATCGCCGGTTCAGCGCGAATTGTTCGAGCGCATCTTTAAGCTCCCCGGCATCACCACGGGCTTTACGAACATAGCCGTCTATACCCAGTTCATCGTACAATCGACGAATGACCATCACTTTGCTTTCCGCAGAAAAAACCAAGATCTTCAGCTCTGGCTGTAACGCTTTTGCTTGTTGTATCAATTGCATGCCGTCAGGCAATTGTTTTGCCGTGCGTTCATCCTCGAAGTA
>Ga0157371_10004254_pt1 | contig 12590 bp, 11 predicted proteins | sample C45metaG_FD_113462 | JGI IMG/M metagenome (GOLD analysis project Ga0157371, IMG submission 113462) | Corn rhizosphere microbial communities from Kellogg Biological Station, Michigan, USA - C4-5 metaG | ecosystem: Host-associated > Plants > Roots > Rhizosphere > Soil | place: USA: Michigan... | reverse complement strand
TTATTTAAACGTTTATTTTTTCTTTGAACCATAAAACGCTGTTTTAGTGCAATATCTGCAAAAAAATCTCATAGCTTTTTTGTTAAGTGTTTTTTGTACACTTATAATATTTTATAAGTATATTTGTCACCATTAAAAATAAATTTCGAATGAAAAATTATGTCATAGGATTAGACTACGGAACAGATTCTGTTCGTGCGGTTCTTATAGATACTGAAAATGGGCAGGAATTGGCATCCAATGTTTCTCATTACAAAAGATGGAAAAATAAGCAGTATTGCGACGCATCCATAAATCAATTTCGTCAGCATCCTTTAGATCATATCGAGGGCTTAGAAATTACGATTCAAACCGTTATTAAAGAAAGCAAAGTTGATCCAAAACTAGTACGAGGAATTTGTATTGATACAACAGGATCTTCTCCGGTTCCGGTTACTAAAGATGGAACACCGCTTGCTTTAACAAAAGGTTTTGAAGAAAATCCAAATGCCATGATGGTGTTATGGAAAGATCATACAGCAATAAATGAAGCAAACGAAATCAATGAACTGGCGGTAAGCTGGGGCGGAGAAGACGTAACAAAATATGTTGGAGGAATTTATTCTTCTGAATGGTTTTGGGCAAAAATTCTTCATATCGCAAGACAAGATGAAGCAGTTAGAAATGCAGCACACACCTGGATGGAGCACTGCGATTTAATGACGTATTTGTTAATTGAAGATAAAGATTTAAAAACATTCAAAAGAAGCCGTTGTGCAGCAGGACATAAAGCAATGTGGCACACAGACTGGAACGGATTACCGCCAGTTGAATTTTTAGAAAAATTACATCCGTATTTAGCGCAGCTTCGCGGTAACTTATATGATGAAACGTATACATCAGATTTATCAGCAGGAAAACTAAGCCAGGAATGGGCAGATCGTTTAGGACTTTCTACAGAAACAGTTGTGGCTGTTGGAACTTTTGACGCGCACTCAGGAGCAGTTGGAGCTAAAATCGAAGAAAATACTTTAGTCCGCGTTATGGGAACTTCAACTTGTGATATTCTGGTTGGTTCTTATGATGAAGTGGGAACAAAAACCGTTCGCGGAATTTGCGGACAAGTTGACGGTTCTGTTATTCCGGGCTTTATTGGTCTTGAAGCAGGACAATCTGCTTTTGGAGATTTATTGGCTTGGTATAAAGAACTTTTAATGTGGCCAACAGAACATTTATTAGAAACTTCTTCTGTTTTAAATGATGCTCAAAAAGAACAGTTAAGAGAAGAATTCAGTGATAAATTAATTGTTGAATTGACAAAAGAAGCAGAGAAAATTCCAGTTTCGGAAAGTCTTCCAATTGCTTTAGATTGGATTAATGGGCGACGAACTCCAGATACTAATCAGGAATTAAAAAGTGCCATTTCGAACCTTTCTTTAGGAACAAAAGCGCCTCATATTTTTAAAGCATTGGTAAACGCAATCTGTTTTGGAGCGAAGAAAATTGTAGACCGTTTTGAAGAAGAAGGAGTGAAAATCGACAGCGTAATCGGAATTGGCGGTGTGGCGAGAAAATCTCCTTTCATCATGCAGACTTTGGCAAATGTTTTAAACAAGCCGATAAAAATTGCCGCTTCAGACCAGACTCCGGCTTTAGGTGCTGCAATTTACGCAGCGGTTGCAGCAGGAATTTATCCAAACGTAATCGAAGCAAGCCAGAAAATAGGAAGCGATTTCGACGGAGAATATTTTCCTCAGACAGATAAAGTAGAAGCGTATCATAAACTGCTTTTAGCTTACGAACAATTAAGTGCTTTTGCAGATCCAAACCTTAAAATATCGCAGCATGAGTTCTCTTTATAAAGATTTAAAACAAGAGTGTTATGAAGCCAATATGCAGTTAAATGCATTGAATTTGGTAGTGTACACTTTTGGAAATGTAAGTGCCGTAGACAGAAAAAATGGTGTTTTTGCTATTAAACCAAGCGGTGTTCCTTACGAAGATTTAAAACCGGAAGATATTGTAATTGTCGATTTTGACAACAATGTAATCGAAGGTACAATGCGTCCGTCATCAGACACTAAAACGCATGCTTATTTATACAAACACTGGCCAAATATTGGAGGAGTTGCACATACACACGCAACCTATTCTGTAGCTTGGGCACAATCTCAATTGGATATTCCAATTTTTGGGACAACGCATGCCGATCATTTAACAGCCGATATTCCGTGCGCACCGCCAATGGCAGATTCTCTGATCGAAGGAAACTACGAACATAATACCGGAATTCAGATTCTGGATTGTTTCAAAGAAAAAAATCTTTCTTATGAAGAAGTAGAAATGATTTTGATTGGAAATCACGGTCCATTTGCATGGGGCAAAAATGCGGCAAAAGCGGTTTACAACAGTAAAGTTTTAGAAGTTGTGGCAGAAATGGCATACCTGACTTTACAAATAAATCCAAACGCACCAAGATTAAAAGATTCATTAATAAAGAAACATTACAATCGTAAACACGGAAAAGATTCGTATTACGGACAGTAAGGATTTTGTTTCAGGTTTTCTTTGTTTCAAGTTTCAAGTTGTTGGAACGTGAAACTTGACTCGAAGCTGAAAGCTGAATTGGCGAAGCAAACGTGAAACAAACAAAACAAAAACAATAATATAACAAATCTAGTTTTCAGATTCCAACAACTTGAAACCTGAAACTTGAAACAAAAAATAACAAAATGATTGACATTTCTCAAAAAGAAGTATGGTTTGTAGTAGGAAGCCAGGAATTATACGGTGAAGAAACACTAAGAAAAGTAGCAGAACATTCACAAATTATTGCAAAAGGATTAGACGCTTCGTCTTCAATTCCAGTAAAAGTGGTTTATAAAGATGTGGTGAAATCTCCATCGCAAATTTTAGACGTATGTTTGGCAGCGAATTCTGCTAAAAACTGTATCGGAATTATTGCCTGGATGCATACTTTTTCGCCAGCAAAAATGTGGATTGGCGGCTTAAATATCCTTAAAAAACCATTATGTCATTTACATACACAATATAATGCTGAAATTCCGTGGGGAAGTATCGACATGGATTTTATGAACTTAAACCAATCTGCTCACGGAGATCGTGAATTTGGTTTCATCATGTCTAGATTACGTAAAAAACGTAAAGTTGTTGTGGGACATTGGGAAGATCAAAGAGTTCAAAAACAATTAGGAATCTGGTCAAGAGTAGTTCTTGGATGGGATGAACTTCAAAACCTAAAAGTAGCTCGTATTGGAGACAATATGCGTGAAGTTGCCGTAACAGAAGGTGATAAAGTGGAAGCTCAAATTCGTTTTGGCGTTTCAGTAAACGGATACGATTCTTCCGATGTGACCAAGCATATTGAAAAAGTAACAGATAAAGAATTAGCTGATTTATTAGCGGTTTACGAACAATCATACACTTTAACGGATTCTTTAAAAGAAGGCGGTGCACAAAGAAGTTCTTTGGTTGAAGCAGCAAAAATCGAATTAGGATTAAGAGCTTTCCTTGAAGAAGGAGGATTTGGCGCTTTTACAGATACTTTTGAAAACCTTGGAGTGTGGAAACAATTGCCGGGAATTGCAACACAAAGATTAATGGCTGATGGTTACGGTTTTGGAGGCGAAGGAGACTGGAAAACAGCAGCAATGGTTAGAGCTTTAAAAGTAATGTGTATTGGCCTTGAAGGCGGAACTTCTTTCATGGAAGATTACACATACCATTTCACACCTCAAAAATCTTATGTTTTAGGATCGCACATGTTAGAAATCTGTCCATCTATTGCTGATGGAAAACCTTCTTGCGAAGTGCATCCGTTAGGAATTGGCGGAAAAGAAGATCCAGCTCGTTTGGTATTTAATTCGCCTGCAGGTGATGCAATCAACGTTTCTTTGGTTGATATGGGAACTCGTTTCCGTTTAATTGTAAACGAAGTGGAAGCAGTTAAACCAATGGCAGAATTACCAAAACTTCCTGTAGCACGCGTTCTTTGGGATTGTAAACCAAATTTAGAAGTTGCAGCAACAGCCTGGATTCTTGCGGGTGGAGCACACCACACCGTTTACAGCCAGTCATTAACAACAGAATACATGGAAGATTTCGCAGATATTGCCGGAATTGAGTTATTAGTTATAGACGAAAAAACAACCGTAAGAGAGTTTAAAGATAAGATTAATGCTAACGAAGCGTATTTCCATTTGTTTCAGCATGGACTTTAAATTAGTCAAAAGCCGAAAGTCATAAAGTCCGAAAGTTTTAGTTACTTTGGAGAAAAGACTTTAAGACTTTTGACTTTAAGACTTTACTAACTTAAAAATTATCATTTATGAATGTATTAAAACGTTGTATTTTTGGAATCGGCCTGTTAAGTCTGGCTTTGGTTTCAGTTCAATGCAAAAACGATAAAAAAATGGATTCGACAGTTTCAGATCAAAAAGCAGCAGTAACAATTGAAAAATCTTCTTATGGAACAACTTCAAAAGGAGAAAAAGTAGATAGTTATAAATTGAAAAACCAAAATGGGATGGAAGTTGATATCATCACTTTTGGCGGAAGAATTACAGATTTAAAAGTACCAAATAAAGAGGGTGTTTCAGAAAATGTTGTAATCGGATTTAGTTCTTTGGCACAATACGAAAAAGAAAACCCGTTTTTTGGGGCTTTAATTGGAAGATACGGAAACCGAATTGCTAAAGGTAAATTTACTTTAGAAGGAAAAGAATATCAATTAGCCATCAACAATGCACCAAATGCTCTGCACGGAGGTCCGCAAGGATATTTTAATGTGGTTTGGAAAGCAGATGAGGTTAAATCTGGCGAAACAGCTTCTTTAAAATTATCTTATTTAAGTAAAGATATGGAAGAAGGATATCCAGGAAACCTTAAAGTTTTTGTGACTTATACATTAACAAATGATAATCAGTTAGAGGTTTTATATGAAGCGACGACTGATAAAACAACGGTTGTGAATTTAACACAGCATTCATATTTCAATTTATCAGGAGATTTTACAAAAACAATCTTAGATCACGAATTGACTTTAAATGCAGATAAAATTGTTCCGGTTGATGCGACTTTGATTCCAACAGGAAAATTAGAAGATGTTGCTAATACACCTTTCGATTTTAGAAAACCAAAGTTAATTGGAAAAGATATCGAAGCTAAAAACGATCAATTAGAAAAAGGAAAAGGTTATGATCATTGCTGGGTATTAAATAATCCGGAAAAAGGAAAAACAATTATTGCAAAAGTGTACCACGCACCAAGCGGAAGAGTTATGGAAATGACAACAGACGAACCTGGAGTTCAGTTTTACTCTGGAAATTTCCTTGACGGAACGCTGCCAATGCCAAACGGAGGAACTTTTGCACACAGAACAGGATTATGTCTAGAAACAGAACATTATCCAGATTCTCCAAACCAGAAAAATTTCCCAAAAACGGTTTTAAACCCGGGAGAAAATTATAAAACTAAAACTACTTTTAAATTCTCGGTAAAAAAATAGTTTTAGAATTTGTTTATTAGTTCAATTCTCTATGAAACCTCGAAAAGTAAGACTTTCGAGGTTTTTTGTTTTTAAGTGTTTAGGTAAGCCAGCTTATTTAAATCTCGCAAAGTCGCAGAATCGCCAAGTTTTATTTTCTTTGCGTCTTCGCGGCTTTGCAAAATTAATTCATTTACAGCTTAAAATCTTAACTTAGCAAAATGAAACATTTATTCAAAGCTCAATTAAACTGGACTTCAAAAAAAACAGAAGATTCTTCTAAAATATTCTACAGCAAAACCCATCAAATCAAAATTGAAGGAAAACCAATTTTAGAAGTTTCAGCAGCAAAAGCATTCAAAGGAGATCCGGAGTTATATAATCCGGAAGATTTATTGTTAAGCAGTTTAGTTTCCTGCCACATGATGTCATATTTATATGTATGTTCTCAAAATGGAATAGAAGTTCTTGAATATTCAGACGACGCAGAAGCAACTTTAGAAGTAAATCCAGACGGAAGCGGGCGTTTTGTTGAGGTTAGATTATATCCAAAAGTTACAATTGTAAACTCAGACAAAGTGAATCTAGCTTTAGAACTGCATTTTAAAGCGAATCAATTGTGTTTTATTGCTAATTCATGCAATTTTCCTATTTTGCATGAGGCGAGTTGTGAGATTTGAATTAAATTCCAAAATAAGAATCCCAAGACATAACTAGTTAAGTTTGTTGCTCTAGCTTTTTTTATTAAGTGTATTCAAAGCAAATTACAGCCTTTTTAATGTTTTCATCGTAAAATAAATAAATCTGATCTGCTGCATCTTTTTGAAAATCATATCCTTCAATACAGCCTATGTAATTTATAATATTTCCATCTGGCTTAATAGGCGTATCGATAAGATTTTCTCCTGAATATTCACAATCAGTTAAAGGACGATTGTCGACATTAATTTCAGTTATTATTCCATTTATTTTTTCATTTATTCGATCTGATAAATAGTCAGAATGTTCGTCTTTTTGTAAATCCTCAGGAGTAAGTTTCAGTAGCCTTTCTAATTTTCTAATTCCTTGAACGGTCAAACCAGGTCTTTCAAAAACACGATCATACAATTTCCCATATTTTTTATAATATGATTTCTTTAATAAATACATAGCATTATTAAAATTAAACTGGATTTCTTTGTCGGTATATTCCAGATGATAATTTTCAGGTAGAATTTTAGTGGAGACAGTAAAATATTCCCAGTTTGCGTCAAACTTATATTTACCATCAATAACATCAAATCCAAGCATATCACTTTTGGTATAATCAGTATGATAAGACGTTGTATTCTCACCAACTCTACCATCGTAAATTTCTTTTACAGATATAAAATGTAGCCATTGATCTTTATCTTCTGAAAGAAATCCCAGATTAATAGAACATAATGGTAGAAAGTATTTTTTATGATTTTCTAAATCATCATAAAAAACATCTTCATATTCAGGGAAAATTTTAATAAAGTTTTCAGGTATTTCCATTTTATGCAATTTTAATTGCAAAGATATTTGTTTGGGTATAAATCTTACAAATAAATCATGTCTAATTTTCAAAAAAGATTGTTTGGATGATAATTTAAGCTATAAACCAAAAGAACTCTATACATTAAGAAGGGTTTTTTGTATTCAGAATTGAATAGGTACAGCTTTCATTCATGTAATCTTGCTGCTTCGCAAAATGGGAGTTATGAGGTTTAAATTATATAAATAAATCTAAATATTAAGTTGAAAACCAGACTTATTCAATAAACTTACATAGCTTATATGTTTTTAAAAAATACCATAAAAAAAACCTCTTCCGTTAAGAAGAGGTTTTTATGTACCATTTACAGTTGAATTATCGAATCTTTTTGTAGAGGATTTGAAGAAACTGTCCTATGCTTATAAGTTGTTGACGAGGAACAAGAACTTTTAGGAACAACGGTCAACCGACCAATCAAAAAAACATTCACAATAACTATTTACAATTTATTCCAAGTCAATTATGATTGTGGAAAAATATTTTATGTCCGAAGGAACTTTTCCAATTTTCCGACATATTTATAATAAAATAACATGTCCAAAGGGAATTTAAGCGATTCTCTAATAGATATGATGCGTTTAATAAGAAACCAAAATGCAACAAAATGAATACGTAACAGTAAAAGAAATTAGTAGTAAATACGAGATGACTACTCGAAATGTTAGAAAAATAATCAGTAGCCTAACAGAAAATTGTAGCGAAGCTATGCTATACAAGAATAAAAATGGTGAATGGATGGTTCATCATTTATTGGTGCCGAAGTTCAAACCTCAACGAACTAGAAAGAACAAATACTATGCTCTCAGCATCGACCCGTGTACAGATTACAGTAAATCTGACATCGATGTGGTGATGAAATTTGCTTATGAACAAATGGGTGATGACGTACTAGAGATTAATTATGTAGTAGAGCAAAAGAAGAGCAACAACCGAAATCACTTACATTGTTATGTAAAATGCTCAAATAAGAAGAAACTAATCAATTGCTTCAAATTAGGATTCAGCCAAATAAGCTATCAAGAAAGTGTCATCTTCGACTTAAACGGTTGGAAAGATTACATGAAAAAGGATGGTAGCCAGATAATAACATTAAAAAAATTAAACTAAGTATGATAGAAATTAAAGACTTTAAGTACAATCCAAAGCTTCGTAAGATGTTGGTCAATTACTGCATTAGAACTTACGAAGAAGATGCGATTTTAGATGATTGGCACTTGATTCAAGAGTACAATCTTTTGAAAGAGAATAACGAACTCCATTTCCTTTTTGAGGAGGAGTATTTGATAAATTACCTAAAGGATGGAAGCAATAGCAACGGATGATAAAATCAGACTAAAGCAAATGCAAATCTCTATTGAGAACGAACCGCATCGAAAACAAGAGTTGCAAAAACAGCTACAGAAGTTACAATTGGAGAAGGAAATCGAGCAAATAAAGAAGAGAATAGAGCAGTTGGGGTGACGCACCCTGTCCTGCTATTTGGGAACAAGTTGCTCGTTACCGCCTAGTACTTTTCGCTTTTTTGGTTGAAAATAGAACGGGTTCGGATGGGTGCTCGAATTTTTTTTTCAGGTTTAATGTTCCTAATTGTACCAAGATTAGCCTGTATTTGCTCTGTGGGTCTAAATGAAAAAACTGGTTTTAGAGCTTAGAAAAAGGCGTAACAATCATGTGGTGCGTCAATGTTTTACAAAAAATCCTCTCATAATCTGGGAGGATTTTTTTTGCTATGCTACCATTTTTTTGATTTTCTGTACAGTACCACTACTTTTTCCAGTTAGTTTCATGGTGTTACGGACTGATTGACCTTGCTTTAGAAATTTCACAATATCTGCATGCTCCGCAATAAGTTGTTTTGGTTCTTTCTCTGAGCCAACTTTGCGTCCTAGCTTTCCTCCATCACGGATAAATTTGTCACGACCAGAGTTCAGACGTTCCTTAATCATCGATAATTCTAGGCTTGCGAAAGTCGATGCAATGCTAAGCATCGTTTGAACCATACCGTTGATTTCACCTGATGGTAGAAGAGTATGCAGTTTGAAATTATCAATAATGATATTGATTTGGTTTTCATTGCATTTTTCTAAAAACAAGGCGAACGAGGAAATCTTGCGAGAGATTCTTGAGATTTCTATGGCAATGATGTGTTTTACACCATTTTTTATTGCGTAATCCAAAATCTCAGCATTTACCTCATCATTTTTGGTTCCAGACTTGTAGTAAGTAAACTCTTTGACGATTTCATACTGATTTCCGTAATTAGAAATTAGCTCTTGAGATTGACGTGTAACGTCTTGACGATTCTCATTTGTTGAACAACGGGATATGATGATTGCTTTTTCCATATTCCAAAAGTCCAGGTATTTCGGCACATGGCAAAATAAATCAAAGAATATTTTTGATACATTATATTGTATCATTTAATCTCAGCTATAGATTTATTTTGACACAGTTGATATATTGATACATTACATTTATAAGGATGCTAATTTAATACGAGGTAAATGATATCCACGATGCATTATGCTTTAACGACCGTGGATGTCTTGATTGTAAAACTTATTTATCAATTAAATCTTTTAGATGTCGTAAGTTTATTGAGGTATTAATTCCTATGCCGTCAGATAGAAAGACAATTATTTTATTCGTATATTCTTCAATACGTGTAATTTGGTTTGGGTTGATTGTAAATTTAAAACCGCTTAAGTCTGTGATTTCGATAAATTTCATATTATTTAAAAAAATATTTAGTAATGTTATTTAGAATCGTTATAAATTAATACCCTAAGTGTACAATTTATACATTCATGTTGTATATTTGTCGTGTTATTTAGAAAAAATCAAAATATCTCCTCCGATTTAGGAGATATTGATTTAAATATCAACAGCATCTTTGACAGACCTGTGTACCACACTTATATTTTGACTATTTACTTATTACAGTAAAAGCAAAATGGCTTGCTTAGTTTGACAACTTTTTTACTTCTCCAGTGGATGAAGCTCCAAAAGCAAATTTTCTTTTTCAAGTTCATTTTTTTTAAGTTTAACGGTTAATGTTTAGAGTGCGAATCTAAACTGCATAGAGTCCGAAGACTACAAAATCATTCAGAATTACTAATCGGAAGTAACCTGATACAAACAGACAAAAGGAGTCTACTTCACTATAAGTGAAAAAACTCTACCAATTAAAAATTAGGAAGATGTTTTCGAGGCATTTCATTCCTAATTTTCTATTTTAGCTACAAATTACGTGTTAATTTTTGTAAAATCCAAGTTTTTTATTGATTATTTTAACAAGTATTTTTAATAATCTGTATTTGAGAGCTTTGAGGTTCGTCTTATGCGTTTGTCTTGTTAAGTTCCTGAGGTTGTTTATTTCGAATTAAATTCGTACCTTTGTCTATATTTCTTAAAAAGCTATAAAACTGACTTCTTAAAATCAGCTCTTTTTAAAAATTCACTCAGAACCGCATGAGGGCAGTTTTTTACTGTTTAGACGATAACTTTCAATTTTCCACTTTGTCTTCTAAAAAGTGGTTTCAGCAAAACACAAACATATTTTAGGCATTTTATGTCTAGTTCGCTATTGGTTTCATTTCGTTTGAAATGATACTTCGATGCGCAAAATTTATCTAAATCGGTTTATGAGACAGATTTGGGTCTGGTCTTGCTGTGACCAAAAATAAAGAGAATTCCACCGTCAAATTAAAAAATCGGAAAATGACGACTGAGAAACAAAGTGTTAAGTATAACTGAATGCAGAAAAATATTAAATAAAAAAGGAATAAGCTATACAGATGCAGAAATAGAAATTATCAGAAATGTACTGTATAAATTGGCAGAGGTGTGCCACAATCAGCTCAACAATACAATCAAAGAATAAAAGATATAAAAGAATAGAACATGGAAAATTCAAAAACAAACGTAGTTATTTACTGTCGTGTAAGTACAGACGAACAAGCTCAAAAAGGTTTTAGCTTGGATTATCAAGAAGAATCATTAAAGAGATACTGTGATTCAAGAAACTATAATATTGTCAAAGTTTACAGAGAAGACCACTCTGCAAAGAACTTCAATAGACCAGAATGGTCAAAATTGAGAACTTATGTAAAATCCAACAAAAAAGAAATACATAAGGTGCTTTTTGCTAAATGGGATAGGTTCTCAAGGAATGTGGAACAAGCTTTGACTATGTTGAGAGAGTTCGATTCGATAGGCGTAGAGCTAAATGCGACTGAGCAATACTTAGATACGAGTAACTCTGATAATAAAATGGTGCTAGCTATTTATCTAACTGCTGGCGAGGTCGAGAGGGACAAAATATCTAGTAGAACAATTGCGGGCACTTATCAGGCAAAAAGAGATGGTTATTTTGCAGGAAAAGCTCCGTTTGGGTATGATAATGTTAGGGATGAGCAAAAAAAATCCACTCTTCAGCCTAATGATAATGCTTGGTTGGTGAAACGAGCATTCAAAGAGGTTGCTATGGGAATAGAGCCTGTTGAGACGATAAGGAAAAAGCTAAGGATAGATGGGCTGGAGTTAAAGAAAAGTGCTTTTAGCGAGCTTCTTAAGAATATTGTGTATATAGGAAAGATAAGAGTTCCTGAATTTAAGAAGGAGCCAGCAATGGTTGTTGATGGTAAACACGAGGCTCTAATTGATTTGGAGACGTTTAATAAGGTTCAAGCTGTATTTAGAGGGAAAAGATGGCATGGTATCAAGCCGAGTCATAAGAATCATGACTTTCCAATGCGTGATTTCTTAACTTGTAAGGTTTGTGGTGGTCAGATAACTGGTAGTAATTCTACAGGTAGGACAAAGAAATACGCTTACTACCATTGCAGGAATAAATGTGAAACAAGAGTTTCGGTTAATGATGCTCATCTTAAAATCGCAAATATTCTGACTGGTTTGCAGATAAATGACAACATCAAAGAATTGTTTTCGGTTGTTTTAAAAGATTCGGAGTCTCAAATCAATGGTGACAAGAGTAGTCAGCTAGAAATAAAATTTGAGGCTCAAAGAGCTTTAAAATCTCAAATTGAAAATGCAGAGGATAAGCTTATAAGTGGTGACATTAGTAAGGAAAGATTCGAAAGTATAATCGAACGTATCAATGGAAAGTTAAGTGTTGTGAACAATGAAATTGAGGTTCTTAGTGCCAAGACGGATTCAATGAAAACGTTTGTAGATTCAGGTCTTGAGTTGCTTACTAACATGGATAGGTTGTTTCATAATGGAGATTATGATGAGAAAAGAATTGTAGCGGGTTCAATTTTCACTCAAAAACTAATTTTTGGAAATGATGATTGTCGAACCACTCAAGTGAATGAAGTAATCAACGTTTTGACTAGAAATAGCAAGGGTTCAGAAAGGCTTAAAAAAGAAAAAGCTGTCAAAAATGACAGCTTTTCCGTTAAAGTACCCGGAGCCGGAGTCGAACCGGCACGGTTTCCCACAGGTGTTTGAGACCAGCGCGTCTACCAATTCCGCCATCCGGGCTTAGCAGACGAAAAAATAATGATAAAACCATTATTTTAACAC
>Ga0157371_10004252_pt1 | contig 12592 bp, 11 predicted proteins | sample C45metaG_FD_113462 | JGI IMG/M metagenome (GOLD analysis project Ga0157371, IMG submission 113462) | Corn rhizosphere microbial communities from Kellogg Biological Station, Michigan, USA - C4-5 metaG | ecosystem: Host-associated > Plants > Roots > Rhizosphere > Soil | place: USA: Michigan... | reverse complement strand
TGGGGCTCGGCGATGCGCTCTACAAATTGCACTTTCCTCAAACTTCCGAGGAGTTAGAAGAGGCACGAGCCCGGATGGGCTTTGAGGAAGTGCTGGAGCTTATAACTGCCGCCCAGTTGAACAAGCGGGACAACGCCGTGCTGTCCGGCTATGCGATTCCATTCCAGGCGGACGCTGCCAAGGCCTTTACCTCGCAGCTGCCATTCCAGATGACTGGCGCCCAGAAACGGGCGGCGTGGGAGATCTTTAAAGATTTTGAGCAAGGCGTGCCGATGAACCGTCTCCTGCAAGGTGATGTGGGCTCGGGCAAGACTGTTGTGGCGGCAATGGCCGCGTTTATGGTCGCCCAAGCGGGCTACCAGTCGGCCTTTATGGCACCGACGGAAATTCTGGCCACACAACACGCCGAGACGATCGCCAAGTTGCTTGAACCGCTCGGTGTGAAAGTTGGGCTGCTGATTGGTTCCATTAAGCCGGCAGCCAAGAAGCAGCTGCAGGAGCATGTTGCTGCTGGCGACATTGACGTCGTGATTGGTACGCATGCACTTATTCAGCGTCACAGCCAGTTCCACAAACTCGGGTTGGTCATCGTGGACGAGCAGCACCGCTTTGGTGTCGCGCAGCGTGCCGAATTGCTGGGGCGCAGCAGCGAAATGCCACACCTGCTAAGCATGACCGCTACGCCAATTCCGCGTAGTCTGCAGCTGACACTGTACGGTGAATTGGAGGTTTCGATCCTGGACGAGTTACCAAAAGGCCGGCAGCCGATCGTCACCAAACTCTTCTCTGGCTACACCCGTAAAGGCCTTTACAAAGAGATCGATGACCAAATGGCGCAAGGCCGTCAGGCTTATGTGGTCTGCCCGGTCATTGGTGAAGGCGCACTGGCTGAGCTCAAAAGCGTCGAGACTGAGTACGAGCGGCTCAAGGCCGACGTCTTCCCGCATCGCACGTTGGCTAAATTACACGGTAAAATGAAGGCCGAAGAGAAAGACGACATCATGAAACGCTTTAAGGCTGGCGAGTTCGACATGTTGGTGGCGACGACCGTTGTCGAGGTAGGCGTGGACGTGCCAAACGCCACGATCATGCTGATTGAGGGTGCCGAACGCTTTGGCTTGGCCCAGTTACACCAGTTGCGTGGACGGGTGGGGCGTGGCGAGCATCAGAGCTTTTGCTATCTGGTGCCGTCGGAAGGTAAAAAGCCAAGCGAACGTTTGTATGAGCTGGAGAAGTCGCAAGATGGCTTCAATTTGGCCGAAGTCGACCTTCGTCTGCGTGGCCCGGGCGAGATTTACGGACGCATGCAGCATGGCGAGCTCAACCTGCGTATTGCTAACTTGGCCGATGTAAAACTCCTCAAGCGAGCTCGCGCCGCAGCTGATTGGCTTCTGGAAAGTGGCACCGATCTGGTACAATACAAGCAGTTTTACAAGCACGTTGGCCGGTATCGCGGTCTGACGTCACTGAATTAGAAACAAACCCTCATGTATTCGGGCACCACAATTCGGGATAGTTCTGGCAACTTATTAGGTGCGCACCAAAAGATCGACCGCGTGGCACGTATTGCTCTTGAAGATGCCCTGCCGGATACCAACTTCCCATCCGTCAGAGACATCCTGCATTTTGAAGGCAAGAATGGACCCGACGGCATCAAGCGCAAATCACCGGCAAAGGATGAGCCGTGGCATTATATTGACCCGCTGGACGAAAACGACGTTGCGTTGCTGGAGATGATCCAGGCGCACCACGACAACCTCGTCAAAGCGCTGCGCAAACAAAACCAAGAGAAAGCTGCGTTCGAAGCAGCCTGGTTGGCGCACGCCATTGTTGACGGTTTGACGCCTGCGCATCATTTTCCCCTGAGCGACAAAATCGAAGAGCTATTCGGCCACCCCAAGGAAGAGCGCACATCCATTAAAGAAAAGAACATCATTCGGGGTGAGACGCACCGCGACACCATCTCTAAAAACTGGCAGTACTGGGGCGCCCGTGGCATCATGACCACACATGGGTTGTTTGAGTGGGGCTTTGCCGTGACGGTCGCTCCTCTGCGGTTGCACAATGGCTTCCCATCTGGCAACGACCTTGTACGTGTGCGTAATGAAGGCATTATTCCGTTGTACAAAGAGGCAATCCGGCACGTCTATAGTCTAAAGATGTATGAACGCTTCCAGAAGCGTGGTTGGACGCGCATGTTGGCCAAACAAACTCGCGAAGACCTGGCGCCGTTGATCGTTCGCTCTGTGACACTGGCCTGGTATAGTGCTGCATATAGGGCTTACGGCGGCAAGAAATGAGAATGCGCGTTATCACTGGTGAGCTTGGCGGGCGTTTCTTTAGCGGGCCGGACTCGACTGCTACGCACCCTATGGCGGAACGCGTACGTGGCGCGCTATTTAATTCCCTCGGCGACATCGAAGGCATGACAGTGCTGGATGCTTTTGCCGGTAGCGGTGCCCTGGCCTTTGAGGCAATCAGCCGTGGCGCAGCATCGGCTGTGGTGATTGAACGTGACAAACGCGCGCAGAAAATCATCGCCGAAAATATCCAGACTTTGGGCCTAGGAAATCGCGTCAAGTTGATCCGCACGGGTGCAAGCTCGTGGAGTGAGACAAGTCCAGACGAGCAGTTTGATCTGTTATTATGCGATCCGCCTTATCATGACTTGCAGTTATCCACAGTTTCAAAATTAATTTCCCATGTCAAACCAAACGGGCTTATGGTATTATCATACCCAGGTAGGGAGTCAGCGCCGACCGTTAATGGAGTTGTTGTGGTGGACAAGTCTAAAAGTTACGGAGACGCGGCGCTGGCGTACTACCGTAAGGCTGCCTAGAATAGGGCAGTCTTTTAGGTTCCGGGTATTTTTGGTATACTGACCGGAGTTTCTACTACACATTTGCGCGAGTGGTGGAATGGTAGACACGCATGCCTTAGGAGCATGTGCCTTCGGGCGTGGAGGTTCAAGTCCTCGCTCGCGCACCATGAATTTATAGAAAACGCTGCCTTGATTGGGCAGCGTTTTTAGGTCCTAGAGGATACTCTCAATATCTTGCAGAGCCTTAAGGTTCGAAGAAGTGGCGGCAACGTTAGCGTTACCTGTAACTTCATGAATCTTATCCTTGATAGTTTGTCTCTCTTGAGCCGTAAGTGAGCCTGGGCCTGTGAGAAGAGAAGCTCTAATCGTAGGATCTTTAAGCATCTTGCTAACATCACCCACAAACGAGGACTTCATTCCTGCAATGTCGCTACCAGCCGAACCGGCGAATGTATCGCGCAGACGGGCCAGGCGCATGTCGCGCTCTGTTCCCTTGCTTCTGCCGTAGGCCAGGTTCGAATTTGTAGCCAAGTGATAGCCACCCTTACCCTTAAGGGCACCCTCGTTATTACGAATGACTTCATCGAGCATGCCTTGGTCGATACCTGATGACAGACGGGCCTGTTCTATTGTCGTGATTTCGCCTGCTCCTGCCGCAGAGTTGAGGGCACTTCGTGCCAGATCGGTACGTTGTGCAAGATCAATTGTACGGAGATTGCCATTCGCATCGCGCAATTTGCCGGTTATGATATTTTTCGTGGGGTCCTTCAGGAAATCGCTGAAGGAATTATTGAACTCTTTGGTACTTAGGCCGAGCTGGCGCAATTCGTTTGCAAAGATGGCGCCCTCATTTGCAATTTGTTGCTTGCGAGCGTTCTCGAGCGCACTGACGGCGGCGCCTTGTACGCGCGTCGCCCCGGCCTGACCACCAATACCTGCAGCACTAGCCGCGAAGTCTTCATTGCTTGCCTGGTGGGCAAGATATTCTTGTCTTGCATGCGTCAACTCATGTTCACGCTGTTCCTTCTTAAAGTTGCGGCGCATATTGTAGCCGGCCAGCTGTCCGAGACGACCACCACGTTGAGCAGCGCGCATCTGGAGTTCCTGGCGCTTCGGTTTGACGACCTTGTCCTTGAATGATTGGCCTGGTTGTTGAACGGCTTTGCGCAATCGGCCATGGTTAAGGAAGCTGTAGGCGCGGCTCATGAGACCGCCTGAAGCGGCGAAGGTTGCAGGTAAGAATGCCAACGGAATGACGTACACCAGGAACTGCAGAATGACGCGTACGCCTTGGGCGACCTCATCGCTGACGCCATCACCGGTAATCTTGAAGTCGGGCTGCTGCAGTACAACGCCGAAGATCTTACCTGCCGCAAATAGCAGAACGATCATCGGGTACATCATCAGTAGCTGGATGAGCGTCTGGCGCCATTTTTTGAAGTAACCTTCGGTGTTTGGCAGCATGTACATCAGAATCGCTATTGGTGAGATCATCACCAAGGTAATAATGCCGATCTGTCGGATAATGAGCACAATGACGACAACCACAATAACCAAAGCCGCCAAGCCAAGGAAGCTGAAGAGCCAGCCCAACGCGGCGCCTCCCGAAAGAAGGATGGCTATTAAGGCTGCGCCGCCGAGCGTAAAGAGGCTACGAACCGGGCCCGCGCTCGTACCGTCATTAAGTTGTGTAGTTCCTGCCTGATGCAAGGCTGCAGTAACCAGCTGCGCAACGCCGGCGCCAAAGATGTTGAAGGCATCGATTACAAACGCCACCACGAAGTAGCTAAGGTTAATGCCGACTGCCACAATTAATAGCCGCGGTAGCACCTTCATGAGGCCATATTTACTCAGAGCGATAGAGAAGATACTAATGAACAGCAGAATAATAAAGCCAACGTTGGCGAAGTCTCGGAAGTCCTTCCACATAATATAGATCGGGTTGTCATTTGCCGTAGTGAGCGGCGAAACGGTCAGGAAGGGGATGATGATGTTGTTCTCGAAGAAATCCGTAGCCTTGGCGATCAGCTCGGTTGCTGGACAGATAATCCAGGCTAATGCGCCCGCGATGCCGTCACCCGAAGTACAAACCTTCTGGTCTGGCGGCGCTTGCTGCTCGCCATTGACCACAAGGGTGAAGTCGTCGACACCCTCGCCGGGATTCTTGGTGATGGTGATACACTCGGCGCCCGTGGCGCAGGCTTTGTATTGACCGTCTGGCATGTCGTTCCACTCGGCATAGAGGCCCAGTGCCACGTCCTTAGTACAGAGTGCGCCGTTTTCATTGCCGCCTGGCTTAGCGGTGCCAGCGTTGGTTTGTTGGTCGTACGTTTTCCCATCTGGCCCAGTTAGCTCAATGGTTACCGGGCTGACGCTTACAGTGGAACCGCATGGTGCTTTGACGTGATATTCCACGTGGCCGCGGATACGTTTCTTGTCGGGTGTTTCAAATTGTTTACCGATGGTCGTGCCACCTGTACCGTCGTACTTCTTCTTGGTGATCTTCTGTCCATCAGTTAGCTTGCTAGGGTCAGTGCAATTCTTTGCAGCATAGTTATCGCACACGATGTAGTCGCCAGGCTCAAGCCCTTGGAAAACAGTCTGCAAGGAGGCGGGCGTCTGGTCTGGCGGCCAGTCGGCCATGCCGCTATCGTCTTTGAATGGCGATGCAGTGAGTTCCTTAACTTTAGTCTTGCCGTCACCAGTGTAAATATAAATAGTATCGCTGGCCGGAACCTTCGAAAGTGGGTCGGGGGCCAGAACGATAACACGGTAGGTCTGCTGGTCGGGCGTTTCGGGGACATTCGGGTTTGTAGGGCGGGTGCCTTGCAGGTCTACCCATTTGTCGTGATATTTTAGGTCGTCGTTATAGTTGCCGAACTTTCCGCTACACGATATGAGTGTTCCCGGAGCGCTGACGGAAGGTGGAACTGGCAAGATGCCCGCAGGGTTCCATGTGTATCCCTGCTTTGTCGAAGTTTTGTAGGTGTAGAGTCCAAAGGTGATTCGGCAATTGTCTGGCTTGTAGGCAATGTCGCACACATATTTTGCCTCTTGGTCGCCGGTAAGCTGGGCGTTATCGATAAATTTACAATCCGCGGGGTCTTTCACGTCGCCGCCGCTAACTGTGATAGTGCGATAGTTCTTCCAGGTGAAGGTTTCGCCAGCAGCATGCGCCGGTGTGCTATGAACTGCCGCCAATAGCATAGTCGCCAACAAGACGACCAGGCCTATAGCTGGTAGTTTTAGCCGGCTGAGCTTCATTTCTGGTATGCTCCTTCAAGTTCACTGACTTGCCACGAACCTTGGAACATTACTACAACGAAAGTGACGCGATAGGTCAGGCTGTTAAGGTTGAAGTCATATACATATTGCTCGGCGCTTACATCGTCAGAATAGGGTTTGGGCTGGGAAGGGTTGGCGTCGTTAGCTAATTGCTTGCTCACAAGCTTTGGTGCGCCATTGTAACCCTTCAATGACGGATAGATCTGGTCAGTGTTTTTCCAATAGTCGAGTGAGTAATTGGCCTTCATGCGGGCGCTGTAAAGGTTATTGTAAGCGTCTTGATAGTTGCCTGTTGTCAGGTCGGCCAACAATTGGTCGGCTTTGCGGTCAGGAGAAGCCAGATAGGCATTGTGCGCCTGCACATCAAAGTAAACCTTGATACCCCAAGCAGCACCGCCAATAATAACGATGGCTATGAGTAAGGCAATGATGCGTTTTCTCGACATTTCCTACACGTCCCCCAGTGCGGCACATTGTACGTCCATTTACATATAACAGTACCAAAAGATAAGCGCCTTTGCGAGCTGTCTTTTTTGTATACTAGGTGGTAATGCAACAGCTTAATGATTTCCTTAAGAACGCCAACTATCAACCAGCATTTAATGTTGGTATTGCCCTGGCCGGCCTCGTGGCGTGCGGTATTGTGGTGATTCTGTTGCTGCACACGCTGCATCTTATGGGGCAGCGCACACCCCTTTACAGTAAGCAGAAGCCAGTTGAAGGCTGGAATAAGCGCTTCTATCCAGCCGGCGGCTTTATGGTTATCTTCTTGCTGATTTTAATGTGGCTGCTGAATGTTTGGAGTCATAAAATCTCGACCGCGCAGTAGAAGCACTTTACACATCTGTTATAATCAAGAAAGTTCAAAGAGATAACTATGGCATACCTATCAACGCAGCCGTATCGCGGCACACGGGATTTTTACCCGGAAGACAAGCGAGTTCAAAATTATATTTTCCAGACCTGGCGCACAGTTTCTGAGCGCTTTGGCTACGAAGACTACAACGCCCCGATGCTCGAACCATTCGAGCTATTCGCCGCTAAAAGTGGCCAGGATTTAGTCAACGACGAAACCTACCAATTTACTGACCGTGGCGGCCGCAATGTCGTCATTCGTCCCGAGATGACCCCAAGTGTCAGCCGCATGGTTGCCGCCAAGCGCCAAGAATTGCCTTACCCAGTCCGTTGGTATTCCATTGCTAACTTTATGCGCTACGACCGCCCACAACGTGGCCGCGAGCGTGAATTCTGGCAGCTGAACACCGATATCTTTGGTGTCGACACGCTGGATGCCGAAGCGGAAATCATCACCATGGCCGACACGATCATGCAGGCCTTTGGTGCAACGCACAAGATGTACACCATCAAGGTCAACAGCCGTAAGCTCATTAACTTTGTGATGGCCGAGTACCTGGGCCTGGACGTGATCCAGAGTTCACTCATGATCAAACTCTTCGACAAGAAAGAGAAGATTACGCACGAGGAATTCCGCGACAAAGCTGCCGAGATCTTCGATGAAGACAAAGCCAAAGACGGTCTGAAGAGGATCGCCAACCTCCTGAGCGCCAAAACTATGAGCGAACTGCCAAAGGAACTGCTGGAAAGTAGCGCCGTGCAAGAAGTGCAGTATCTATTTACGCTGTTGAAGGAACACGGCGTCGGCAACGCGGTCTTCGACATCTCGCTGATGCGTGGTTTCGATTATTACACCGGCATCGTCTTTGAAGTTTTTGACAACGACCCAGAGAATCGTCGTTCGATGTTTGGCGGCGGCCGCTATGACGGTCTGGTTGGCCTATTCGGCGTCGACCCAGTTCCGACCGTTGGCATGGCACCAGGCGCAACAACTATGGAAGACTTCCTGCGCAGCCACGATCTGTTGCCTAAGTTCGATTCGACCACCGAAGTCTACTTGGTTGTTCTGGGTAGCGCGCTTAAGGGTGCCCAGAAACTGGCCATGAAGCTCCGCAACGAAGGCGTGAATGTCGAGGTGGACATTACCGGCCGCAAACTCGACAAGCAGATCAAGACCGCTGTAAAGAAGAAAATTCCTTTCATGCTGTTCGTCGGCGACAAGGAACTTGAGGAAGAAATCTATCCGCTCAAGGACGTTGCCAAAGAGGAAGAACAGAAGTTATCGCTCGAACGCGTGATCGTTGAGATCAAAGACTATCGCAACGGCGACGATCTTTAGGGTATACTGTCCCTGTCCCGCATCTGATTGAGGGAGGTGTGTAATGCGCCCCGCGTTGTGGTTCACTAGTTCGGCAGCCCTTGATGGGCTGTATACGCCGCCAACAACGCTCATCAGCTACACCGTGAACACCGCATTCGAGATCACCGAGCATCGTCTCGGCCTCCTGCGCCAGCAGCCATGGGTTGAGGCGGTCAGCCGTCGGCGAGGAGATCTCGGCCTTCAGCTTGTGGTGCGTGTCGGAGGTTTGCCGGCCGAGCTGGCTGGCGCGAACTGCGACGAAGCGTTCCGCGCGCAACTGCTGAGGCTCCTCCGGGGCTGGTGACACGGACGTACCCGCGGGCACGCAACACGCCCGCGGGTACGTCAAACCGCATACGCTGTAAAAACAGATTAATATAGGTATAATGACTAGGATATGAAGTATACACGCAAGAACACATCCGACACTCAAGTCGCGTTTACTGTCACTCTGGACGCCGCTGACCTTGAGAAAATCAAAAAATCAACGCTCAACCGCTTGAGCAAGCAGGTCAAAGTTGCTGGCTTCCGCGAAGGCAAAGTACCTGCCGCCGTTGCTGAAAAACATCTCGACCAGAACATGTTGGGTATGGAAGTTGCCGAGGATGCTGTAAATGCATTTATGATCGACGTCCTGGAGGCCGAAAAGCTGCAGCCGCTCGACCGACCAAAAGTTGACCTCAGCAAATACGTCCCTGGCGAATCGTTAGAGTTCACCGCCGATGTCGAGACTCTGGCGCCTGTTACGTTGGGCGACTACAAGAGCCTTAAGTCGAAGAAGGACGTCGCTGACGTTGCTGACACTGATGTCGACGAAGTCATCGAGCGCATGCGTGTTGGCATGGCCGAGAAGAAAGAAACTGACGAAGCCGCCAAAGACGGCGACGAAGTAGTTATCGACTTCCATGGAACCGACAAAGATGGCGCTGACGTTGCCGGCGCTAGCGGCCAGGACTACCCACTGACATTGGGCAGCAATAGCTTCATTCCTGGTTTCGAAGACGGCCTGGTTGGCAAGAAGGCTGGCGACCACGTCGACCTGCCACTGACATTCCCTAAAGACTATCACCACAAGCCTTTGGCTGGCGCACTGGTAAACTTTGCCGTTGATATCAAAAAGGTCAACCAAGTTGCTTTGCCAGAGCTGGACGACGAGTTCGCCGCAAAGGCAGGCCCGTTCAAGACCGTTGACGACCTGAAGGCTGACATTCGCCGCGAATTAACTGACCAGCACGAACGCGAAGCTCTCGACAAGCTGCGCGACGACTTGATCGAGCAACTGGTGAAGGGAAGCGACATCCCAACTCCGGAGGTGCTCATCGACGACCAGATGACCAGCCTGGAGCGTGACTTCGTCCAGAACCTGCTGTACCGCGGCATGACTCTGCCACAGTACCTCGAACAGCAAAACCTTACCGAAGAAGACTGGCGCAAGACTGAGCTGCGCGACCAAGCCATTCGCCGCGTGCAAGTTGGTTTGGCGCTCGCCGAGCTTAGCAAGGTTGAGCAGATCGACATCACAACCGAAGAGTTGGAAGAGCGACTCCGCGACATGCTGCAGCGCTATGGTGGCGACAAGCAGTTCCGCGAGCAACTCGACACTGCCGAGGCTCGCCGCGACTTGGCTAACCGCCTGATTACCGAGAAGACTGTCGACCGCTTGGTTGAGCTGAACACGAACCAGAAAAAATAACCTGTCTCCCGACATATACATAAAGCGGCGCCCAGAGCGCCGCTTATGCTATAATTCGACCAAATGTCACGTTTACCAACTCCAGGCTCTGATAACGGTGTATGGGGCGATGTGCTCAATGATTTCTTGCTCGTTGAGCACAATGTCGATGGGACGCTCAAAAAATCCGCACTTATTTTAGGTGCCGAGCAGACTTCGAACAAAGGCGCTGCCAATGGCTATGCAAGCCTCGATGGCACCACAAAAGTGCCCATAGCGCAGATTCCAACAGGGTCGACAAGCTCGACAGTATCGTTCGGGAACCACTCCCATGCGCCGACAGATACCAATGGCATGTACCCGCTGAGTGAATATGGATTCTTTACGGCCAGTGCCCCCATTGAAGCCTGCAACGGAAACTCCACAATGGGTAGTCTCTTCTTCGCACGAATACGCATCCCGGCTGGAAAGGCCATTACTAAAGCGGCGTTAGTCGTAACCAGCGCTGGCACAGTGGGCAGTGGTGGCAATAATTGTTTTGCTGTCTACGATGACGATGGTAATTTTGTAGCGCAAACACCTGCCGACGACACGCTGTGGGCAAGTACTGGTTGGCGCACGGCCACCTTTACTACACCGATTGCCGCGCAGGCAACTGACCGCTTCGTATACGTCACGTCCTACGTCGTCGGCTACAGCGGCACGCCAAGTCAGGTCTATAACACTGTTGGCGACACGGCTCTCTATGCTGGCCCCTTGCGACGCCGCTCATTTTATGGAAGCGCCAGTCCCTTGCCGACCACTGTGGATGTAGTGAATTTTGGTAGCAATACGAGCTATCTCCCATTCTACGCTCTCGGTTAATTAGCACTCTTGCATTGCGAGTGCCAAGTGCTTATACTTGGATATATGAACAAGCCAAGTATGAACTATCTTGTACCCACGGTCATCGAACAAACTCACATGGGGGAACGCGCCTACGACATCTACAGCCGTCTGCTGAAGGAACGCATTATCTTCCTGAACGATGAAGTTAACGCCGCAACCGCCAACATTATTATTGCCCAGCTGCTGCACCTGGCATACGAAGATCCAAAGAAGGACATCTACTTCTACATCAACAGTCCAGGCGGTAGCGTCTACGACCTGCTGGCCATCTACGACACCATGAACTACATCAAGCCGGACGTGCAGACCATCGTGACTGGACTGGCTGCCAGTGCTGCCGCAGTCTTGTTGGCCTCAGGCGCCAAAGGCAAGCGCATTGCTCTGCCGCACAGTAAAATTATGATCCACCAACCACACGGCGGTGGCGTCCAGGGTACTATTACCGACCAAGAGATCAATCTCAAAGAGGCGCTGCGCATCAAGCACACGCTGGAAGACATCATGATCAAAAACACCGGTCAAAAGCCGGAGAAGATCCATGTCGACATGGAACGCGACTTCTACATGACAGCCGAAGAAGCTAAGAAATATGGCGTTGTGGATGCTGTTATCGAAAAAGCCTAGCCTTGACGTAGCCGCTCAAACCAGGTACAACTAGCCACGTTCATCTATCGATCGAGGGGGTTAGCATGAGCGACCCGATCATACGATATCGGCCGGGTGAGCCGATCGACACACGACAGATCCTGGAGGTGGTGGGGCTCGCGACGGCGCAATGGGGGCCGATCGAGCAGGCATATCCCGAGATAGCGACGGCCGGTGCCCGTGCGTCTTTCCGGGCGGCACCGAATGTCACGATCTTTCCACCCAGCTACGTCAGCGCCAAGCTGCTGCGCATGCTACTGGGGGTGGGTGATGCTGGTCATCGGGTCTACCCGCACCCTGGCAGGCAACAGCCAACATCAGTGCTGGTGCACGTGTATGGCGGGTACGCCTCGCTGCACATTTACCGGCTTCGTCCGGCCCGACGAGGATGAGAGGTGGCGGCCGTTCTGGCCGCCCCTCGCAAACATTGCTCCTTTTGACATTATTATCTTGACAGCGGGGTTGATTTTTCTCATAATAGCTATAAGAAGTTGAGTAAGTTGGGTTCTTTGTGTCCCGGAGTTTGGCAGCTCATAGGTCACACCACTTAGAGGATCTTCGGGCGCCATATCCTATTAACCCTAACTACAATCTAAATAAGAGGGAGCGTGCAGATGAGTAAAAGCTCAGCTAGCGCGGCTCAAAGGCGGTTCTTTACCAAGGCAGACACCGCTGTTGAGTTGCCAAATCTGATTGAGCACCAGCTCAGCTCGTTCCGTGAATTTGTCCAGACTGGTCTCGGTGAAATTTTCGCCGAGATTAATCCTATTGAGGACTACACGGGCCAGAAGCTAGAGTTGCGTTTTAAGGATTATCACTTTGACGATCCAAAAATGAGCGAGCAGGAAGCCCGCGAAAACAACATTAGTTACGAAGCACCGCTGAAGGCTGTCGTTGAGCTGACCAACAAGGTCACTGGCGAAGTCAAGGAGCAGGAAATCTACTTGGGCGACTACCCATGGATGACTGACCGCGGTACTTTTGTCATTAACGGCGCCGAGCGTGTCGTTGTTAACCAGCTGATTCGTTCTGCTGGCGTTTTCTTTACTGCAGATGTTAGTGGTGG
>Ga0157371_10004250_pt1 | contig 12594 bp, 11 predicted proteins | sample C45metaG_FD_113462 | JGI IMG/M metagenome (GOLD analysis project Ga0157371, IMG submission 113462) | Corn rhizosphere microbial communities from Kellogg Biological Station, Michigan, USA - C4-5 metaG | ecosystem: Host-associated > Plants > Roots > Rhizosphere > Soil | place: USA: Michigan... | reverse complement strand
GTTCAGCGGCGCGGTGCAGATGGCATCGAGTTCACCGGCCGAGGTGAGTTGCACGGTGCGCTCGATGTAGCGGTAGGCGGCGTCGCCGGCCAGGGCGGACAACTTGCCGTAGGGCAGGTCGGCGGGGATCAGGCCAAGGTCGATGCAGTCCACCACGCCCGGCTGAAAGCGCGCCTGGTCAGGACGCTCGATGGCATTGATCTGCAGGCGACCGCCGACGAGGCGATTGGCGTCTTCCAGGCGACCGGCATCGCCGATGACCAGCGGACGGCAACCCTCGTACACCGAGGCGTGGGCCAGGGACTTCATGATGATCTCGGGACCGACGCCGGTGGCGTCACCCATGGTGATACCGATGACGGGACGTTCAGACATGGTGGGCTTCCTTTTGCAGGCAGGCCGCAGTGGCCTGTGCGGGTAGGCCGGCGCGCAGCTGGCGCCAGGCGTCGAGGAGGGTGTCGGGTTGGCCGAAGCCGCCAGCCTTGGTCACTACCTGCAGGGCGCGACCACGCCAACGGGTGCTGGCCAGGGCCACGCCCGGGGCGAGGGCGCCGTGCAGGTCCAGCGTCGTGATGCCGGCCTGGGCCAGCAGGGCGCGAGCGGTCTCGCCACCGGTGGCCATGAGGGCGGTGGCCTCCTGCAGGGCGGGCTGCAACAGGTCGGCGAGGGCCTGGCTCAGGGCCACGGCTTGGCGCGGATCCCGGGCCTGCTGGTCGAGGCTCACCAGGACGTCTTCGCCGGTTGCCAGGCGTTGGGCCAGGGCCGCGGCCAGGGCGGTACGTTCGGCGGCGCGCTGCGGCTCCAGCAGCCAGGCAGGGGCCAGCCGCTGCCAGTATTGGCCGCTGCCAGCCACCAGATGCTCGGCCTGGGCCTGGGAGTGCCGTGACATGCTGCCTACCACCGTGAGGATCGGGCCGTCGCCCTGGGGGCGCAGTGCGGTGTGGCCGGTCAGGCCCAGCGCTGCAGGCAGCGCCTCGGCCAGGCCTGCGGAGCCGACCCAGAACAGCTGCTGCGCAATGGGCGCGGAGGCGTGTGCCAGCGCCTCCAGGTCCGCTTGGCGCTCGGCATCGCAGACCAGGGCGGGCAATCCGCTGTCCAGGGCCCGACGCAGGGCGGCCGCCAAGGCCACCGGCTGACGCAGGGTGGCGAGGTCCAGCCGGGCACAGCTGATGCCATGACCTGTGAGTTGCGCGACCAGATCGGCACTGCCGGTCAGTCCTTCGTTGCGCCAGACATCGGTCTGGTCGACGGGTACGCCGTCCAGGTACTGGATGCCGCCCTGGGTGGTGCGGCCCAGTGCCGGGTAGGCGGGTGCGACCAGGGCCAGGCCGCGGGGGGCGAGGGCCGCCACCTCGGCGGCGACATTGCCGCGCAGGGTGGAGTCGATCTTCTTGTAGAGCGCGGCGCCAGCCAACGCCGGATGCCCGAGCAGTGCGGCGTGGCGCGCGGCCGCCGCACGCGCATCCAGTCGACGGCTGTCCAGATCCAGCGCCGTCACCGGAACCTCGTTATCCAGGGCGTTGGCGTCGAGCAGTACCCGGGTCGCCTGGGCCTTGGCGAAGCCTAGGGCGCAGTCGGCGGCGCCGCTGAGGTCATCGGCCAGGATCAGCAGGCGGGTCATGGCAGCAGGCGCCGGTACAGCGCCTGGATGTCGTCCAGGCTCAGCGGCTTGGGATTGTTGACCATCAGCCGGGTGACCTTGGACGCCGCCACCGCCATCTCTGGCAGGTGCTCCTCACGAACACCGAAGGCCGCCAGGTCCTGGGGGATTTCCAGGGTGGCGGTCCAGGCGGCGATCTGGTCGATCAGCTTGTGGGCCGCGGCCTCGTCGCTGTCTGCCTCACGGGCCAAGCCACAGACTAAGGCGGCGCGTTTCAGGCGTGGCGCGCAGCTGTCCAGGTTGAAGGCCATGACATGGGGCAGCAGCATGGCGTTGGCCACGCCGTGGGTAACATGGAACTTGCCGCCCAGGGGATAGGCAAGGGCATGAACGGCAGCCGTGCCGGCCGCGGTCAGGGCTACACCGCCGTAGGTGGAGCCGAGCAGCATGTCGCTGCGGGCGCGCACCGAGTCCGGTTGCTGGTAGGCCTCGACGATGCTGCCGGCGATCAGCCGCATGGATTCCAGGGCGAAGGTATCGCTGACCGGGTTGGCCTTGTTGGAGATGAAGGACTCCAGCGAATGGGTGAAGGCATCCATCCCGGTGGCGGCGGTGATGGCCTTGGGCAGGCTCAGCGTCAGCAACGGATCGAGCAGCACCAGGGCCGGTAGCAGGTGGCGGCTCACCACGCCTATCTTCAGCTCTTCGTCGGGCAGGGTGACGATGGCATTGGGCGTCACCTCCGAACCCGTGCCGGCGGTTGTCGGCACCAGCACGGTGGGCAGGCCGGCGCGGGCGACTTGGTCGATGCCGAGCATGGACCTCAGCGACTGCTCGTTGGTGAGCATGACCGCGAACAGCTTGGCGGCATCCAGCACCGAGCCACCGCCGATGGCGAGCAAGGCATCGGGTTGGCGGGGAGCGACCTGCTCACGGAAGACTTGCTCGATGTTCTCAAGGGTCGGCTCGATCTCGACATTGTCGATCACGGCCACCTCGATGTCGCGGGCGGCCAGCTGCGCCTTGACGCGCTCGGTCACGCCCAGGCCATGCATGGCGTTCTGGGTGACCAGCACCACGCGGCGCAGCGGGACGTCGAGGAGGGCGAGCTTGTCGCCGAGCTGGTCCAGGGCGCCGGCGCCATGGACCAGGTGTTTGACGGTCTGGAAATGATAGAGGGACATGGGCGCTCCGGATCAGTCGCGGTAGATGGCTAGCAGGCCTTCGAGCTTGTGTACGGTGGCTTCGTCCAGCGGTGCCACCGGGGCGCGACAGGGACCGACCGGGATGTTGAGCAGGTCGGCGGCCTTCTTCAGCACCGACGGCATGGTGCCCAGGGCGAAGGCGTCGCGCAGCGGCCGCAGCTTTTCCTGGGCCGCGCGGGCGGTGGCGTGGTCGCCGGCCTGGAAGGCGTTCCAGATGGCCATGACGACCTGGGGTACGGCGTTGGCGGTGGCCGCCACGGCGCCGTCGCCGCCGGCCAGCAGGTTCCAGTAGATGAGGGAGTCGGTACCGGCGAAGACGGCGAAGTCGTCGCTGCGGTACTTCAGCATCTGCACCAGCGCATCGAAGTTGCCGGCGCTGTCCTTGATGCCCTTGATCTGCGGATGCTGGCTCAGGGTCGCGACGGCGCCGATGCCGATGGACATGCCGGTCTTGGCCGGGATGTTGTAGAGCATCAGCGGCAGGCTGGAGGCATCGCCGATGGCCTCGTAGTGGGCGACCAGCTCCTTCTGGCTTACGGCGTTGAAGTAAGGCGTGATGACCGACAGGGCATCGACGCCGCGATCCGCCATCTTTTTGTTCAGTTCGATCACTTCGTGAGTGGCGAAGGCGCCGGTGCCGGCCACAACGGGGACTCGGCCGCCTGCGGCGTCTACGGTGAGCTCGGCGATACGCAGCTTCTCGGCTTCGGACAGGGCGAAGAACTCGCCGTTGGTGCCCAGTACGAACAGGCCGTGGACACCGGCGCCTATGAGGTTTTCGATCAGACTGCGTAAAGCGCCCTCATCGACACGCTGGTGGGCGTCGAACGGAGTGACGAGGGCGGGAACGATGCCGCGAAATTTCATGGTCATGCCTATCTTGTGATTGTTTTGATCATAATAAAGCACATTTTGATTTAACCGATCAATATTGCTCCGAAGGTTTCGCGTGGTCCGTGAGCGAGTCCATCCTCGGGAAGGAAACGCCTATCGCGCGCCAGAGGGCGATCTGGTTTGTCTTGGCAATGGAGAAGGGGCAAGCGAAGCGGCACACGAGTACCCGCGCGCTGCCTCCACGCGTAGCAAAGCCTGCAATTTCGAGCGAAGGGTAAGAGGCAATACGGCGCTGTAGGGACAGCTATTCATCTGATCAAACTGACAAAATTGTCATGCCGCAGTACCGATTCCTGACCGAACGATCAGGATAATTTGGCGAGGTCATCTTCTGGACCTCGCAATCATGTCGCGTTTTCCTTCCTCTCTAACCGTCGCGCTGCTGGGCGCCACGCTGCTCGCTCAGGCGCAGGCGGCCTTGCCGCAGCACCCCGATCTCGACCTCGCTGCCGCGCAGCGGCTGGCCCAGGCCGCGCCCTGCAGCGCGGCCCTGGCGGTACTCGACCGCAGTGGCCAGCTGATCCTCCTGCAGCGCGACACCCGCGTCGGGCCGCACAACGCCGAGGCGGCGCGGCGCAAGGCCTTCACTGCCCTGTCCACCCGCACCCCGTCGCAGGCGCTGGCCGAGCGTGCGCGGCAGAACCCGGATGCGGCCAATCTCGTCACCCTGCCCGAGTTGTTGTTGCTGGACGGCGGCATCCCCCTCTATGAAGGCGATCAGCTGGTCGGCGCCCTGGGCATCGCCGGGGCCGGCGGTGGCGGGGCGGACGAGCGCTGTGCCCTGGCCGCGGCTGAACATCTCGATCTGCACTCCCATCCCTGAAGGAAATTTCCATGAAGACGTTCGTGCTGTTATCCGGTCTGGCCCTGTCCGGCTTTGCGGTCGCCGCGCCCAATCCGCTGAGTGTCCATGTGCTCAACCTGGAGGACGGCAAGCCGTCGGCGGGGGTGCACGTGACCCTGGAGCGCCAGGTGGGACAGGGCTGGCAGCCGCTGGCGGAGGACGTCACCAACGAACAGGGCCGGGTGCCGGCGCTGTTTCCCAAGGAACAGACCTTCGAGAAGGGTGAATACCGCGTGGTCTTCAAGACCGGTGACTATTATCGCCAGCAGGGTCGCAACGCCTTCTTTCCGGAGATCCCCGTCGTTTTCGACGTCACTCAGCCGGAGCAGCACTACCACATTCCGTTGCTGCTGAGCCCCTATGGCTTCAGTACCTACCGCGGCTCCTAGCGGCGAGCTCTTCCAGGCCGGGTTTGGCTATCCAGGCCTGGAAGACGTCAGGGCAGGTGAGGTGCTGGCCAAAGGCCAGGCTGTGTAAGGAAGTGGCGACGGATCTTTACCTGACGTAGACATTCAGTTGCGCGGGGTTCACGCACAATGGGCGGCGGGGCCAGCGGCGGTAGGAGGGCTGGATCCCGTCACCTGGCGCGTCCGATGCCGATGGATCGGCGTGCCAGGTCTGGTCATCGTCACTCCGAGGAGTCGCACCTTGTACCTCTCGCCCTTCTCGTTCAGATCGGCCGGGCCGATGAACTCGGCTGCTGGCGCCTTCGCCGCCTGGCGCGATATCCACAGTGGCCCCGTGCTGCTGCTGGCGTCGGGGCCTTCGGCGGGCAGGCTGAATCTGCCGGTCTGGCAGGATATTCCTGTCATCACCATGAATGGCGCCATCGCCAAGCTGATCGGCAGCACCCTGAATCCCCTGTTCTATGTGTGCAGCGATCTCAGCTTCGCGCAGCAGCAACCCGACCTCTATCGCCAGGGGCTGGAGCGTGCGACCCGATTGGCGCTCTGGCCGGAAGCCATCCAGACGCTGCCACCGGAGCTGGCCGCCAAGGCGCATCCGCTGCACCGTGCACCGGCCACCCGCCTGGAGCATTACCTGGGGGCCGAGCAGGAGCAGGCGCAACGGCTGCCTGGGCTATTCAGTCGCCGCGCCCGGGACATTGGCTTCAGCTGCAACCTGGACTACGGCATCTTCGATGTGCGCACCGTGGCGTTCATCGCCTTGCAACTGGCCTATCACCTGGGGTTCACCGAGATCTATCTGGCGGGGGTCGATCTCGACAGTGAGCGCCCACGGTTCTACGAAGACGGACAGGCTCCGGCGTCGCCTTGCGGTCTGGACGAGCACCTGCACCGCCGCATCCTGCCGGGCCTGCAGGTCATGCAGACCGCGATGCGCGCTGCGGGCCGCCAGGTGTTCAACCTGTCGACCTGCAGTCGCATCCCCGCGGAGCTGATTCCCCGCGCCGATCTCGCCGCGGTGGAAAATCGCTGGCTGTGGCGACGCCGGCGTCAGCAGGGCTAGCGACCGGCTCAACCCAGTCGGGCGATCCAGTCCGCGACCGAATCACCACTGCTCATGTCCGGCTGCACCAGGCCATCGAGCATGAAGGTCGGCGAGACATGGATGCCATTCTGCCGGGCGTACTTGCAGTGCCATTTGATGGCGTGCTGCAGGTCCGGATTGGCGAAGGCATCGGCCAGGGCCAGGCCGCTGTAGCCTTCCAGGCGGGCGATGAGGTCATTGGGCGTGGCGTCGCGATTGGGCCCGGTGGCGTGATCCTTGAATTCGAACTCCTCGCGATGGGCGGCGACGGCGGCCAGCACCGCCTTGGCGCTGTCCTTGCCGCCGTCGAGCGTGGCGGCGGCCAGCACGCACCGCACCACCACCCCGGAGAACAGGTGCCAGGGCTGGGATTGCAGGCGGATCTTCAGGGTGATCCGCTCGGGACCGGCCTGGGCCAGCAGGTCGTCGAGCTTGTTGAACGCCTTGACCGAGAAGGGGCAGGTGGGTTCGAGAAAGACTTCGACCGTGCGGGGACCGTGGCCCCAGGTGAGGGTGTCTGCGTACATCTTGAAACTCCAACGAAGGTGAGCGAGGCGATGCGGATGAGACCGCGCGCCGCCCCTGGCGTTTTCCGCGGTTCGGGGAATCAGCCGGTGCCGGCGCCTGTTCTCCAGCAGCGCGAGCAAGACCTCGTCCGACCTCGGCAGCATCCGCTGAAAGCCGGCGTGCGGCGCCAGCGCCTGGCAAACCGGTTTCAGCGCGTTCCGGGGCAGCATGGCGGCTCCGGCAGCCGTGCACGGTGCACCCTAGAGCCCGATCAGGTTGCCCAGGCTCATCGCGGCACCCAGCGAATGGCTGATGATGCCGTGGGCGCCGACGCTGAGCCGCTGGCGTTCGCTTCCGGGCTCTGGATAGGGAATGACGAGGGGAAGGTCATGGTGCCGGGCTATTCTCCCTCGTATCGGGCTGGACGGCAGGCGGACGAAAGCCGGTGTCCTGTTGGCCCAAGCACGGTTACTGTGGCAGCACTGCCTGCTGCCGCGGAGGACCTACCCTTGACCAGCCCACCCAAGGCGCCCGTTGCCTTTCAATCCCTGCTCAGCGAACTTCTCACCGCCCTCGGACTGCCTGCTGCCCGGGCGTCCGACCTGCAGGTCCAGGGCCGCGACAGCCTCGCCTCCTGCTTCCCGGTCAGCGAGCTGGCCACGGCGGCGATCGGCGTCGCCGGCCTGGCCACCGCCGACTTGCTGAACGAAGGATCATCCGGAATACCGGTACAGGTGGACCGGCACCTTGCCGCGGCCTGGTTCAAGACGTCCCTGCGCCCCCTGGGGTGGGAGTTGCCCGCCGTCTGGGACCCGATCACCGGTGACTACCGTACCCGCGAGGGCTGGCTGCGGCTGCACGCCAACGCGCCGCATCACCGGGAGCGCGCCCTCGCCGTGCTGGGCTGCGCCAACAGCCAGGCCGCCGTCGCCCAGGCCATGGCGGCCTGGCCTGCCGAGGCCCTGGAAACGGCCATCGTCGCGGCGGGCGGCTGCGCGGCGAAGCTGCGCACCCAGGCGGAGTGGCAGGCGCACCCCCAGGGGCAAGCCGTTCGCACCGAACCGCTGATCGCCCAGGAATGGACAGCCGTTGCCACCGCACGTGACTGGCGCCCTGATCCACAACGTCCCTTGCAGGGCATTCGCGTCCTCGACCTGACGCGCATCCTCGCCGGACCCATCGCCACCCGCCTGCTGGCCGGCCTGGGCGCCGAGGTATTGCGCATCGATCCGTCCGACTGGGACGAACCGGCCCAGGCACCCGAGGTCACCCTGGGCAAGCGCTGCGCGCGACTGGACTTGCGCCGGCCGGCCGACCGTCTGGTGTTCGAGGCGTTGCTGGCTGAAGCGGATGTCCTGGTCCATGGCTATCGCGCCGATGCCCTGGAGCGGCTCGGCTATGGCCGCGCCGAGCGCCGGGCGTTGAATCCGGCGCTGATCGACGTGTCCCTGTGCGCCTATGGCTGGACCGGGCCCTGGGCCCTGCGGCGTGGCTACGACAGCCTGGTGCAGCTGTCCTGCGGCATTGCGGCGGCCGGGCGCGACTGGCAGCAGGCGGAGCAGCCGGTGCCTCTGCCGGTCCAGGCCCTCGACCATGCCACCGGCTACCTGATGGCCGCCGCGGTCATCCGGGGCCTCACCGGCCGCCTGCGCGAGGGCCGTATCCTCGGTGCTCGCCTGTCGCTGGCGCGCACCGCCTGCCTGCTGACCGAGCATCCCGCCGTGGCCGGCGAGCCGCTGTACAGCGGCGTGCAGGACGCCGACTATGACGCCGCACCCGAGCCCACCGCCTGGGGTCCAGCGCTGCGATTGCGCCCGCCGCTGCAGATCGGCGCCCTGCGCCTGCACTGGGAACGGCCAGCCACTCTGCTGGGGTCGGCGCGTGCGACCTGGTCAACGGCAGGCTGAGCGGGTCACGCCTCCAGACAATAGCCCACGCCATAGATCGAACGGATCAGCTCGCAGTCCGGGTCGAGGCGGTGCAGCTTGCGGCGGACGTTGCGCACGTGGCTGTCGACGGTGCGGTCGGTGATGATGCGGTAGTCGGTGTGCAGGTGGTTGAGCAACTGGTCGCGGGAAAGCACCTTGCCGGGGTGCTGGGCCAGGGTGACCAGCAGGCGGAATTCCACCGGGGTCAGCTCCAGGGGCTGGCCGTTGAAGCTGGCCTGGTAGGTCTCGGCGTCCAGTTGCAGTCCGCTGGGCGCGGGCAGGGCTCCCGGCGTGCTGCGGCGCAGGACGGCCTTGACCCGGGCCACCACTTCACGCGGACTGAAGGGCTTGCAGATGTAGTCGTCGGCGCCCAGGTCCAGGCCGAGCAGGCGGTCGATCTCGTCGACCCGGGCGGTGACCATGATGATCGGCAGGGCGCTGAAGGTGCGGACCGCGCGGCAGATCTCCAGGCCATCCAGGCCGGGCAACATCAGGTCGAGCAGTAGCAGGTCGGGGGGTGTGGCGCGGAGGGCGGCCAGGGCTTGTGCGCCGTCGGCGTGCCAGTCGCAGGTAAAGCCAGCGGCCCTGAGGTAGTCACCCAGCAGGGCGGCGAGCTTGGGTTCGTCTTCCACCAGCAGGATGGTCTGGCTCATGCCGGGCTCCGGTCATCGAGGGCGGGCAGTTGGAGTTCCAGCCAGAGGCCGCCAAGCGGTGAGGCCTGGGCCTGCAGCTGTCCGCCGTGCACCTCGGCGATGCCGCGGCAGATGGCCAGGCCCAGGCCGGCGCCGCCGCTGCGGCGGCTGCGCGAGCCCTCGACGCGGTAGAAGCGCTCGAACAGCCGTTCGCGGTCGGCCGCGGGAACGCCAGGCGCGGAGTCCTGCACATCGACCTGCAGCAGGTTGCCGACCTGGCGCGCGGCCAGGTGCACCTGGCCAGGGGCTTCGGTGTACCTCAGGCTGTTCTCCAGCAGGTTGTAGAACAGCTGGCCCAGGCGCGCCTCGTCGCCGCGGGTCATCAGCGGAGTGTCCGGCAGCTCCAGCCGCAGCTCCAGGCCGGCCTGGCGATAGCGCGGGCGCCAGGCATCGGCGGTCAACGCCAGCAGGGTCGCCAGGTCCAGCGGCTCGTGGCGGTAGGTGGGGCCACCCACCTCGGCCAGCGACAACTCGAAGAGGTCGTCCACCAGCTTGCTCAGCGAGCCGACCTCGGTCTGCAGTGACTTCAGGCCGCTGACATCCAGCGGGCGGATCCCATCTTCCATGGCTTCCAGTTCCCCCCTGAGCACCGCCAGGGGCGTCCGCAACTCGTGGGAGATGTCGGCCATGAAGGCGCGGCGCTGCAGCTCGTTGCTGGCCAGGACGCGGGCCATGCGGTTGAAGTCCTGGGCCAGTTGGCCGGCCTCGTCGGCGGACCGGATGGGCAGCTGGATGCCGTAGTCGCCGGCCGCCAGGCGATGGGTAGCAGCGGCCACGGTGCGGATCGGACGCAGCAGGGTGCGGGCGATCCACCAGGCCAGGGCGGCGGCCAGCAGCAGGCAGACGAAGGCGATCGCCAGGCTGGAGCGGATCTGGCTCTGCTGGAAGCGGCGGTCGCCGTCGCTGATGACGGCCTCGAAGGGCGTCAGGGCCAGCCAGCCAACGACCTGGCCCTGCCAGTGGATGGCTCTCAACAGCGGGACGGGCGGCACGTCGCGAAAGCCGATCAGGTAGCGATGCTCGGCATCCAGCAGCGAAAAGCGCAGAAAGGCGCCGGTGAGATCCGACACCGGCGGGGAGGGCCGGACGCTGGTATTCGCGGGCAATTCCGGTCGCAGCAACTGGATCCAGGCCTCGGGCGGGTGCTGGTTGAGCAGGAAATTCCAGTTGCCATGCTCGGCGTAGGCATGCTCGAAGCGCGGCACCAGGGCATCCAGCCGCTGTTCGGCCTGGCCGTTGAGATAGCCGAGGAAATCCCGCGAGAAACTCAGGTAGGAGGCCCAGGCCATGCCCAGCACGGCGAAGGCGCAGAGCGCCAGGGCGGCGAGGAAGACCTTGGCGGAGAGGGACAGACGCAGCAGGCCCATGCGGATCTCGACGGCGGAAGGTAAGGGCACGCTAGCAGCTCCGCAGATGACTGTCAGGGGGCGTCGGCCAGGCGCGCGGCCTGCCAGTCGCCACCCAGGGCCATCTGCAGCTGGACGCTGGTCACCAGTTGGCTGGATTCCAGCTGCAGCAGGCTCTGCTCCTGGCTCAGTTGGGTCGCCTGGGTGGTGGCCACGTCCAGGTAGTCGATGATGCCGGCCTCATACTGGTCGCGGGTCACGCTGGCCGAATCGCGGGCGGCGGCCACGGCGCGGCGCTGGGCGGCGAGTTCGGGGCCGAGCACGTGCAGCGCCACCAGATAGTCTTCCACTTCGCCCAGGGCGGTGAGCACCGTCTGCCGGTAGCTGGCCACCTTGGCGTCGTAGGCGGCGCGGGCCTGGTCGACACTCGCGCGGGTGGCGCCGAAGTCGAACAGGGTGCCGGAGAGCGTCGGGCCCAGCGACCAGAAGCGGCTCGGCGTCTTGAACAGCTCGCCGAGCAGGCTGCTCTGGTAGCCGCCGCTGGCGCTCAGGGTGAGGTCCGGGTAGTAGGCGGCGGTGGCCACGCCGATGGCGGCATTGGCGGCGGCCACCTGGCGCTCGGCCTGGGCGATGTCCGGGCGGCGCTCCAGCAAGGCGGTGGGCAGGCCGGCAGGAATGTCCGGTAGCCGGGCCTGCCACTGGGGATCGACGGCCAGGGCGAAGTCCGCCGGCGGCTTGCCCAGCAGCAGGGCGATGGCGTGTTCCAGCTGGGCGCGCTGGGTGGTCAGGGCCAGCCGATTGGCGTCGGCGCTCTCCAGCTGGGTCCGCGCCTGGGCGAGATCGGCACGGGAGGCGAGCTGTTCGTCGTACTTGTTCTGGATCACCGCGAGATAGCGCCGGTAGTCGGCCAGGGTCTGGTCATAGAGCGCCAGGCGCCGATCCAGCACGCGCAACTGGAAGTAGTCCTGGGCCAGTTCCGCCTGGGCGCTGAGGGTGGCATTGGCCAGCTCGGCGGCGCTGGCCTGGGCACTGGCGCGGTCCTCTTCCAGGGTGCGGCGCAGCTTGCCCCAGAGGTCCAGGTCCCAGCTCAGGCCGAGGCTCAGGCTGTCGGCGTTCCTGACCGTGGCGCCGCCGGCACCGGTACCGCCGGTGCTGCTGCCACTGCTGCCGCTGGCGTTCTCGCTGCGGGTCGTCTTGGCGTCCAGGGTGGCGCTGGGCAGGGTCTCGGCGCGGCTCTCGCGGACCAGGGCGCGGGCCTGGCGATAGAGCGCCTGGTACTGGGCGACATTCTGGTTGGAGACCGCCACCTGGGCCAGCAGGGCGCTGAGCTGGGGATCGTCGTAGCGTTGCCACCAGGCGCCCTTGGCCTGGTCGTCGCGCGGACGGGCGGCCTTCCAGCCGGCCGCCTCCTTGAACTGGGTCGAGACGGGGGCGCTGGGCCGCTGGTAGTCGGGCCCGACGGTGCAGCCGGCGAGCAGGGTCAGCATGAGCAGCGGGGGCAGGAGGCGCGGGAGGGGCATGATCGTCACCTTCAGGCCGCAGCGCGGCGCAGATGCTGACGCCAGAACCGGCGGCTGGCGCGGCTCAGGCGGTCGAGACAGAGGAACACCACCGGGGTGGTGAAGAGGGTCAGCACCTGGCTCAGGGCCAGGCCGCCAGCGATGGCCAGCCCCAGGGGCTGGCGCAGGGCGTCGTCGCCGCCGCTGCCCAGCGCCAGCGGCAGGGCGCCGAAGAAGGCCGCCAGGGTGGTCATCAGGATCGGCCGGAATCTCAGCCGGCACGCCTCGCGAATGGCGGCCTCGGGCGAAAGGCCGCGGTCGCGCTCGGCCACCAGGGCGAAGTCCACCAGCAGAATGGCGTTCTTCTTGACGATGCCGATCAGCAGCAGGATGCCGATCAGGGCGATGAGGGTCAGCTGGGTGCCCGTGGCCAGCAACAGCAACAGGGCGCCCACTCCGGCCGAGGGCAGGGTGGAAAGAATCGTCAGCGGATGGATGTAGCTCTCGTAGAGCATGCCCAGCACCAGGTAGATGGCCGCCAGGGCCGCGGCCACCAGCCAGGGAATCTGGGCGACCAGGGTGGCGAAG
>Ga0157371_10004248_pt1 | contig 12596 bp, 9 predicted proteins | sample C45metaG_FD_113462 | JGI IMG/M metagenome (GOLD analysis project Ga0157371, IMG submission 113462) | Corn rhizosphere microbial communities from Kellogg Biological Station, Michigan, USA - C4-5 metaG | ecosystem: Host-associated > Plants > Roots > Rhizosphere > Soil | place: USA: Michigan... | reverse complement strand
ATATTATTAATAAAATATTTTATTTAAATTGAGAATTAAATAAAGAAAGGAAGGAGTTAAGACTCTTTATATTTATTAGCATAGTTTAAAATACTAGATACGTACTCATACATAAATCCGATTATTAAAATAATTAAGAAAAATAATAAAATCCAAAAACCTGATTAACTGATGCTATATATTGAAACAGCAGCCTGGAAAAGAAGAAAAACTTCTAAATCAAAAATTAAGAAAAGTATTCCAATTAAGTAGAAATGAATAGAGAATTTTTGCCGTGCTTATTCCACAGGACTAAAACCACAAATTATTTTTTTTTTTTATAAATAAATAACAAAAATTGAGATAGGGGTATTTATAATACTAATTATTTAAAAAAGTTAATTTTTCTTTACTTAAAATATATTGATTTTTAAATAATTTTTTATTAATAAGATATTTCTTATCGTCATAGGTGTTACTTTAAATTGTTGTGCTGCGATAACAATAGAAGGAAAAGTATTTATTAGTTTTATATTATCTTTATCTACTAAATATTGATAAACAGGGATAAAATAGATGTAAATTTATTTAAATCCTCAATAATATAAATTTATTGTTTAGAATCTTTATTTAAATTTGTTGTTAAAAACCATTGATTCCCAAATAAGGTATTAGTATTTAAATATTTTCTAATTGTATTTTGAGTAGCTTTAAAATAAACAACAGTTACATTTAATGAAGGAAATATATTAATTAATTCTTTTTTATCTTTGAATATTTGATAAATGGTTTTACTTAAAAATGATTTTTTTGATATTGCTAATAAATCTAAATAATATTGTCCTCCAAATTTATTATCTTTAGATAAAAATTTAGTATTTACCATATTTAATTTAGATTTTTCATTATGAATCTTACCAAAAAAAGGATTCTTTTTTCCTAAATAAATAAACTAATTTTAATTCGTACTTTATCTGAATGCTGTATTTTACCATCTATGAAATATTTTAAATTATAATAAGGTTTAAAACTTAAATAACAATTTTCACGATTAACTAACTCTGCTAAAGGAACTATTTCTAAAATAGCTATTTAAAAAGATTCCTTACGGTACTTCTTAATAGCGTTATAAAATAATGGAATAGAAGAATTACCTGTATTAATAAAATAAGTAAAAGCTTATCTATCAGAGATTTATCTTTTAGAAAAAGATTTTGCGTTACCTACATAACATTTCCAAGGTTTTTCAATTAATCGACAAATATAAATACTTTTCTGATTATTAAATTTATTAAGATATATAAATGAATTACCATCTTTATCTAAATCATGCCATTCAAAAATTAGTTTAATATTTGTCCAGTAATCTTTAAACTCTTGATTATTTAAAGAAAAACTATAAGGTAATAATAATAATAAATTTTTATAATTTTTAAGACTTTCCATAAGAAAAGTACTATCAGAGAAAGATGATTGAAATAACTCTCCTAATATTTATACATTAGTATTATATAAGAAAATATGAATAAAAATATTAAAAAAGTAAATCATCCCCAAGGAAAGATTGTTGATAATTTAAGAAAAGCTAATGGTATTGTTAGTACTAAAATATAATTTTTTAATAGTAACATATTTGTATTTATATTAATTATTTTTAAATTTTTTCTTTACAGTTATCTAATACTAAATATACCTCTTTATTATAAAACTGAACCTTAATTATTATAATATTTATATTTAAATTTATATTTATATTTATATTTTTATTTTTATAATTAAGGGGGGGAGTTCAGACTCTTTGTCTTTATTAGCATAGTTTAACGCTCCAGACGCGTACTCATACACAAATCCGATTGTTAATACAACTAAAAAGAATATTAAAATCCAAAAACCTGATTGACCTATGTTATACATAGATACAGCTGCTGGAAATATTAATAGAACCTCTAAATCAAAAACTAAGAATAAAATACCTACAAGATAGAAATGAATAGAGAATTTTTGCCGTGCTTGTTCCACAGGACTAAAACCACATTCGAATGTAGTTAGTTTTTCTTCGTTAGGTTTAGATTGAGCAAAGAATAAATTTAAAGCTAATAGTGCAATTACAATTACTGGCACTAGTATAAAAAAAAATAAAAATGAATTCATTTATAAATAATAAATATATTGAGTAGTGATATGTATACTATTTAATATTAATGTTGGGTTAATCATAAAAAACACAATAAATAAGGTTAATATTGCTACGATAAAAGCTAATATAGGTGATAAGTTATTGGGTTCTAATGAGGAAATCGTTGAATTATCATTAGTATTATCAGGTAAGAATAGAGTTTTAACTATTTGTAAATAATATACTGCAGATATTACAGATGTAATAACGATAACTAAACTTAATAAATAGTTACCATTTATTAAAGCTGAATTAATTACAAAATATTTACCAAAGAATCCTACTAACGGTGGAATACCACTCATAGAGAACAATGATAATGCTAAAGCTATACTTAAAGTAGGGTTTTTAAAAAATTGACCCCGAAGTTGACTAATAAATTGAATAGGTGAGTATATTGATGCAATATTGTTATTATTCAAAGTATTACCTAATAATATAATAATTAAAAAAGTATTTAAACCAGTTACTGAATATTGAAGGATATAGAATATAGTACTTTCTAAACCATTAATAGTATTAGATCCTAAACTAGCTAGGATTAATCCTACATGTGAAATAGTACTATAAGCTAATAATCGTTTTATTTTATATTGAGCTAATCCTGTAATAGAACCTAATAATAAAGATAATAAAGCTGAAATCATTAATAAATTAGGTTCTATTAAAAAATTATTCATAATAAAAAATACTAAAATTGATAATTTAGGCATTATTGTTAACCAAGTTGTAACTATCGTAGGTACTCCATCATATACATCAGGAGCCCATGAATGTAATGGTGCTGCCCCAATTTTAAATAATAAACCAATTGTTAAAATTATACAACCTATAGCTAAATAATTATAAGAATTTCCTTCAAATGATTGTCCAATAACACTTTGTAAAATATTTAATGATTCAAAATTTGTTAAACCTGTATAAGAATATATTAATGTTGAACCTAATAAGATAAAACAAGAAGAAAGACCACCAAGTAAGAAATATTTTAATCCTGCTGCTACTGCTGATTCTGAATTTCTATTCATAGTAGCTAATATATATAAGGCAAAACTTTGTAATTCAATGGATAAAAACATTGTTATTAGATCAGAACTAGATATTAAACTTATCATTCCTAATGTTGAAAATAAAATAATTAAAGGGTAGTCTTTTAATTCTACACTATTATTAGTTTTATTTGAAGTTGATAAAACTTCTTTAATATTAGATGATAAGTTATACCAATAATTCCATAAAGTTGTTTTATTTGAATCATTAATATTTTCTTTATAAAAAGAAACTAATTTTGTTTTTATTACTTTCCCTTCAGGTGCTATTAATAAAATTATACTACCTATAATTAGTATAAATATTTCTAAGCTTTGCGAAAATAATGATGTTTGAAATAACCCTCCTAATATTCCTATACCTGTAGATAATGGTATTACATATAATGTATTATATGATAATATACTACTATATAGTGTTATTAAAAAAGCAATTCTGTGAATTAAGATTGTTGATAAATGATGAGAAGCTAATGGTATCGTCATTACTAGAGTTATAATTCCTAATAGTAACATTTATAGATTATACTTTTTTGTTAAATATTTTCTTCTTTACAGCTATTCATAACTAAATATACCTCCCTAATATTAAGCTGAACCCTTAAATTTTAAATCTTTATTAGAATATAAATAAAAGAATTTAACTTTAAGATGCTGTTAAATATATAATTTTATATTTTAATTAAATTATAATAAATTTCTAACTTATAATAATTATTATTTTGTACGCTAAAAAAAAATTTTTTTTTTAAGATATAAATAAAATCCATTTTTCTTTAAATAATTTACCATTTTTAAAAAAATAGCTAATAATTATTCCCCTATAATTAAAATATTTTGCTACTTCTGTATAAAATACAAATTGATAAGTAAGAATTTAAATAAAAATATAATATACAAATATTTTTTACTAATAAAATAATTTTTATTATACTGGCTATCATCGGTTATTATAAAGAATAATAATAATTTTTGTCACCATCTAATGGTAAATATTGTAAGAGTTTGAATTTAGCTCGGAAGGAACGTTATCTAGAAGTTTCATACATGCTAGTCGAATGGATCAATAGATTCATGGCGTACAGGTGAGTATCAGATAGGAAATTACTCAATGATATGGATGAATCCCATATATAACTACGGTTAAAAGAAATGTTTTCATCATTGAATGTGCCTATTTTGGATTAGGTAGTTGGTAAGGTAATAGCTTACCAAGCCTATGATCCATAGCCAGTCTGAGAGGAGGGTTGGTCACAATGGCTCTGAAATAATAGCCATACCTAACAAAAAGGTCAGCAGTAAAGAATTTTGGACAATGATCGAAAGATTGATCCAGCTAACTAGAAGAGGAAAAGCATCTTTATGGTATACCTCTAAAATAGGGAGGATAATGACGTTACCTATTTATTAATCCCGACCAATCTCGTGCCAGCAGTCGCGGTAATACGAGAGGGGTTAACGTTCTTCAACATAAATGGGTCTAAAGCGTATGTAGGTTGTATTATCAAACAGTAATTATAAAATTTCAATAGAAAAATTATAAAATGTAATTGAGATACTAGAGTGTAATTGAAGATAGAGGAATACTAGGAGTAAGGATGGAATCTTTTTATACTTGGTAGACACACTAAAGGCGAAGGCATCTATCTAATTAAACACTGACACTGAGATACTAAAGTATGGGGAGCAAAAAGGATTAGAGACCCTTGTAGTCCATACCCTAAACTATGAGTGGATAAAATTGGAAATAAATTCAGTTTTAATGTGAAGACTATACCACTCCACCTGGGGAGTACTATCGCAAGATTGAAACCCAAAAGTATTGACGGTGCTGAAGACCAGCAGTGAAGCATGTTATTTAATTCGATAACCCACGCATAACCTTACCACTTCTTGCAATGTACCAATATAATTGGTAACACAGGCGTTGCATGGCTGTCGTCAGCTTGTATCGTAAGACGTTAGATTAATTTCGTTAACAAGCAAAACCCTTGTCTGTAATTATTAAAATTAAAAAATAAGCAAATTCTGTAAAGATTTTGTAAAAATTTAATTTAAACTACAGAAGTACTCGATTAATGTTGAGTTAATTAGGACTAAGACAAGCCTTCATGGCCCTTATGGAGTGGGCTATAGACGTGCCACAAAGACCTTTACAATAAGAAGCAAAAATTTATATTTAAGCTAATCTTTAAAAAAGGTTAATAAACGAATTATAATCTGCAACTCGATTATATGAAGTAGGAATTGCTAGTAATCAAGAATCAGGATGTCTTGGTGAAACATAATATTCGGCGTGTACAAATCGCTCGTCAAGCGGCGGAAGTAAAATGATCTCAAATAAGAAAATTTTATTTATATTATCATTCTACTATTATAGTTACCTTTAAAAGGGTATAAGATTAATAACTATATTTAAAAACTTTTTTATGTCCATTATTTTACGACTGCTGTTAAGTCGAAACATAGTCATGGTACGGGAACGTGCTTTGGAGTAGTTATAAACCAAGGGATTAAAAATCCCCCTTTTTTATCTAAATAAGTCAAGAGACTTAAGGGAATATAAATTTAACCCTTGGTAATAAAAATATGCAAAATAACAAAGATTTTGGATGGTTTTTTACTGGTTTTACTGAAGCAGAAGGTTGTTTTAATATCAATATTTATAAAACGAAAGCTGGAAAATTTACAGCTAAACTAAGATTCAGTATAGCAATAATGCAAAATGATTTAGAATTATTAAATAAAATAAAAAATTATTTAAATTGTGGAATTATATCTAAACCTAGATCTAATAATATGATACATTTAACTATTTCTAAGATATCAGATATAAATAATATAATAATACCACATTTTAAAAATTATCCTTTAAGAGGTAGTAAATTTCAAGATTATAATTCTTGGTGTTTAGCTGCTGAAATTATAACATCAGGAAGTCATTTGACTTCGGAGGGGATAATTAAATTGCAAGATTTATTTAAAAATATGAATCGTTCACGTATAAGCTTAGAGGATTATTTACCTTCACATTGTAATAAAAATAGCCATGATTATATTCCTATTAATGGTAATTATATCTCAGGTTTTATAGCAGGTGATGGTTCTATTAGTATATATCCTAGTACTTTAACTTTGGATAATTCTAAATTCTGTAAGATTTATATTAGTCTTACTCAACATAAAAATAATCTCCTATTAATGAATGAAATTAAAGATTTTTTTAACATAAATAATAAATTAAATATTTATCCTAATAATACAATAAGATTATTAATAGAAAATAAAGAATTCTTTAGATCTACATTAATTCCTTTTTTTAATAAATATCCTTTACATGGTATTAAATTAAATAATTTAAATAAAATTATTAAATTATTATCTATTATTGATAAGTATAATATAAATAAAAATAATTATTATACTCAAGAAATAAGAGAAGAAATAATAAATATTTGGTTTACAGAATCATAAAGTCGACTGACTTTAATATACCTCTATAAATGAGGACGGCAGATATTATAATATAAATTTATGGAGCTGTTTAAAAAATCCCCCTTTTATAGTCAGTGTACGGGAACGTGCAGTGGAGTAGTTATAAACCAAGGGATTAAAAATCCCCCTTTATTATTTAAATTAACAAAAATAAAATACTATATTTTAATAATTTTTTATTCTTATTATATAAATAATTTCTTACTTATAAGAATATTTATTGTCCGGGTAAAAGGTTGACAAGCTAAAAATTTAGCTAACCAGAATTATGCAGTTACCTTTAATCGAAAAAGGAATATCGCTTTGGAAGAGCACTGGTATACCATTTACCTATAACTGCTTATATATTAAATTATAATTTATAGACCACTTAATAATTAAAAAAAAAAAAATATTAAATCTTAAATATATTTGAATAAAAGGATATTTTGTTAATTTTGTATTTATAAAATTTAACCTAATTAACTAAGTTTACTTAAATAATTCTTTTATTAATTTTGTATTGGTTTTATAATTTAAAAAATACTCCTCTCCCGAGGATATAAACACTTGAATAGATTTGAACTATTATTACTAAGTTTCGAAGACTCATACTTTTCCAATTAAGTTACAAGTGCTTAATTAAAATTTAAACATTGATACCATCATATATAAAGCTAAAAAAAAAATATTTTATTTTATTATTTTTAAAATAATCAAAATCAAGATCAAAATAGTTTATTTTTATTTTTAGTAATATTATTATTTTAAAATAATAATATTTATTTTATTTATTATTTTCTTAAGAAAGGTTAAATAAGTTATTTCTTTATAATTCAGCTAAAATTTTTAATTAAATTCCTATAACTAAGTCAAAATTGGTTTATTTAGTTTCTTATAAAGCTAAAGCCTTAGTTTTAAGAATAGAAGGCATAAAATAAGAATTTATAAAATTATATAAATTAATAGAATGACCTACATATTTATTATGACTATTTTATAAAATAGAGAAGAAACTAATTAAAATATGAAAATTTTAAAATCTTATAATTATATTATATTTAATAATAATGTGGATTAGTGTAATGGTTAACACATAATGCCCATGATCTTATTTTAAATATAATATATTATATGTAAAAAATTTAAGATTTTATAAAAAATTGCATAGAAGATTCGATTCTACTTTTATCGTAGAGTTTTAGTTGCTTGGATTTAGTTTATATCACTAAATTTCAAAAGTCATCTTTATATGGACAAAATTAGGATTAAAGAGAAATATATAAATTTTATGGATAGTAAATATCCTATGACTAATAAGGGATCTTTTGTAGCAATAATAGTTTATTCTAATGCAAATACTGATAAATTAAAAATTTTATCTGATAACAAAGGCAGAGCGGGTATTTATATGTGGACTCACAATGAGTCAGGAAAGAGGTACATAGGCTCAGCGTTTGATATGTCGAATCAATTTAAAGAATATTTTAGTATTTATCATTTAGAGCGTGATAGCTCTATGTATATTTGTAATGCTTTAAAGGTACACGGATACTCCGCGTTTTCTCTATCAATCCTTGAATATATAGACATTAAGGATATGATGAAACCTGAAATTAAGAAAATAGTTCTTGAAAGAGAATAGTATTACTTAGATTTATTATCTCCTTATTATAATATATTAAAGTTTGTAGGTTCTTTATTAGGGTCTAAACATTCAGAGGAAACTAAAGTTTTAATAAGTGAATCTATTAAAGGGAAAATACCTTCTACTGAAACTCGTGCGAAGATGACTCTTACTAAATCAGGTAAAAAGAGTCCTTTTTATAATAAAATGCACTCTGAAGAATCATTAGCTAAAATTAATATAGCTCGTAAAAGTAAATTTCATACAGATGAAGCCAAAGCTTTAATAAGTAAAACCATGAGTGGGGAAAATAATCCCATGTTTGGTCAAGTCGGTAAGGATTTTCCTAATTTTGTAAAATCTTTTACCCTTGAAACTAAGACAAAAATGAGCCTTTCTAAAAAAGGAGATACAATTTTTGTTTATTCTTTTGATAAAAAGGTTCTTTTAAACACTTTTCATTCGGCAAGAAAAGCTGCCGAACATTTCAACACTAGTCACTCTGTAATTTTAAAACACGCTAGAAATGGGATATTATTTAAAAATTAATGGGTACTTTTCATAAAGCTTTTAGAAGCTTAAATTATTTAGAATTTTACTTTTATTACTGACAGGGAGTATATAAATATGTCAATTAACTAGGAGCTTTTGTAAAAAATTTTTTTATATAATTCCTGGTGAAGAATCAGGTCTTTGAATTCTTTTATTCTTCTTAGTGGTATTAACTCATTTCTATATGAGTATAATCCGGAGTTCTTAACTACGTTAATAAGGATGTCTTAAAGAATTTAACACCCCTAGAAATTGCTTAAGAATACTTTTAATATGGATCAATCTCGTAAGTATTAGGGTTTTTGATAGTATTCTAATACCTCTTAACCCTTATTGGATAAGTGGATTTTATGAAGGTGAGAGTTCATTCATAGTATCTATACGAAGTTCTGATCAAATTCAAAGTTTATTTTCAATATTGCTTAATAAGAGAGAATTACCTTTATTAATTAAAATATAAGCTTTCTTTAAAGCTGGTAATATAAATAAAAATACATCTAATAATGCTGTTCAATTTTGTATTAGTCAAAATTTTGATTTAAACTCAACTATTATTAACCATTTTGAGACTTATTCCCTATTAGGAGCTAAATTACCTAATTATTTAATTTGAAAAAAGATAGTATCACTAATAATCAATAAAGAGCACTTAACTCAAGAAGGAAGAATTAAAATAATATCCTTAAAAGAGAAGTTAAATAAATAATTTATATTTTATCGTATGAAATATTTTATAGTAGGGAAAAATATACTAAACTTCTTTATAAATTATAGCTTAATTAGCTTTAACACCTCCTCTCTGAAGTCCTTTTTTTAAGAAAATATTTTAATTCTAGATGTTTAATTAGCATATTTAATACTCACAATGTGATAAATAATTAGATTATAATAATAAATAAAATATTATTTATTACAAATAAAATAAATAATTTTTATATTAACATAAAGGTTCAATTCTTTTCTGTGGATTAGTGTAATGGTCAACACACGAGACTCATGATCTTGTATTGATAGTTCAATTCTATCATCCGCGCTTTTATATCTATAATAATAAATATTATAATAAAGTTTATAAATCCTATAATTACAAATTTTAGTAATAAAAATTTTTTTTTAAGATTTTCATATTTTAAGATAATAATATTGATAAAATAATAAAGGACTTTATATATTTAAATAATAACGTTCTTTTATTATTTGTTAAAAATATCTTTTTAATTATTCCTTTATAAAAGTATACTAATATTTTTAGACCTCAAAAAGAGGTCATTGAAAAAAGATTTTTGTTATTTCACATTAATTAAAACTTAACTGGTCAACCCACTTTATTTTATATTTCCTTAATTTAATTATGTTCCTTTGACGGGAACTGCGAGCGAGCCAGATAACACCAGAATCTATTTTAATAAATAAATTAAAACTCCGTGAGGATAGGTTTTTAATCAATTCTTATTACATATAAATTATATATAGGACCTTTTTGCTTTATCTAGAACCACCTATAATTTAAACGAAAAAACTCTTTCTAAATATTTTATATATACTTAAAAAAAGAAATTATAAATTTATATAAATTAATTTTTTTAAGAATATACTATAGGCTAAATCTATTTTTCCCAATTATAATATTCTTAATTTTTTTATAATTGAAAGCTTATCAGAAGATATTTGTAAAAGATAAATTTATTTTATTTATATTTTAATTAGTTTCTTCTTTATTTTATTTGGCTTTTTCTTTATATTCATTTTTTACAAATTAATTCATTAAAAATTTTGTAAACTAATAAAATTATTTTATTTATATTATACTATAGAATTATCTAAATGATTAAATAAATATCTCTTTAAAATTTAAATCAATATATAATTATATCTTTAGAGTATTAATTTTTAATGGTTATTTATATTTTCTCTTACTATTCTTGAATACATTGATATTTTTAATCTTTTAAAAGAAGAAGCATGTATAAAGATTTTGGAACGAAAATAATATAATATAGATTCACTTTCGCCTATATATATTAATTTTATTGCTGAATCTTGTTTATGGCCATTTCATACCAATAAAACAAAAACTTTAATAAAAAAAGCTAAAATAGGAATTAATCATTCGGTTGAAACTCGTAAAAAAATTAGTGAATGCTGTAAAGGAATAATTAAAACAGAAGAACATAAAGCAAAAATTTCTAAATCTATGTGTAAAAAAGTTTTTGTTTATTCTAGTGCTACTCCTACAATTCTTTCTCATGAATTTATATTTTATTCAAAAGCAGCAAACCATTTTTCTTGTAATATAATGACAATTTCTAAATATATTAAAAATGGTAAATTATTTCAAGGGGAATGGATTCTATTATCGTTAAAGAAATAAATGATTAAAAATATAGTATAGTAATATACTATAGTTTATTTTTATATTAGACAAAAGTCTAATACCTCCCATCTTATTAGCTAAAAAAGCTAATTTAATTTAGAGAATTTGCCCTTACGGGCGTAATTGATAAGTAATTTTCAAGATTTTCAATTTTTAGTTACTAGATGGCTTAAAATATTACTATTCTTACACCTCTTAATTAAATTTTAATTAATTATCCCTTATCTTTTTAAAGATAATTAGGTAGCCTATCAAAGCAATAGTCTATTGCTAATTTTACTTCCTTTACATCCAAAAGATGAAAGGAAAAGAATAATTCATAGCTCTGTTTCCTACTTATATGCTTTCAGTAGTTATCATTTATGCACATAGCTTTCCAGCCATGCATTCATTTATTCAAATGTTATACAACTGGTAAACCATAGGTGCACTTAATCTGGTCCTTGCGTACTAAGATAAACTGCCATTCTTATTCTAATTCCTACAGTAGATATAATCAATACTGATTCACATCGTATTAAACCCAACTCACGTACCTTTTTACTCGACGAACAGTCGAACCCTTGGGAGCAACTACAACCCCCAGGAAAAGATGAGTCGACATCGAGGTGCCGGACCACTGAGTCAATATGGACTCTCGTCAGTGACTAGCCTGTTATCCCTAGAGTAACTTTTATCAGTTGTGCGATAGCCATTCCATAATGAAACTATCGGATCACTATGACCCGCTTACGCGTCTGTTCGACTTTTTTGTCTTACAGTTAAGCTTGTTTATACCATTACGCTTTATTAGGTTATCATAAACCCATTGGTTTCCATCCAATTTAAACAAACCTTTGTACTTCTCAGATACTATTTATGAGAATCCCGCCCCAGGTAAACTGCCAATTAATCATTTTCCCTTTGGGGAACCTTTATAAATAATATTATTTATAAAATTTTCCAGGTCCTTGATAAAATCAAGGAAGAATATTCAATAAACTTTATATATTTCTACCTATAAGAACCTAAAAATCAAAGATTTTTAAGATCTTTACCTAACGGCACAAGGAAAAATTATATAAAGATTAAATACTATCTTAGTTAATTTTATATTAAGTTAAGGGCTCTCAGTTTTGTTTAATCAACTACCTTATTGCTGTATCTTAATAAAAAATTAACAATAATTAACTACAGTAAAGCTTCATAGGGTCTTCGTGTCTAGCTGTAGGTAAACCGCATCATCACGGTTAATTCAATTTCACTGAGTCTCTCCTGGAGACAGTTGAAGTATCGTTAAACCATTCATGCACGTCGGCAATTATCCGACTAGGTATTTCGCTACCTTAGGACTGTCATAGTTACAGCCGCTATTGACCAATGTTT
>Ga0157371_10004246_pt1 | contig 12597 bp, 9 predicted proteins | sample C45metaG_FD_113462 | JGI IMG/M metagenome (GOLD analysis project Ga0157371, IMG submission 113462) | Corn rhizosphere microbial communities from Kellogg Biological Station, Michigan, USA - C4-5 metaG | ecosystem: Host-associated > Plants > Roots > Rhizosphere > Soil | place: USA: Michigan... | reverse complement strand
TTGTAATTTTTTCTTTCTACAAAAAGATGAACTGTATCACCATAAGTATGAATGCCGCTTAACACTACTTCGCCATCACTGTCCCGCAAATGTTGCGGTTCCATAAAGCTTTTGCCGCCACGTTTGGTAGTTTGCTCCCAGGCATCTGTAGCATCATCTACACGAAGAGCTAAATACTTTATACCATCACCATGCTTATAAATATGCACTGCGATTTCACTGCCGGAGTTGACTGGTGTTGTCAACACAAAAGTGAGTTTGTTCTGGCGAACAACATAGCTTGCCCGGTCTTTCATTCCGGTTTCCGGACCGGCATAAGCGAGCGCTTGAAATCCAAAGGCACTCATGTAATAATGCGCTGCTTGTTTGGCATTGCCTACATAAAATTCTACGTAATCGGTTCCCTGAAGAGGCAGAAAATCTGCAGGGTCTGACACCAACCGTTTACCATTTGTTGATGTTGAAGAAATAAATGACATAATATGAGATTTAAGATTAAAGTTTTTGCAAACTGATGTTTAAAATGTGAGTGTTTTGATTAAACTTTGCAACGCATTGGTAAGGTGATCGGTTGATCTCTTTCAAGAGGAATTGTCAAACCAACCCAGGCATTTATCCATTTACCTGAGTGTTACCAACCGAAGATGTTGTAATAAATTAAAAGGTATAAACAACGATCCTTCCCGAAAACGAAGTTTGAAGTTTTTATATCCTATTTGAAATGGAAAATTAACAGCCTGCAGAATCTGTTGCCAGTGCCTGAATTAGGCAGATATAGCGATTTCGCTGATCAGTAAAAATTTTATGTGAGTAGTCGGGACGCATAAATCAGAATCAAAAGTACTAATTTTCATTTCAAACAAAAAAATTACAAATATCCTTTCAACTTAATCCTCTCCATTACCATTGCGGATGCCGTTCTTCATTTGCCCTGTATCCTCTTTGAATATTCATTTAGCCTCTAAATTGATAATCCTCACTTTCCCCAAATGAACGATCATCTTCCGGAATTCCGGAAAGTTCATCGGGTTTTGCAATCTCATCAGACCTGGAAGGTCTTTTTAAGATTATTGCCTGTTTGTAAGTTTCAACTATTTTCACTTCTCTGGCAATGCCTATTGGTACAATTGTTTTGTTGTTCGATACAAAGCCCGTTAATGTAAGGGTGAGAAAAGGGATCCTGGCACTAACTTCAACAGTTTTATCTATAAAAATATGTTTTGTATAGACCAGGAAAGATCTGCCGCTAAATAAAGAATCTTTCAATAACACGGTATTGCAATCACCTCCGTCTTCGGGATTATTGGGAAACAGGATGTTTTGATTTTCCAATAAAAGTTTAAAGGGCTGAATACCTGAAGCTTTATCAGGAAAAGCAAACGCATGCCATCCATCTTCAATCAAAACTTCGATGTGTAAAGTATATATATGATTACCTGTTTTGAATGACTGTACATTCAATTCAATGGGCAAGTGCTGGCAAAAACTTATGTAGGGAATGAAAGCAAGAAGAATAAGTAAAATCTTTTTCATTATTAATTATTAATCGTAATTCCTTCATCCCCTTTATTGCAGAAACCATATCTTTCCTTTACACGCTCTTCTTTCTTACGGGCAGTTCTTCTTTCATACTCACTTTTGTCATTATCGCGTTTTCTGAACATCGATGCCAGCTAAAAAATAATTAGAAAGCCGGTGTTATAAATCCTAACCGGTTTTGCAGACATTGCGAGTATATAGGCTTTTCATTTAATAATTTGTTCTTCCGAGGCAATTATTCTCACCACAAGTTTTTTATGTTTTCTATAAAGACAACCATAAGTAATGATAGTACTACCTTGATCAAAAAAATATATTCTGAATTTAAAAACAGGGAAGGTAGAAACGATCCCTGTAGTGTAAAAAAAATAACACAGAAAGAAAGAAATCCTGATAAAGTTTTACTTAAAAAGGCTGTCTCTTATATAAAGACTGCTATGATTAATAGTAGTACTAATTGGAATGAAAAAAATAAATTCTGTCTCATAAAACAGGAAACGTCAAGTCCTAAATAAAATAAAACCTATTAAAGTTTCGGTTTGTCTATAAAGACAGCCATGAGTAAATTGTATCTGAATTTAAAAAAGCAGGGAAAGTAGAAACAACCCCTGGGAGTTAAACTTAAACATAACCATTGAGAAGAAATTCCGATTTTATTTTATTTTTCATTTTTTTCCTTTTCATAAACTGCAAATCCTCAATTTGCCAGTATCCCACTTAGCGCGGCACCAACTCAAATTCTTCTGCAGTACGTAAACCGATTTTTACCATCGGGAACGTCTGGAGTACCTGAACAATGACGCTAAAAGCAGATGAAATACGAATAATAGCAGGAGATTTTTGCATGGTTCATCTGTTTAATAGAGTCGTCTTATAAGACTTTTTAGATACGTTTTAGTACTATGTAAAGGAATAAAATGTTTTGTTAAGGGTGATGTCCTATTGATTAAAAAACCAATGATCCCATATCAAATTAAGGATTACTGAAAAGCAGGAGCCGCTTAATCCAAAGAAGTTTCCTGGAAATGTCGAGCTTTAGTTTGATTCTGCAAAATAGTTCTCAGTTCAGTTACTGCCTGGGGTAATTGATTCATATTTTCCAATACAAAATACTGCGCCTGGTAATTGTCTTTAATATAAGGAGTTTGAATTATAGTCTGAAGATCAAAAGGCACATGTTTTGCCTCCTTGGCTAAACTATATGATGTCTCTCCTATCGAAGATAAAATACCGGCCCCATATATTTTTACAGCATCATTCTCTTTCACCAAACCGAATTCTATGGTGTACCAGTACAATCTTGCGATTTGTTCAATAATTTCTTCCCGGTCGATATATTTGTCAGCTATACTTGCCAGCCCAAGCAGGTATTCTGCTATTCTGGGATCCGCTAGCAAAGGAACATGCCCGAAAATATCATGGAACATATCGGGCTCTTCAAGGTAGTCGAGCTGGCTTTTTTTCCGAATCCATGTGGTCGCGCCAAAGCGCCGGAACAGCATGAGTTTAAAAAACTGATCATTAGAAATGAGCCCCGGCACAGCATATATCGTCCAGCAAGTCAGTTTTTTCAGCCGTTTATTAAGAATTGAAAATTCCGGAATTGAATATTCAGACATCCCCAATTGTTTTAGAGACATGCTGAATTGGGGGTAGGCAACGTGTTCAATGGCCCGTTGCTGCCGCTTATATAAAATGCTCCATACAGCCTGATCATCCGCTGTATAGGCGCTATAATCCTGTAATAACATGAAATAATGTTTAAAATGATGAATAGATTGAGAAAAGATATAACAAACAGGACTTCACACCGGACGGCGTTTGCGGGCTTTTTTTGGTACCAATAATAAAAAATGGGTTACTTGTATTGTTGGCTTCATGGTTTTATAAAAATGTTTCAAGTTCTTCCATCATATCTTTACTGCCAATAAAGATAGGAGTTCGTTGATGTAAGCTTTTTGGTTGAAGGGTAAGAATACCGTGCTTCCCATTGGTTGCCCGACCACCGCTAATTTCCATAATAAATGCAAGGGGATTGCATTCATACACCAGCCGCAGCTTTCCTTCGGGATGGGCGCTTGTAGAAGGGTACAAAAATATTCCTCCCTTGAGCAGATTACGATGAAAATCAGCCACAAGGCTGCCGGTATACCTTTCGGTGAATGGGCCTCCATTATCCTGGTTCCTTGCTGGCAGCTTCCAATATAATTTTGAACTTCTTTTTGATACTGCAAGAAATTTCCATGATTAACAGAATACATTTTTCCGGATTGCGGCGAAAGAATATTGGGATGGCTCAGGGTAAATTCACCTATAGAGGGATCAAGAGTAAAACCATTAACTCCCCTGCGGGTGGCATACACCAGCATGGTGGAGGACCCATAAATGATATAACCAGCGGCTACCTGCTGCTCCCCTTTTTGTAAAAAATCTTCCAGAGTGCACGCAGTTCCGATTGGACTTACCCTGCGGTAAATTCCAAAAATGGTTCCAATAGAAACATTTACATCAATATTGCTGCTGCCATCCAGCGGGTCCAACACACAGACATACTTTGACTGGCTGGATAAAGCTTCATCAAAGGCAATGAAATCATCTCGTTCTTCCGAAGCCACTCCGGCGCAGCTGGTTCCCCGTTTAAGAACGGCAATAAACTGGTTGTCGGCAAATAAATCGAGCTTTTTCACCAATTCTCCATGTACATTTACAGCGCCGGCGTCTCCTAAAATGTCTACAAGGCCTGCCTTATTTACTTCTACATTTACCCGCTTGGCAGCAAGGGCAATATCGCGCAACAGCCTGCTCAGCTCTCCCGTGGCAAGAGGAATACCGCGCAGTTCCTGCGCCCTGAATTCTTCGAGCGTTAAGGCCCGGTTAATTGTCATGATTCTCTTTTTCTCTTGTTTCCTTGATAATGAATTGCTTTACGGAACGGATCGCGTGTTGCATGTGTTTCCTGACCGTATTATCTGAAAGATTCAATTCCTTGGCAATTTTTTTTCGTTTCCATCCATATACCCGCCGAAGTGTATACACCTTTCTTTGCTGGGCAGGAAGTTGCCGAATGGCGGCTTCATGTAGCTTTTGCGCTTCCTCGATTTCCATTTTCAGCTCCGGCGAATCATACAACAGTTGCACTTCTTCCAATTGTTGCAATCCGTTTCTTTCCAACTTTATACGGTGAAAATAATCCATGGTCTTATTCCTGGTACAAAAAAACAGGTAAGCCTGGATATTTTCGATTTCAGGCCAATGGTCTTTATGCTTCCATAGATTCAAAAACACGTCCTGTACAATATCTTCCGCATTGACACGGCACGAAGTAAGGTGAAACGCTTGCCGGTAAATGGTTTCTTTATACTTGCTGTAAAGGGTTATAAACAATTCATCAGCATTTTCATAATGCATTGGCCAGGGAATCAATTTAGTTGAAGAAAACAATAGTTAATAAAGCAACTGCCGCTAAGGGGCAAGAAAAGGAGGGAAACATTAAGAATACTGTGCAAGGGCCTGGACCAGCAATACATAGCTCGTCCGTTCATCAGGGAAAATCTTATATGGAAAATCCGGTCTCATATTATTAATTAAACAAATAACCCTTCCTATCACTTCCCTAACAATGCTCCTTCCTTCATGGATTTACTCACGTTTCATCGTCCTTCATCCGTATTCTTTGTAATTCCCGTTGTCCCGCCTGGACGCTTCTGTCTTTATGAATTTGTCCCAGCCTATACTTTCTCTATAGAAGATTATTATAAAGACATTTAGGAAGACTTTTAGTACTACAGATGATAAAAAAATTTTGTTAAAAAAAGTAAAAATTATATCGCTCTACTTTTCACTCTTCCTGTAAATTTTTTAAAAATAAGTTCTTTAAAAAATTCAATTTTAGGATTGATTTTATATTGACATATCCACTTATTTTTTATTTTTTTCCCAACCGAATTTCACTTTATTTATTTGTTCTTCCTAGTTTTATTACCCAATATAAAGGAACGGTAAAGCCGCATGCTCTTTATTAATTGTAAAAGAATAGACTGCCTTTACTATACTTTCTATTGAGTAACCATCTAACTTTTGGTTTTTTTGTTTTCTTATTAATTTTCTAAAGTTTTTTTTCAATTCTGCTATATTTATTAACTAATGCTTTAAACTATCGAAAGCTCATTTAAGCATATCCAATATCTTTTCGTTTTCAATGATGATCATTCCCTGTCTATCTTTGGTTATTCCAGACGTCAGACTATAAGTATAATGCGGAACGGTTTCTTTCATTATTGTTGGCATAAAATAGAATTGAATGTTGGAAGTATCCATCAGAGCCTCACCCACTTCAATGATATGTGTTGATATTACAAACGCACAGCTTTTATATCTGCAGAGCCTTTGAGTTACTGCCAAGGTTGCATCATAAGCATCTTTTACATTGGTACCTTTAAATAATTCATCGAAAAGCACGAACAGTTTTTTTCCGTCACTCACTTCTTTTGCCACCAATTTTACCCGCATTACTTCTGCATAAAAATGGCTCCAGCCAATGCTGATATCATCAGGTACATTAATGGAGGTAAATATCCCTTCCATTACACTGAATGTCATCGAGTCTGCCCCTACAGGAAAGCCCATGTGTGCCAAATAAAATGAGACTCCCAATGTTTTCATCCAGGTGGATTTGCCCGCCATATTGGCTCCCGTCAAAAACAATAAATTCTGGTTTTGCTTCAAGGTAATTTCGTTGCCAACTGCATTGGGTAATGCCGGATGTTTCAGGTTGGTTGCTTCGATCAGCAAGCCGGCAGTTTTATCTTTTGCCCTGGCATAAATAAAACCTTTTGCTTTTGCTACTTCAGCCACTGAAATAAATACATCAAATTCGTAAAGAACATGTAACAGTTCCTCAAGCTCATATCGCACCTTATTTCTAAAAAGGTACTGGCATTGAGCAGTTTGCTGCACAGTGTATGGATACTTAGCCTTAAGATGCTTAACTGAGGAGGAACGTATGATACGGTTCAGCTTATTTTGCATCTCCGAGCATGGATTATGCTCCTTTCCTTTTTTGATTAACTGTCCTAGTAAATTACTCGCTGCAAGCAGCACCTCCTGCACGGCATAAATGCGTTTTTGCTGGATCTGAAATTTTTGAGAGCGATACAATACCTCCTGTGTTTTCTCTTTGTAACAACTCAGTGTACTCGAAACAATGTTAGCTGGACGAGCTTCTGTAATATATTGGGAAGCATTTTCAGTTAATTCTCTATCAATAGTAAAATTAATGTCCAGTTCCTGAAGATATTTAATACATGCAGTCCTCTTATTAATAGCTTCTGCATTTGTAAGAGGAGATCGGAACATCTCCTCCATTAATAATTCACCACCTCTGGTTTTTACCCTGTTGAATAAATTAAACAAGGAGCCTGTCTTATATTTACCCATCAGGTTGAGATCGACCAGTGTCTGTTTATCAGTTATGAATTCCATAATTCTAGTTCCTTTTTTTGTATTCCTGCGTCTAACATTTCTAGTATGCCTTCATTTTGTATAATGATCATTCCCTGCCGATCATCTGTAATTCCCTCTTTCAATATTCTCGTATACGAGGGCGTATTTCCCTTCATTTCGGTAGGCAAGTACCGGTACTGTATACTGAGAGACTCTTCGGCTAATAACTCGCCTGCCTCCATAATGTGAGTAGAGATAATAAACTGGCTACCGGTTTTGTTAGTAAATGCGCGCGTAAGTGATATTGTAGCATCATATGCGTCTTTTACATTGGTTCCCCTGAACAACTCATCGAAAATGACAAAAATTTTCTTTTCCTGACTTAAAGCCATTGCCACCTCTTTAACTCTTAATACCTCGGCATAAAAATGACTAGCTCCGGCATTTAGATTGTCCGCTAAGTTGATACTGGTATAAATGGCGTCCCTAACCGAAAATTCTAAATGCTCTGCCGCAACTGGGAAACCCATGTGGCCCAGATATAAGGCTATGCCAATTGATTTCATGAGCGTTGATTTGCCTGCCATATTTGCCCCTGTCAGAAACAAAATGTTATGTTCACTGCTCAGTTGCAGGTCGTTAGGAATTGCGTTTTCAACATACGGATGGTAGACCTTTGCAAATTTTAAAATGGAACCATCTTGCGGTAAAGCTTTTGCAAAATGAAAACTCTTCTTACAAGCAACCTGTCCGACAGCTATATATACGTCCAAATCGTAAAGCATGTCCAACAACTTCAGAATCAATTCCCGGTGATCGAAGCGTATCTGTTTATCCAGTTCTGCAAGTATAAAATTGCTCAACCTTGTTTCATGCTTTTCACTGACATGTTTTTTCAAATGATCAAATGCCGCATCATGAACACACCGAACAAGCGACCCATAAAGATTTTCATAAGGGGAATGCGGAACACGGTTTTCCAACTTTTTCAAAAAGCTGGTCAACTGGTGAAAAAGCCTGAGACATGCCTGCACACCGTCCTCCACGAACACATGATCGGCATCGGCGGCTACCATATTTTTAAACTTTTGGCTTAATGTTTCTCCTCCTGGCTGTAGCTGGCTTCGTACATCATCATTATCCATATAATAAGCCACTGAACCAATCGTCACCGCATCAACGGGAAACTTGTATTCCTCCAAACTGAAGAACTGAAACAAGTCTGAACGCCTATTAATTTCCTGTTCATCTGCTAATGGCTGCCTAAATAATGAAGCAAGTCTTGACCCCCCTCCCTGAGTCACTGTTCTATTGTACAGGTCATAGATCGAAGCTTTGCCCGGTTTTTCAAAAATCGACAGGTCACAAAGAGTTTGCTCGTCAGTTCTTAAATAGTTCACTTGAATATTATTTACGTTTACGACGAATAAGTATTACCGAACCTGCTATTGCAATTAGCGCAGGAAGAATATAGAATAACAATATTCTTTGTTTGGGCAGGTCTGCCACAGTAATGCTCATTTTATCATCCGTTTGGGGACGTAGCGTATTTGTAGGAAACTTGCCATAAGAAAAATAACTGAAGCACCAGAACCCAAAATCATAATTGTACCTCTTTGGATCCCACCCACCGTAAATTACTGTCTTAGTCAGATAGTTTGCATCGCTGGCCGCAACGATCCGCTGATCTTTACCATTGGTCTGTCGATCCATTAAAACGGCTGTCACAAACTGGCCATGTTCATCGCTTGGCAATCTACCCACTTTTAACTGCAATGAATCCTCACTAATGGGAGCCATACGATTCCAGCTAAGGTTTGGATCGGTTCTAAGCAAGGGCTCTATATGAAAACCATTCTGTTCTTTATATTCCATTACGCTTGCTCCACCCAGGGCAACCCTGAACACACTGTCTCCCGCATACTTCTGTTCATCAGCGAGGAATTTGTGAAATTGCGGAGACAAATTTTTGGCTCTATCTGACAGGTAGGTGAAGATGCAATCGCTGGAATATTTTTCACTCGGTTGAATCAACTGTCCACTTCTGATGGAAAGTCCCAATTCATCAAAAAGTGGTTTGATAACATCCCTTCTTTCAGGTTCACTCGCTACAAACAGATTTCCTCCTGCATCGATATAACTTTTAATCTTAGCCATATTCTCTGAACTGAAAGGGGTCCTTGGATCTGCAATAACTAATGCTGCAATGTTCAGTGGAATAGCAGCTTTATCTTTTAAGGATAGCGTGTCGAAATCATAACCTTCATTAATCAATGCATAGCGGTTGCCAAGATAACTGGCTATGAGCTTAAAATCTCTTGTACGCTCAGAGAATGGACCACGTTCAATTTCATCCGTTAAAAATTCTATTTTAGGCGGAGTAGCAATCAACCGGTTGATGGATGCAGCTATCTGATCTTCGTATGGCCAAAAATCGTTATCATCAAATACATTTAAGATGGCAGATTTATTTTTGTATTTAAGTTGAAAAAAGCACCGATATTCTTGCTTTTTTGTGTTCACCATTTTATTTACCTGTTCTGGAGATAAAAACCGACTCAAGCTCAGGCCGGCACCTTTCGCTTGTTTTTCAGCAATTTCTCTTAATGTCTTTCCGGGATTCAATTTAAAATAATAACTACCTGTATCGGCATCATAATAATAATAGTAGTTGATTTTTATATTGGGCTTAAAGCGTATATAAGGTTCCCATAAGAAAGTCTCAATACCATTACGATCTTTCGGTGGCATGCGATCATAACTAAAGTCGAGAAGGTTCCAGAACACGTTTATCTCCAATGGTCCGTCATCCAGCTTTGCTAACATTGCCCGGGTCGGAGGGGTAATGGTATGAGTTTTATCCCTCGTTGTATCATAGTACATATTAAGCCTGGGCCGGCTAGTTATATATCCAATAGTAAAGGCGGCAACTATTACTACCGCGTAACGGCTAATTTTTTTTAGTTTTGAAATGGATTCAGTAGCGGATTTGATACGAATGATCGTAAAAAACAAAAAGCTTGTGATGACGATAAGAAAATAAAAGATGTCCCTGGTATTCAAAAGTCCACGTATAAGATCGAAGGATTTACCATTAATATTCATGTAATAGGTGATATTGCGAAGTGAATCTATGTCCTGCCATAGATTGCCTATTTTGGATAAGAAGGCAAGTACCGCAAACGTAATAATAGCTGCAACGATTTGATACGAGGTTAATGAGGAAATAAACAAGCCGATTGCTGCATAGGTGCACAGGACCAAAAACAACCCCAGCACGGAAGCGAAAATGTGTCCATAATCGGGGTGCGCAAGACTAAATGACAAACCGATTAGTGTAAAAGAAAGCATCAGGATCAGCACAAGCGTAAAACATACCATTGCAAGGAACTTCCCGAATACCATTTCAGATATTCTGATTGGTGATGAGTATAACAATTTAATGGTACCACTGCTGATTTCCTTGCTGATTAATCCCATTGTTATCAAGGGAAAGAATATATACAAGTTCGGGATGACATCATGAAAGAAATATCCGAACAAAGGGTGTGAAAGAAGGCCATCTGTCAGATCCTTTGTCAACATCAAATAGTAACCACCACGCTCAAAATATCCGACAAAATCGGATGTTACCCTAAGGTAGTCGACACTGGTTAGGATTAAAAATAAGACCATCATCAGCCAAGCAACGGGAGAAAAGAACATGCTGTTTAATTCGTTTTTAGCTATATGGAGTGTTCGTTTCATAATTAATTATTTATTGCTTTTTTAGATAATTGTTTGAAAATTTCATCTACTGAATTTTTTTCTACGGCCAGTTCCGTAAGTCTCCACCCCCTGTTAACACTTTCCATAATGATTGCTTCACTAATGGATTTGCTTCCGTCATAAAAGAGCCTAAATGATTTTGATGTTAACCTTTCCACCCTATTAATCCCTTTGAGGATCGTCAAAACGTCTGCAGGAGGCGGGTTTTCAAATGCGACCAGCATGCTCTGGGGAGCTATATAACTATTAAATGCTTCCATACTATCGGAAAATACCAGCTGGCCCTGTTCTATCATGATAATTTCATCGCACAGCAATTGAATTTCACTTAGTATATGTGAGGAAAGTATTACTGTATGTTGATGTGCAATCTCCTTGATTAAGTTTCGCACCTCTGCAATTTGAACAGGGTCAAGGCCATTGGTAGGTTCGTCAAGTATTACCAACTCGGGCTTATGTATGATGGATTGTGCCAAGCCTACACGCTGTCGATAACCGCCCGAAAGGTTCTTCAATAAACGGTTCTGAACATTTGATATACCACATTTAGCCATTACCTCATCCAGCGCAGATGGTATCATAGCCTCGTCCATAAGACGAAGCCTGGCGCAATAAAGCAAGTACTCTTTGACCGTCAAATCCAAATACAATGGCGCTACCTGGGGTAAAAAGCCAATGTGTTTTTTAGCTTCAATCGGATTTTTTTGAATATCGATTCCATTGATATATACTTCACCCTGTGTTTGATTAAGCACACCGCAAATAATATTCATGGTTGTCGACTTTCCTGCGCCGTTAGAACCTAAAAGACCGAAAATTCCCTTTTTATTAATATTAATATCGATATCTCTTATTGCCCATGATGAAGTATACCTGTGAGATAACTGAACAGTCTGGATAATTGATTTCATATCAGTTGTTTTAATTGTTTTGTCGGTTAATAATGTTTCGCATTCCATAAAAACGTCTCATAACTTGATTTTTACTATTTAAGAAATGGGCTAGGTACTTTTGATGGCTTAAAAAAAGTTATCTCGATTTCATAAGATCATCGACTTTCTTTTGTTCTTCCGGTGTTAATAGGTTTGGACCTGGCCTTACCCCTTCCGGCATGAGTTCTAATCCATCATCGAAACCTTTGCTTTTAGCAGGAATACCCTGCACCATCCATTTCGGAGCTTGTTTACCCATCAGGTAATAATCGAAGAACTGTTTCATTCTTATAGTAAGATCAGTTTCATTTTTGTCATCCATCAACATATGTCCTTCACCGTCATATTGCAACATCCACACTTTTTTACCTAACCTGCGGAGAGCTGTAAAAAACTCAATGCCTTGTTGCCAGGGAACATCATCATCTTCTGCATTAGCCATCATTAGAAGCGGAGTAGTGACTTTATACGCCCGGAATACGGGTGAATTTTCAATATAGAGATCAGGTCTTTCCCAAAGAGAAGCCCCAATTCTATCACGATATAGCTCATACTGCATTTGACGACTTCCGCCTCCACCTATTATAGTCCCATAAGCACTGGAAAAATTGGTCATACCTGAGGTAGAACAGGCGGCGGCAAACATATCAGAGTGTGTAATCACATAATCAGTTTCAAATCCTCCAAAGCTTTGCCCTTGTATTCCCATGTGCCTGCCATCAATGAAAGGAAGAGCGGACAAATATTTTGCTGCGGACACTATGGTATTACAAGCTGCCCGACCGGGATAGCCAACTTTTGAATGGATATCAGGCATAAACACCAGATAACCATTGCTGACATAATAAGCAAGGCTTGGTGCTATCGGGCCGTAGCAAAGGCTGGTATATGGGAATGTGTGTAGTCCATCAGAAGA
>Ga0157371_10004245_pt1 | contig 12598 bp, 8 predicted proteins | sample C45metaG_FD_113462 | JGI IMG/M metagenome (GOLD analysis project Ga0157371, IMG submission 113462) | Corn rhizosphere microbial communities from Kellogg Biological Station, Michigan, USA - C4-5 metaG | ecosystem: Host-associated > Plants > Roots > Rhizosphere > Soil | place: USA: Michigan... | reverse complement strand
TATTCAGCTGTATTAGCTTGATGCAAAGCACCGACGTCACAAAACCCAAAACAAGCGAACCCGTGTCACCCATGAAGATCTTTGCAGGATTGAAATTATAGTACAAGAATCCCAGCAGGCCGCCACCCAATGCAAAGGCAACAATGGCCGTGTTAGCATCTCCACAAAGAGTCAGGAAAATACCCAGGATAACAAGGCTCATAAAACCGAGGCCGCCAGCCAGGCCGTCAATCCCGTCAATCAAGTTAAAAGCATTGGTAATCCCCGTTATCGCCAGTACAGTAAAAGTATATTGAGCCACCGTCGACAACTCGTAGATACCAAAAAGCCCATTGAAACTGGTGATACGCACACCACTGAAAGCAATCAGCAACGCAACGGCAATCTGTATGGCAAACTTGTACCTGGCAGAAAGATTCTTCAGATCATCCATCATTCCAATCGCGAAAAGTACCGTGATAGAAAAGAAGAACGAAGCCTCAAAAACATCTTTCTTGAACTCAAACCAGAACACACAAGCTACCGCCATAGCCAATCCTGATGCAATTCCGCCCATCGTCGGAATGGGCGCTGCATGCTCCTTTCTGCCGTCAGGAACATCAAGAAGCTTGAATCGGTAAATGACTCTTATAAGCGGAGGCATTAAGATCATGGCGACAACAAAGGCCGTAACAAAGGCCAGTATCCCTAATTTGTATTCAGAAAAGGAAAGATCAATCTGTAGAAGTTGGTGCATGTGGTTTAACAAGGAACCTCAAAATAAGAATTTATACTTACCATCACAATTCCAACGGCAATTCTTTCTGCGCGCTCTGATTATTCTTTGCAAGCTTGCTCCGGAGCATACTCTGACTTGAACAAGTACTTTTGCTCAAATTGTAATTCATCGCTACTTCACCCAATATATTAGCGCATCCCATTGAATACCTGAAGGGTGTTGGTCCCCATCGCGCCGACCTACTTAAGAAAGAGTTAGCCATCTTCACCTTCAACGATCTTCTCCATCATTACCCTTATCGACACGTAGTCAAGACCAAGGTTACTAAAATTGCCGACCTTACTCCTTCCGTTGAATATGCGCAGGTACAGGGCAGGCTTTCATTTTATGAAACAATTGGAGAGAGAAGTGCCAAACGCCTGGTAGCCTACCTGAAAGACGATACAGGCACATTGGAGCTAACCTGGTTCCGTGGACTCACCTGGGTAGAAAAGATTCTCAAGGAGGACGAAACCTACCTTGCATTCGGCCGCGTAAGCTTCTTTATGGGCAAACCGCAAATCCTGCATCCTGAATTGGAAGTAGTGAAACCTATGGCTACCGGTGTAAAGAATTTCCTTGAACCTATCTACCCAACCACTGAAAAACTGAAGACCAAAGCTCTGAACGGCCGCCAGATAGGAAAGCTTACCAGGGATCTCTTTTCCCTGCTCTCTCCAAAAGAACTGCCTGAAAATTTGCCCGAGCCCATTTTAAACAAGTTCCGCCTTCTACCTCGCTACGAAGCTTTACGGCAAATTCACTTCCCAACTTCCCCGGCTCATTACGACCAGGCATTACGAAGACTAAAGTTCGAGGAACTCTTTCTCACCCAGTTACGGCTGGCAAGGGTGAGATCCGAGCGGCATAGAAAGTCTCATGGAGTCGTATTCGAGAAAGTAGGAGAGCTGTTCAACCTTTTCTATCACAATTATCTTCCTTTTGAACTCACAGGAGCCCAAAAGAGAGTTCTTAAAGAGATCAGGACCGATACGGGGAGCGGCCACCAAATGAATCGTCTCCTGCAAGGTGATGTAGGAAGTGGAAAAACCATCGTTGCGTTGCTTGTAATGCTCCTCGCTGTAGACAATGGCTTCCAGGCCTGCCTGATGGCACCCACCGAAATACTTGCACAACAACATTTTGCCACCCTTTCGGAACTCCTGAAAGACATGCCCATTGGCCTTCACTTGCTCACCGGCTCCACTCCTGCAAAGGAGCGAAAGCACATTCTGCGCGACCTTGCTGAAGGCGATTTAAGCATTATTATTGGTACCCATGCCCTTATCGAAGAAGTGGTACAATTCAAAAACCTTGGCTTCGTTGTTATTGACGAACAACACCGCTTCGGTGTAGCTCAACGAGCAAGCCTCTGGAAGAAAGCGCAACTCCCGCCTCACATCCTCGTGATGACAGCTACTCCCATTCCACGTACCTTGGCTATGACCGCCTATGGCGATCTCGATTACAGTATCATGGACGAGTTGCCACCCGGCCGCGAACCCATTACTACAGTTCATCGTTACGACACGAGAAGGACACAGGTTATGGACTTTATTCGCTCCGAGATCGACCTTGGCAGGCAGGTTTATATCATCTTCCCGCTCATTGAAGAGAGCTCCAAGCTCGATTACGAAAACTTAATGAGTGGATACGAGAACGTCAAAGCCTTTTTCCCTGAGCCGAAATATTGGATTAGTATGGTCCATGGGCGTCAGCCCTCGGAACAGAAGGAAACCAACATGCAACGCTTTGTCAGCGGCGATACTCAAATAATGGTGAGTACAACTGTCATTGAAGTTGGCGTAAATGTACCCAACGCAAGTGTCATGGTAATAGAAAGTGCAGAAAAGTTTGGCTTGTCACAATTACACCAACTGCGGGGACGAGTCGGAAGGGGTACCGCCAAAAGCTATTGTATCCTTATGACCGGACCTCAGTTGGGCACCGAAGCCAAGGAAAGAATCAAAATAATGACCTCAACGAATAACGGGTTTGAGATTGCCGAAAAAGACCTCGAACTCAGGGGACCGGGAGAAATCGAAGGAACAAAGCAAAGCGGCACATTAAACCTGAAGCTTGCTGATATTGTCAAAGACAAGGCAATATTAGAGGCGGCAAAGAAGACTGCCGAGGAACTGATTGAAGCCGACCCTGAACTTGACGCGGCAGAAAATTTGCAGCTAAAAGATTATCTGGCCTCCCTCCATGGCAAAACACCCTGGAGTCGCATTTCTTAACATAGCCTTGCACAACATTTTTGACGATAATTAGTTAATTTCAGAAAAGATTGAACTGCAAAAGCCACATACTCTTAATCGTATCCTGCCTTATCGGAATAACTACGTTTGCGCAGAACATCGAATTCATTGAAAACAAAGGTCAATGGGACGGTCACGTCAAGTTCATGGGCCAACTCTCTAACGGCGCTTTCTTCGTTGAACAAAATGGTTATACAGTCGTACAACACAATGGCCAGGATTGGGAGAGACTTCATGAAGCCACTCATAACAAAGTGCTCGATGGAAAACGATTAGCCGATATCGACATAACTGTCCATTCGCACGCCTACAATGTAAAGTTCCTGGGCTCCAATCCCAAATCAGAAATTGTCCCCGATAAGCCTCTTTACACCTATAACAACTACATACTCGGAAATGATCCTTCCAAATGGGTCTTCAACGCTAGTCTGTATCAGGCAATTACGGTAAAAGATGTATATCCGGGTATCGATGTCCGTTACTACTCCAATAATGGAACATTAAAATACGATATCATCGTTCGTCCGGGTGGAGACGTTTCCAAAATTGCCATGAAGTATGATGGTCTTGATGAAATGAAACTGAAGGCCAGGGATCTCGTTCTTGGCACCTCGGTAGGAGAACTGAAAGAACTTTCTCCCTACACCTTCCAATACGATGAGAAAGGACGAAAGGAAATCAATACAAAATATTCATTGAAGAATAACATCGTTCGCTTCGACGTCAAGAACTATGATCCTTCTTCAACACTCATCATCGACCCGAACCTTGTCTTCTGCTCCTTTTCGGGAAGTACTGCCGATAACTGGGGTTTCACGGCTACCTATGGTCCCGATGGCAGCATGTACGGTGGAGGTATTGTAATGGGTACGGGTTGGCCTGTGTCACCAGGTGCATTCCAGACTAGTTTTGGCGGCGGAGGTGGCACCGGGTGTTTCACTGGTAATATCGATATCGGAATCATTAAGCTTTCACCCGATGGAACAAAAAGAATCTACGCAACCTACCTGGGAGGCAGCCAACAGGATGTCCCCCAAAGTCTGATCGTCGATCCCCAGGGTAATCTCATAGTCGCAGGACGAACGACTTCTCCAAACTACCCCGTTAAAAATGGTGGACTGATTGGTTCTGGCGGCAAATATGACATCGTTCTTACTAAATTCAACAGCACCGGCACCCAGTTGATCGGCTCTCGAATTATCGGGGGCTCCGGCGACGATGGTGCTAATATCTCCGCTTGTGGCGATGGAAGAGACAACTCCCTCCAACAGAATTATGGTGATGAAGCTAGGAGTGAGGTGAACCTTGATGCAGCAGGCAATATCTACCTGGCAGCATGTAGTCAATCCTACAATGATCCATCCAATGGCCAGAAGCCTTTTCCAATAGTAGGAGGTTTTCAGTCTAACAATGCGGGTGGAACGAATCACCAGGATGCGGTAGTATTAAAGTTCAACCCAGACCTGTCTACCATGCTTTTTAGTACTTATCTCGGGGGGACTGGTAATGACGCAGCATACGTAATCGAGGTGAATCCTGTAGATAATAAAATCTACGTGGCAGGTGGTACAGAGAGTCCCGATTTTCCTGGAAACATGGCTGGAACCATCGGTACATCAAACCACGGCGGCATCGACGGTTTTGTTTCTATTATCAGCAATGACGGCTCAACTCTTCTCAAGTCCACTTACCTGGGCACCAACGCTATCGACCAGGTATACGGCTTGAAGTTCGACCTGATGGGGTTCCCCTATGTTATGGGACAAACGACAGGCAGTTGGCCAGTCATTAACGCTACCTGGAGTACACCAAGCGGTCGCCAGTTTATCGCTAAGCTCCGCCCTGACCTCTCAAACTATGTATATTCAACAGTCTTCGGAAAGACCACCGGTGGTCAATCAGCTCCTGACATATCCCCTGTCGCCTTCTTAGTCGACCGTTGTGAAAATGTTTACGTCTCCGGCTGGGGCGGTAAGGTAGTATCCGGTTTAAATTATCCGAGCGCAGGCGTCTCTGGTCTTCCTGTCACTCCCGATGCTATCAAATCAACCCCTGACGTCAATGCAAGGTCCGGACTTGGAGAAGACTTTTACTTCTTTGTTCTTAAGAAGGACGCCACTAAACAATTGTACGGAACCTTTTTTGGTCAAAACGGCGGCGACATAAGGGACCATGTTGATGGCGGCACCAGCCGCTTCGACAAGAATGGTGTTATCTACGAAGCTATTTGCGCCAGTTGTGGTAACACCCTGCCTTTCCCCACTACACCAGGTGCCTGGGCTACGCGGAAGGCGGCATCAGCGAACTGTAATCTTGCAATGGTGAAGATAGACTTTGACCTCTCTGGTGTAAGGTCAGGCGTTCAGTCATGGATCAACGGTCGACCCAGGGATACTGCAGGTTGCGTGCCCTTAACGGTTGAATTGAGAGATACCGTTCTCAACGCAGTCAGCTATGAATGGAGTTTCGGTGATGGTTCACCTGGTGTAAAAACAACAACGCCAACAATCGCCCATACCTATAACGCAGTTGGTGTCTACAAAGTAATGCTCGTTGCAATTGATTCAACAACCTGTAACCTTCGTGATACTTCCTATGTGAACATAAAAGTGTCGGACCTCGAGGCCAAACTCGACTTCAATTCAGTTAAACTGAATCCATGCGACTCTTTCAAATACCGTTTTGATAATCTTTCAACTGCACCAGCAGTCAGACCATTCACTTCGACTTCTTTTAGTTGGGACTTCGGCGATGGCTCACCTCAGGTTACCACGAATACAGGAAGCGTTTTCCATAACTATGCCTCAGCCGGAACATACAACGTGAAGATGATCTTGAACGATTCGGCCTATTGTAATTATCCCGATACCATTATTAAACCACTGAGGATTGCGTCCCTCGTTAAAGCAGATTTCGAAACACCACCAAATGGTTGTGCCCCATACGATGCTGCATTTAACAACGTCTCACAGGCCGGCTCTCAGTTTACGTGGGACTTTGGAGATGGTAGTCCAACTTCCAACCAGGTAAGTCCAACCCATTTGTATCCGAATCCGGGCACTTACACGATTCGCTTGGTTGCCATTGATTCTGGTACCTGCAATATTATTGACTCAACAAAAAGGACGATTACCGTATACGGCAATCCTACCGCGGATTTCACTGCCGCTCCGCAGCCGCCGACAGTAAATACGCCGATCGCCTTTACGAATCTTTCGAGCTCCGATGCCATACGTTTTAAATGGGAATTTGGAGATGGCGATTCACTTGTCACAACTTCCAGGACGGGTGTCTCGCATGAGTACAATGCCACCGGAAAATACAATGTCTGCCTGACCGCCTATAACCAGGCCAATTGCCCGGCTACTATTTGTAAGGATGTCAGTGCCTTGATCAGTCCAGCGGTCGATGTGCCAAACGCTTTCACGCCTGGCAAATTTGGACCTAATAGCACAGTGTATGTCCGTGGCTTTGGAATTGCAAATATGAAGTTTGCTATTTGGGCACGGTGGGGAGAAAAGGTGTTTGAAACAAACTCTAAAAAAATCGGTTGGGACGGTTACTTCAAAGGAAAGTTGCTGCCTATGGACGTATATGCCTATACGCTCGAAGTGGAATTTTCCGATGGTACTAAAACAACTAAAACTGGAGATATAACATTAATCAGATAGAGGAGGTTGCCGTGAAAATATTTCTGAAATATGTATTCAGTATTGTTTGCAGCCTGGTGTTGACTGCATATGCCCATGGGCAGGATTTGCATTTTGCCCAGTTCTTCAACTCACCTTTGACTACCAACCCTGCCAACACAGGTTTTATACCGGATGGTGATTACCGTCTCGGTATCAATTATCGTAACCAGTGGTCCTCAATCATGACAGTCCCTTACAAGACGATGAGCGCTTTCGGTGACGCACAAATAGGGAAGGATCGCTTCGAGAATGGATGGATAGGTTTGGGTGGTGTGGTACTCAAGGACGTAGCCGGAAGTGGTAGCCTGAGTTCAACAAAAGTATACGGTTCTGTTGCCTACCATCAAATGCTGGGATATTCCAGCCTCTTAAGTCTTGGTTTCAACGTGGGTTACGCCAACAAACAAATCAATACCACTAACCTGAAGTTCCCCGACCAATTCGACGGACAGTTTTTCGATAACAAGCTGCCCACCGCCGTGGTTCTCGATCGAAATAACATCAGCTACCTTGATATGCAAGTGGGAATGAACTACGCTTACTTTCCAACTGACAAGATTTATGTAAACGGAGGTTTTTCTGCCCATCACGTGAACAAGCCACGTGAATCTTTCTTCACTACCTCTGATATTAGTGACCGCGTCCCGGTTCGATATATCGGCTTTTTGAATGGTAGCTTTAAAGTTAATGATCAATGGATTTTAAATCCTAACATCTACTATACCACCCAGGCGAAAGCCCAGGAGATCGTTGGCGGGCTGAATGCACATTACAACCTGTCCGGTGATGGTACCTATCAATTGATTGGAGGACTCTACTATCGCCATAAGGAGGCTATCATACCAATGGTCGGTTTGGGATGGCATGACTACACGTTCACATTCAGCTACGATGCCACCATGTCTTCCTTAAGCGCCTACAATAATAGTCGTGGTGCCTTTGAGTTTTCTTTGGTAAAACAAGGTGTGATTAACCCTAACGGGAATCGCATTACACCTTGTCCAACATTTAGAACGAGTTATTAACGGAATCTAATTCTGCTTTTGAATGATTTAGCCGATTTTTACGGAAGTAAAGATGGTGTTGGACAAGTACGAATTAAACAAATTCATTCGTCAAAAGATGAATACTAAAGCCGATCATACTGCCGATTATAAAGCTCTTTCTACAATCACGAAGGCTTTGATGGCAGGTATTCTTATGTTCCTCGTCATTGCTCTCGTAATACATTTTCTGCAAGGCGGCTTCATTGAAGACAGGAACCTGGAAAATATAGTGTTCTCTATTCTTCTATTGATTTCCGCACTGGTTATTATAGGAGCTCGGATTATCTATACAAGACGAGTCGGAAGCTTGATGGAAAACAATCAATCCAGCAGGGAGAAGTTAGACCTCTTTAAGGCAATTACAATCACGCACATGGCATTGTGCGAAATGCCGGCCATGTTAAGCATAGCCATGTTCATCTGTTTTGGAAATTTTTTATTGCTACTTCCTGTGGCCATGGCTCTTGTCGAGATGGTCAAAAAATTTCCTACACAACAAACCATTGATTCCGCCGTTAATTCTGGTACGTTTTAATTGATACGATGAAAAGCTGTTTATTATTGTTTCTATCCGTATTAACCTTTAGCCAGGCTTTATTTGCCCAGGACACAGATGAAGACCAGGGACCTAAGGACGGCTTCCACAAGGAAAATCTTTTTACCGGGGGTAGCATCGCTCTTTCTTTCTATAATGGAGGATTTCTCGCTGGGGCTAACCCTGTATTTGGTTGCAGTCTTACGAAATGGGCGGACTTAGGTCTCGTTGTAAACTATACGTATAGCAGTTACAGGGACTATAGCTATTATGGTTCCGACGACAAACTCCACGAAAGCATTTACGGTGGTGGACTGTTTACCAGGCTTTACCCTATCCGTTTTTTGTTTGCACAAGCACAGGTTGAACACAATTGGATCCATTCAAAATATATTCCCACTCCTGGTTCGGGAGGAACAACCCAAACGGCAACAAATTCAGCTAATAGCATTTTGGTTGGTGCCGGCTACACAACCGGTAGGGACCCTGTCGGTAAGACCCCGTACGGTTACCTGGCCATACTGTTTGATGTAGGAACTGATCCCATGTCTCCCTACAAGGACGCTTATAACAGGGCTATTCCAATTTTCCGTGCAGGCGTTAACGTGCCTCTGTTCCAGGGTAAAAGCCAACGTAGGTAATCAGATATGATTCAGTAATTCCTTTGGCTCCTTTAATACCACCAGTAACCCTTCAAGGTCGTTCCACAAAAAGCCTTCGCCGTTTAAAAAATGCAGGTGGCTAAGTAGGTGGTCATAAAAGCCCGCTGTATTCAATATGAATACTTTTTTGTCATGAATGGATAACTGGTTCCATGTAAGAGTTTCAAACAATTCATCCATGGTCCCAAACCCTCCTGGTAAGATCACAACACCATCACACAACTCATACATCTTTCTTTTACGGACATGCATATCTTCCACTACGAATAGCTCACTGATACCGTCGTGTTGATGCTCCCAATCAACCAATACCTGTGGTATCACGCCTCTTACAATTCCACCTTTTTGCATTACCGTATCAGCAACAATTCCCATAATACCCTTCTTTCCTCCTCCATAAACAAGTTCTATCTTATGATCTGCCATTACAGTCGCCAGTTCCAACGCATGCCGTTGGTATAATTCATTGTTGCCTGTCTTTGAGCCACAGAACACTGCCAACTTGTTAATCTTCCCCATGAACATTCATTTCAAGCAAATGGAAGATAAATTTTTCTATCTTCAAAAATTACCTGTGTCAGGTATGACTTTAAAGGATTATTAAACGAATTTAGCGCCACGAATTACACGGATGTTTTAGCTATGTGTCATTATGTTCGAAGAAGTAATTCGTGATAATTCGTGTAATTCCCACCCAAATAAAAAACTTATGTCGGCAGGATTGCTTCTAACCTTTGTCATTAGCTATTTCGTTCTTCTATTAGTAGTTGCGTATTTCACATCGCGCAACTCCAACAATGAGTCCTTCTTCATTGGCAACCGCAACTCCAACTGGATGCTCGTCGCTTTTGGGATGATTGGTACCTCCTTAAGCGGAGTGACTTTTGTAAGTGTACCGGGTACCGTTGGTAACTCTGCCTTTGCTTACTTCCAGGTAGTCATTGGATACTTCTTAGGGTACATCATCATTGCTTTCGTGCTCCTGCCTTTATATTATCGTTTAAAGCTCACCTCCATCTATAATTATCTCGATCATCGCTTCGGGGTCGTGTCTCATAAAACCGGCGCCCTGTTCTTTATTATCTCACGCGTATTAGGTGCAACCGCAAGATTGTATCTCGTAATTAATGTTCTGCAGATCTTCATACTGAAGGATATGAACATTCCTTTTGCTGTTTCTACATTCGTAATTCTGTTGATGATTCTCTTGTACACCTTTGAAGGTGGGGTGAAAACCATTGTGTTCACCGATACCCTGCAAACAACCTTCATGTTGGTTGGCCTTATCGTTTGTATTTTCTTCATCATGAACAACATGGGACACACATTTGGATCTACCCTGAACAACATGGCGTCTAAGGGACTGACAAAGATTTTTAACTTCGATGTTAACTCCTCCGGATTTTTTCTCAAACAGATTATTGGCGGCATTTTCATCACGGTCGGCATGACGGGATTGGACCAGGAGATGATGCAAAAGAACATCAGCGTTCGCAGGCTGGGCGACTCGCAGAAGAATGTAATGACCTTCAGTGTCATCATGGCTGTTGTCAACTTTCTGTTTTTATTGTTAGGAGGTGTTCTGTACTTCTACGCACAAGTCAACAATGTCACCGCAAAAGGGGACGACCTCTTTCCGACTGTGGCACTATTCTACCTCCCAAAGGCAATTTCGGTGATCTTCATTATCGGGCTGATATCTGCTCTTTTTCCAAGTGCCGACGGTGCACTAACAGCACTTACATCTTCTTTTTGCATTGACATCCTGGGTCTCAAAAAAAGAGACGATCTCACAGAGAAGGAAAAGAGGAGGAGACGTCTTGTAGTTCACTTTACCTTTGCTGTTATCTTCTTCTTAATGGTGATGGGCTTCAAATGGGTCAATAATAAATCCATTATCGATATTATCCTCAAGGTGGCGGGTTTTACTTACGGACCACTGCTTGGCTTGTTTGCCTTTGGCATCTTGTCCAATCGTAAAGTGAACGACAAACTCGTTCTGTATGTCTGCCTCGCGGCTCCTCTGATTATTTTGTGAATTGATTTCGTAAATAACATCGAATGGTGGCAAAAGCAATTAAAACTCGGCCCTTGGAGCGATAGCATCAGACAGACCTCTTCAACGCTGTTTGGCAATTTTAAGATTGGATACGAATTGCTCATCTACAATGGCCTGCTTACTTTCCTGGGCCTCTTCCTCATTTCCAGGCCCCAGGCTGTTTCTAAGGATGTAAAGGTAAATTTAGACCATGGAGCTTATTAACCCTTTGGCCCAACAATATGCTGAAAAATATACGTCGGCTGAGGACAAGCTTCTAAAAGAAGTCTCAGATTTCACTTACCAGCACCACCCGCACTCCCACATGCTCAGTGGCCATTTACAGGGCAAACTCCTTGAAATGATTAGCCTGATGATCCAACCGACAAGGATTCTGGAAGTGGGAACCTTCACCGGATATAGTGCTCTTTGCCTCGCAAAAGGGCTTACAAATGACGGTCAATTGCATACAATTGAGCTCCGCGACGAAGACGCCGCCCGCGCCAAATCCTATTTTGACCGAAGTTTTTTTAAGGAAAAGATAATTTTACACATCGGCAATGCGTTACAAATTATCGGCGAACTCAATGAATCGTGGGATTTAGTCTTCATTGATGCCGATAAAGAGAATTATATTGAGTATTTTGATCGAATAATTTCTCAAGTAAAACCCGGAGGTTTTATTTTAGCGGATAATGTGCTCTTTCACGGTCAGGTATTGGAAAAGGAGATAAAGGGGAAAAATGCCAGGGCCATCCAGCAATTCAATGATTATGTGATGTCCCGAACCGATGTTGAAAAGCTGATGTTGCCAGTAAGAGATGGCATCTACCTGGTCCGGAAATGCTGACCGCTAAAAAACTGAAGTCCGATGAAAAAACACAAGCTACTATTCACAGCACTTTTCGTACTGGCCGGCAAGCTCATCTTTGCCCAGTCTCCCGATGTCGTTCGTAAGTACATCGATACCTATAAGAATGCTGCTGTAGAAGAAGAAATAAGAACTGGTGTTCCTGCTGCCATTACACTCGCGCAGGGTATTCACGAAACAGGTGCAGGCACAAGTGATCTCGTTTTGGCGTCAAATAACCATTTTGGTATAAAATGTAATGGTTGGACTGGTAAAACCGTTTCGCACGATGATGATGCCAAAGGCGAGTGTTTCCGCAAATACGACGACCCAAGAGACTCTTATAAGGACCACTCCGACTTCTTAAAAAATCGTCCTTACTACACTTCCTTGTTCAATCTCGATCCGACAGATTATAAGGCATGGGCATACGGTCTGAAAAAAGCCGGCTATGCTACTAACCCTAAGTACCCACAGATACTAATTAAACTGATCGAAGATTACGATTTACAGCAATACACTTTGCTCGCACTTAACGGAAAGTCTCCATCCGGTTCCGATGTTGTCTTTGCGAGCGATGTTAAAAGAGGCTCTTCAGACGACGCAGCTATCAATGAGGCTGTCGTACAAAAGGCCGTTGTTAAGACCTACAATTATCCCTCAGGTGTTTTCAAGAACAACGAGACAAGCGTAATCTTCGTAAAGAAAGGCACTGCATTTCTCAAAGTTGCAAACGATAATGATATCTCGCTGGCTC
>Ga0157371_10004243_pt1 | contig 12601 bp, 9 predicted proteins | sample C45metaG_FD_113462 | JGI IMG/M metagenome (GOLD analysis project Ga0157371, IMG submission 113462) | Corn rhizosphere microbial communities from Kellogg Biological Station, Michigan, USA - C4-5 metaG | ecosystem: Host-associated > Plants > Roots > Rhizosphere > Soil | place: USA: Michigan... | reverse complement strand
CGAAGTATAATGTATTTCCCGGTCTCCTTATAATCTACTTTTCCATTAAACAGGCGGTCAAGTATATCTCTAACTTGCATGTTTTTCACTTTCATGTTTACTATGCTGTCCTGTTTAAACAAAGACCCTGTGTAAGAGAAATAGAAGTCGCCTACTTTACTCATTTTACTGAGCACCTCAGAGATCGGTTGTTGCTTTATATCCAGATCAACCCTTCTATCCAGATTACGCATATAATTGGATACAGAAAACTGGGCATTACAATATCCGGTTATAAACAATAGGGCTATGATTATTTTTAATCTCATTATTTAATTTTAGATAGTATAATCTGCCCTTCGTTACGATCTATTTTTAAATTTTGCATTGTTTGCAGGATTATATCAAGGTTATCATCTAATGATGCACTTGCTTTAAGTGTGGTGTTAAAGGTTTCACTGGCAATACTGGTGTCTTTTACAATAACATTTACATTGTAAGCTTCACTTAAAACCTCTGCTACTTTCCAAAGCGGCGTTTTATAAAATACAAAGTTTCCGCTGCGGTAATAATCATATAATCGATCCGTATTTTCTTCTTTAATCAATTTGGGTGATGCCTCTTTGATCAAAACTTTTTCTCCTTTATGGAGTTCTATTACTTCATTACCATTGCTCACCTTTACAATACCTGTTTCCACAATAACTTCAGTTTCACCTTTTATGTGTTTCACGTTAAAGGAAGTACCAACAACAGTTACAGATACTTTATTAATCTTTATTACAAACGGTTTTGATTTGTTATGCGCTACATTAAAAAATACATCACCATTTTTTAGTTTAACACTGCGGTCGTCTTTAAAATCTGTAGCATAGCTGATTTCTGAATTTTTATTTAAGGTTACTTCCGATCCATCAGGCAAATGCTCAATAACTACCTTGTTATTTGCTACCAGATCTGTATAATTTACAGGGCCAAAAATATTGAACATCATCCATGCTCCGGCAACCAAAACCAATACTGCGGCAATTTTTAACCACCAGTAATTTTGTTTTATTGGCCTCACAATAGCTTCATTTGAGCCTGAAGCTGTTTTGGCTTTAAATTTTATCCATGCCTGTTCTTCATCAATATTGCTTGTGCTATTTAAGCTTTTACTTGCAGTCCAGATCCTTTCAAGCCGCACAAATTCGACCTTGTTAGAGGTAGCTTCATCCAGCCATTTTTGCACAGCAATGCTTTCTTCTTCACTTGTTTCTTTTAAAAGAAACTTTATCAATATTTCCTCGTTCATCTGTTCCTCTTAATTAAAAAAATCCTTGTAAAACATTATTATGCCTGGTAAAATTAGTGTAATGAAATCGGCTAGTTTCAAACGCAATATTTTTAAAGCTTTCCCCATCTGATTCTCTACTGTTTTAATTGAAAGATCCAGCTGTTCAGCTATCTCTCTATATTTCAATTCCTCAAACCTGCTCATCTGAAAAATAGTTCTGCAATGTTCAGGTAATTCATTTAATGCTTCTTGCAACTTAAATTCAAGCTCAGTAAGCTCTACTTTTGATGAGGCCGCTTCATGATGATTGTTCATGGTGTAAACTGTAAAGTCCTGATATTTTGTTTTAACTTTTTGGTGCTTAAGGTAATTTAAGCTATCGTTATACACACATTTGTAGAGGTATGCTTTTATTGAAGTTTGTACATTTAACAATTCTCTCTTTTCCCAGAACTTAAGAAACATAGATTGAACAATTTCTTCTGCAATGTCTTGGTCCCTAAGCATTACATTAGCGTAGGAATGAAGTTCTTTATAATGTGCTTTGAACATTTGTTCAAATGCTTTATCATCATATTGCTGCAGTGTGTCGGGTTGATTTATCACTGGTTTGTTTCTTAATCAAATATATTAGTTTTTCTTTGCCTGCTTAAATCTCTATTCTCTTTAAAAACTCAATGCCCGAAGCACTATTTACTGTTATCAAATCAATATACTCCACTTTTGGGAACCAGAATGAGCCACCATTAACCCTAACAAAAACCCTTTTTAGCAATAAATCCTTTCCCTCATCTTTTATGTAAATCTTATATTTATTGTCTGTTTCTGATCTTTTAAGGTATAAGGGCAGCTTTTTGTAAGCAACCAGTCTTATCTCAAATTCATCATTCTGTAGGGCTTTACATTTAACACCGTAAGCAAATCTGCGTTCAATACCAGTTAGCTCCTTGTATTTACCTTGTTCTGTATACCTTATCCACGATCCTTTTACCGGGTTTTCAGGATCAAGAACTCCGTCACTTTTAAAATTGAGTTCATAAATTACCGTATTTGCATCTGGGTTTCTCTGAAGAAAAAACAAGAGATTTTCTCCTTTAGGAGTAGGCAGAGCTAAGGGGTCAGACTCATCAACCTTTTTTGAAGGCTGACTTAAGGTGTTTAACGACTGGCTTAACAATAGAATAATTACCATTAGCATGCCGGCAAACTTTAAAAGTTTTATTTTCTTGTTTTTAATTTGCGCTTTTTGATCTAGGGCAGGAGTTTTCGCTTTTTCAATATTGGCAAGTTTATGTCTGTAAATTTTACCTGGACTGGCAAAAATGAAGAAGAGTATTTCTTTAATCCCATCACTTTGTTTAACATCCTTAATCATATCCCTATACTCATGAAAATTTAAAATAAAGGGATTGGTTTTATTATCAACTGGGGTTGTAAGGCCATAAACAGGTTTTTCTTCTTCGTATTGAAAAGTGCCAAACAAATGGTCCCAGATCATAAAGGTAGCACCAAAGTTCTTGTCAAGGTACTTGTCCTGACTGCCGTGATGCACCCTGTGATTAGATGGAGTGCCAAAGTATTTTTCAATAAAAGGATGTAATTTCCCAATGGCTTCGGTATGTACCCAAAATTGATATAATGTACTCAATTGACTGGCTACAAATAATATAACCGGATTAAATCCCATTAAAGCTACAGGCATAAAAAAAACGATTTTAAAATGCTGTACCCAGCTTTGTCTAAAAGCTACTGTTAAATTGTAATGCTCAGCCGAGTGGTGTACCACATGTGTTGCCCAAAAGAATCTGTTAAAGTGTGAAATACGGTGCGACCAATAACTGCAGCAATCATAAACAATAAAACAAGGAATCAAAGTCCACCAGTTCAGAGTCATACGCCATGGCAAAACATTATATATCCAAATGGCTCCATAAAGCAATACAGCTTTCATTAATAGATTAACAGCTAAATTGCCAAGGCCAATAAAAACCGATCCTATAGTTTCCTGCCTTTCATAGCTTTTATGTTCAGCGAAATGAGAAAATCCATATTCAAGAGCGGTACAGAAGAATACCAAAGGCAAGGCATATACCATTAAATCAGGAGCACTTTTCTGTAACTGATTAAGATCATTAATTGGAAGTGGTGCTGCCCCGAACACTGAGATTAAATCTTGCCAAAATGATTGAAATGATGCAATGACTGTTGTTCTCATAGTAGTTTGGTTTTTGTGTGTTATAAATTATGATTGTTAATTTCAATTAAAGGTTGCATGCCGTTAAAAGATTACCTGAATGCCCCCCTTATAGCCTACATATAATCCCTGGAAATTTCTGCCTGATTTGTTGCCCCATTTAGATAGGTAGTGTTTATTTAAGTCTTTACCTTCAACTGTGTTGGTATTTACATAGTTAAGAGATGGGCCAGCATAGACTTCTAGAAACCTGGCAATCTTTAAAGCAGGGAGGATACGAAATGAAGAGCTAAAATATTCTCCATGCTTAAAGCTCTCCAAGCTCATTGATGTTAATTCTGTGTTTAACCTGAAGCTATTTGAAGAAAAGAAATGAGCCCCTAAACCGGCTTCAAGTGCATATACTTCTTTATCGTTTTTAAAGTTGTATCCAACCCCTAAAATCCCATACAGTACTCTGCCTCCCGATCTTAAGGTCAACATTGTGGTTAGGTTGTCGGTGGTGCTTACCCCAATACTTTTCTCTCCGTTTTTTATAATATTTACAATACCTATTGGGAAGTCACTGCTCTCGGCAATGTTAATGAATCCTGCAATTTGAGCCCCTTTTACCTTTTTGGCTATGTTTATAAATCCTGCAATCTGAGATCCCTTAACATCTTTAGCTGTATTGATGAAACCAGCTATCTGTGTTGCCGATACATCTTTGGCAATATTGGCAAAACCGGAAAACTGAGCACCATTCATGTCCCTGGCAATGTTTGCAAAGCCCGAAAACTGAGCCCCTTTTACATTTCCTGATGATATATTGGCAAAACCAGCAAACGAAACTCCCTCGCCACCACCATAAGTATTCAGGAAACCTGCAAATTGTCCGCCGTTTGCATTTTTTACTACATGATTAGAAAATCCTGCAAACAGAAATCCTTTGGTATCTTTTAGTACCACATTCGAAAGTCCGGCAAATGCTAAACCACGCTCTGCCGAAGATACACCACCAAGTAAGTTAAATGAAAGATTATTAGTATCTAGAGGAGCATGTGTTCCATTGGTACTTAAAGGGTATACAATGCCAATATGCATTTTGCCCGGCATTTGATTTTGGGCGTTGGCGCCCATGTAGGTAGCTAGTAATACTAAAGCTATTATAAAAGATTTAATGTTCATTATTGTCTTGTTTTAAAGTAAGACAACATGATTAGCTTATACCCCTACGAAGGGCTGTAAAAAAAATTAAGCCTCTTTTATATTTCTTCTTCCAATAACTAAAACAGTGAAAGCAATTAGAGAAGTCACCGTCATAATTAATACCATAGGCACAGCCGATGTTTGTTCAAAAAAGCCAATACAAGCCGATGCAAGAGCTCCAAGCCCCATTTGAAGTGCGCCCATTAAAGCAGATGCACTGCCTGCGTTTTTAGAAAAAGGTGCAAGTGAAAGGGCTAAAGCATTTGGATTTGCTACTCCTAAGCAGCATAAGAATAGGAACAGAAATCCTATGGTCTCGAAAAGGCCAAACCAACCGTTAATACTGCCAATCAAGAATACAATAACTGTAATAACCTGCCCAATTAAAGCAACAAATATCAATTGTTCACTTTTATACTTTCTTAGCATTAGAGTATTAACCTGACTGGCCCCAATAAAGCCGACAGAAAGAAAGGCAAAGATCCACCCATAAGTTTCTTCTTTTACTTTAAATAGCGACATGAAAAGGATAGGAGAACTGGTAATGTACACAAATAAGCCTGCAAATGCCATAGCTCCGGTAAACGCATAAGTATAAAATTTAGGTTCACGTAACACCAGTATAAAGTTGCTTATTATGGGTTTAGGTTTTAAAGACATGGTAGTATCAGGCTTATAACTTTCGGGTAGCCAAAGCCAGCTTGCAATTAAATTAAATAAACCCAGACCTAGTAAAATCAAAAAAACCGTATGCCAGCCAAAAGCAACAGTAACATAGCCACCTACAGTAGGAGCAACCATTGGCGAAACACTAAGAACCAACATCAATAAGGCAAATACCTTGGCATTTTCGCTAACAGGAAACAAATCGCGAACCATGGCTACCGATGCTACAGTAGCAGCACAGCTTCCAATTGCCTGGATAAATCTTAATATAATAAATGAGTCAATATCTTTAACAAATGCGCACCCAACAGATGCCAGAATATATATGATTAAGCCAATAAATAAAGGTTTTTTCCTGCCAAAACGATCTAATAAGGGGCCGTAAAGCAACTGGCCAGCTGAGATACCTATAAAATAGCTTGATAACGACCAGGCAACCTTCGCTTCTGTGGTATTCAGGTCCTTAGCTATGGCTTTAAAACCCGGCAGGTACATGTCAATTGAAAAGGGGCCGAGAGCGGTGAGTGAACCAAGTATTAAAATTAAGAACAGATATCTTTTTTGCGTCATGCTACAAAAGTAGTTATTTGATAACCGGCTTTTCGTCACACCAATTCCAAATTATAGAATATTATTGGCTATTTTTATGAGGGATAGTAACTTATAACATTTAGTTACTGCATTAATGTAAGTATAGAAAGATGAAGGCATTTTTTACTGCAGTACTTTTTCTTTGGAAAATCTCATTATTTGCACAAACAGTAACCTCATTTGTGCCTGCCAGAATAGATACTGCTGGAACATATATGTTTTACCTTCATGGTGGAATTGTTCAGGAGCAGGGAGTTAATGCGGTAAGTAAGGATTTCGGACCCTATGAATATCTAAAAATAATTGATACCCTCAAAAGTCATGGGTATAATATCATAAGCGAAGCCAGGCCCAAGGGAACAGATGAAACCCGCTATGCCGAAAAAGTTTCCAAACAGATAGACAGTCTGTTACAAAAAGGCTTGCCACCCCAAAGGATAGTTGTTGTGGGGGCTTCACAGGGAGCTTATATAACTATCGAAACAGCCCACATGATTAAAAACAATAAAGTGAACTACGTTTTAATGGGGTTTTGCAATGAATACAACCTCAATTATTATAAAAAGTTTAGTTCTGAATTATGTGGGAATTTTTTGTCGATTTACGAAAGCTCAGATAATAAAGGGTCATGTAACGAATTATTGAATAAATCAGCCTGCCAAATTAAATATAATGAAATTAGATTAACAATGGGCAATAGACATGGTTTCATCTATAAGCCATACAAAGAATGGGTATATGCAATAGTTGCGTGGATAAAATCAAACAAATGATTACAATTAATATAGCAAAAGGAATAACGTAATTTGATTTTTAAAAGCCAATACCGATGCCGGCATTGGCAATACCGTAATTTCCAGAAATCCCGTAAGAGGCATAAAGTCTTATAATAGGCAACTTAACTTGAAAACCTGCATCAATACGAAAATCTTTTAGGTAGGTTCTCTCAATCCTTACTGGATTAGAAAAAGTTTTATAAGTAATCTGATCACCGTTATAACCGTTGATTATCGGGTAGTTTCCACTCAATCCCATATCTGCGCTTGATACATTGTAGCCTAAAGACAGGTAGGGAGTGAACACTGAAAATTGTTTGGATATCAATGCCTGGAACAAATAATTATTAAAGTTCCCAAAAATCTCTTGTCCGGAAAAGTCCGTAGACTGCTTGTTGTCTTGTGGTACCGAATTCTCAATTGGCTGAAGGCTCAGTGATTTCTTATATTTCAGATTATTGTAACTGAAGGCCAATGCGAGATCAAAAGGTACATCTTTATCATCATTAAATAAATCACGCATAAAATTATGTTTAATTCCAAAACCAATTAAAGAAACCGAACCTATTTTTCGGCCAATTCTGAACCTTGGTGCTGCCCGAATAGTCACATCGGTGTTGGCTAACAGGCCTAACGTTAACTGGACCTGCGGAGTGGGTACATAATTCTCCAGCATTCCACTTGGCAATTCAAAAGAAACCAATTTGTTATTGTTCTCATCATAAACATCCATTAACGGGCCGTTAGCTCGGGTGTTACCACTAAATGAAGGTGTAATAACGTCATTAGGGTCAGCTGGACGCAAGTTGCTCGACAAACCGATCCGGGTAACGTTGAAAGATTTAGCAGAAGAAGGTACTATTACAGCAGTTCCGGTAACCCTTAGGTCAACATGGTACAATCCCAGGGTTTGAGCGCTGTTTGTCCATCCACTGTTCATTCCTAATCCAAAGCCTTTAAAAAGAGACTTCGAATAAGCATCTACCAGTTTTGTGGCATCAGCAGGTCCAGCGTTGATGAGCTGTTCGAAACCGGTCTGGGCAAATAATTGATGGGAGCTAATAATGGATAACAGTGATATAATAGCAAAAAGTTTCTTCATAATAATTCAGTAGTACCATACTATTAACGTCAGCAAGCTGAATTATTATGAAGAAACTTTGTATAGGTTAATATTTGGAACGCCTACTCCTAAAGAAGTTTCAAGTCATCATTTTGAAAATTGGCCAGGTATGGGCTTTCAGGAGGGAGCTCAGTGATCAGGTAGTTTATCTTATTTAGTGGACAAATCCTGATTCTTTGCGAGGTATTTAGTTTTTCTGCAATTGCCAAAACCGCAACTTTTCTGGAAGCATTCACAATGGCTTTGTTTACCTGTACAATCTCCCAGTCCATATCGGTAAGGCCTTCCTCAGCAGAAAAAGCATTGGCTCCAAGCAAACACAGGTCTACTTTTAAATCTGATAATTGATTAATAACACTTGTTCCGGTATGCAGGTTTGCGTTTTTCCCGAGCTTTCCGCCAATCGTAATCACTTCCAGATTGCTGTGTTCTGATAAGGTGATGGCTGCCTGAGGGCTAACGGTAAAGAATGTTGCTTTTAGATTTTTAGGAATCATTTTAGCCAGCTCAAGAATAGTAGTTCCCCCCTCAGTAAGTATAACCATATCATTTTTAATCAGCTTAAGCGCTTTTTCGGCAATTTTTTTCTTTTCTGCCAGCGCATATACTTCGTTTTGGAGATTAAAAGGTGCTACGAAAGACTTGCTTGCGGCTCCACCATGAACTTTCAGTACCTTACCTGATTCAGCAAGTTCCTTCAGATCACGCCTCACTGTGTCGTCTGAAATGTTCAATAAAGTACTCAGATCGGCTGATAAAACCTTATTGTGGAGGTTAATTTCCCTCATAATCAGTTTGTGTCTCTCTTCTTTACGCATACGTAGTTTATAACAGATTTAACAAAAGTAAAATTTTTTTCTGTTAAAACATTTGGAAGTTATCATATTTGCGGTTATACTTGTATTGTAAAACGCATAAAAAACGCAAAATAGATTATTTTGTCAATCAGGAGGGGTTTTAAACTATTGTTATTGTTTATTGTGCTACTTTTTTGCGGTTTTAGATCACTAAACCAAACAACTATATGAATAAAATTTTAGCATTTCTGATTATTCTGTTCCTCGTAACAGAAGCCAAAGCCAAAAGTTGGCCTTTCCAAGTCGCCGACCGCATTGTCCGGGGCGAGGTGGTTGACGAAAAAGATGAAGCCATACCCGGAGTTTCTGTTAGACTAAAAGGAAGCGGACAAGGAACGGTTACTGACCAGAGAGGTAGGTTCTCCTTATCGGTAACTTCCGAAAATGATTCCCTGCAATTTTCCTTTATAGGTTATAAAAATAAAACCATCAGAATCGGATCATCACAAGAACTTAAAATTAAGCTCGAACCGGATGAGGAAAATAAACTGAATGAAGTAACGGTAGTTGGTTATGGTACACAAAAGAAAATTTCTGTTACAGGTTCTTTGTCTACAATTTCTGTCAAAGAGGTTCAGAGGGTTTCTACACCGTCTTTATCAAATGCCATTGCAGGGAAGCTACCCGGCATTATTACCCGTCAGGCTAGCGGAGAGCCTGGATATGATGCCGCGCAGGTTTATATACGCGGGCTTTCCACTTTTGGAAACAATGCTCCACTTATACTGATTGATGGGGTAGAACGGGATATGAATAACATTAATGCGCAGGAGATAGAAAGCTTTACCATATTAAAAGATGCATCTGCTACAGCCGTTTATGGTGTGCGCGGTGCCAATGGCGTTATCCTCATTACAACAAAGCGAGGAGTTACTGGCAAGCCTGCAGTAACTTTCAGGACAGAGGCCGCGGCTTTACATGCCTTAAGGTTGCCGGAATATATTAACGGACAACAATATGCTTCTCTGATGAATGATGCCAGAATGTTTTCCGGTGAACAGCCCAGATGGTCAGCTGAAGAACTCGAGAAGTTTGGAAATGGTTCAGATCCTTACCTGTATCCGAATTCGAACTGGACAGATGCGGTATTGAAGCGTGATACCTGGCAAACCATCAATAACTTAAGTGTAACTGGTGGTAATGAAATCATCAAGTATTATACAAATGTTGGTTATACCCTTCAAAATGGGATTTATAAACAGGATATGACCAATAAATTCAATACAAATGCCAATATCAAACGATACAATTTTAGAAGCAACATCGACCTGAACTTATCAAAAAGTCTTACTATGCAACTTGGTCTTGGCGGAATTATTCAGAATGGCAACTATCCTGGCTTCTCAGCGCCTGATATCTTTCAATCCTTAAAAACAATATCACCAATTGCATTTCCAATCACCAATCCAGATGGAACCCCTGGGGGCGCTCAAACTTTTGTGGGATGGAATCCCTGGGGAAGGGTCTCGCAATCAGGTTACAGCACACAAGATCGCAGTACCTTGCAAGGCACGTTTGCAGCCAGATGGGATATGTCTGAGCTGGTTACCAAAGGCCTGTCATTAAGAGGGTTGTTTTCTTATGATCGTTACGGTCAGACCAATAACGTAAGGGTAAAGGAATTTGAGGTGAAACGATATCTGGGCATAGATCCGGAAACTGGTGAGGACCTGTATAGTGAGCCATTCAGAGAAGAAAAGCCACTCGGATATTATATAGAAAATGGGAGCAACAGAGCCATTTATATGGAAACCCAGCTAAATTATGAGCGCTCCTTTGATAAGCACAGTCTTACTTCCATGCTTTTGTATAATCAGCGTGATTATGTGGATCTTTCCGCTGGCAGTTCGGTATCTAATCTTCCTTTTCGCCGAATGGGTCTGGCAGGAAGGGTCACCTACAACTACGATAACCGTTATCTTGCAGAGGTTAACTTTGGCTACAATGGATCCGAAAATTTTCCTAAAGGAAAACGATTTGGTTTCTTTCCGGCCTTCTCAGCCGGATGGGTTGTTTCCAACGAGAAATTCTGGAATGCATCTGCAATTAATAACCTGAAAATAAGAGCATCTTATGGAAAAGTGGGTAATGATCAGATTAATCAGCGCTTCCTGTTTTTAAGTACAGTAAAAACTGTTGGGCAATCATATCCGTTTGGCCCGGACCAGCAGCTTTTTTATGGTATGGAAGAGAACCAGATTGGCAATCAGAACGTCACCTGGGAACGTGCAACCAAAAGAAATATCGGCCTGGACCTTGGTTTTCTTGATGATAAAATAACCTTGCAGGTGGATGCGTTTGATGAAGATCGTACCGGAATCCTTTTACAGCGCCAAACAGTCCCCTTTGTAACTGGATTTTATCCCTGGTCTATTCCTTACGGAAACATTGGCGCAATTAAAAACAAGGGGATAGATGGATTAATAGAGGTGCGAAATACTACATCCGGTGGATTTTTCTATTCGTTCCGTGGTAATTTCACATTTGCTAAGAATACCATCGTAGAAAACGATGAGCCTACACGCCGGTATTCGTATTTGTCGGGTAAAGGATTGCCTTTAAATCAGAGTTTTGCTTTTATCTCAGATGGACTGTTCCAGAGCGAAGATGATATCGCTACAAGCCCAAAACAAAGTTTTTCCGTTCCAAGACCCGGAGATGTTAAGTACAAGGATATTAACGGCGATGGCATAATTGATTCTTATGATCAGATCCCTGTAGGTTATCCGCGTCTTCCTCAAATGACATTCGGTTTTGGCGGTACAATTTCTTATAAAAGCTTTGATTTTAGCTTGTATTTTACAGGAGCAGCCAAATCAAGTATTTTCTTAAGTGGTACTTCAATGTGGCCTTTCTACGACGGTCTTGGTGTAAATAATGTACTCAGCGAGTATTATAACAATCGCTGGACGCCCGAGAACAGAGAAGCGAAATATCCTGCAATCGATGTCGGCAACAATCCAAATAATTTCCTGAATTCCACAACCTGGATGAAAAACGGGAATTATCTCAGGTTACGTAATCTAGAAATAGGGTACACTTTACCCCAGCAATTGCTGGGCAGGATAGGAGTAAGTTCACTTAGGTTCTTTGTAAATGGTATGAACCTCTATACCTGGGATCACATTAAGATCATTGATCCGGAATCTAACGACGGAACTGGTGGGTATCCTTTACAGCGATCATTCAATGCAGGTTTGCAGATTGATTTTAAATAATATAACAACAACCATTATAAAAGAATTTGATATGAAATATTTAATCTGTGGATTATTGTTAGTGCAGCTTTTGATGTTCTCCTCTTGTAAAAAAGATTTTCTGGATAAAAGCCCTGAAGAGGACATTACCATTGAAGAAGCTTTTCTTCAACGCAGGTATGCCGAAGCATTTTTATCGGATGTTTATGCCGATCTTCCACTTGAAAACTGGTTTACTGATATGGTAGATCCAAATCCGTTTGTAGTTGCTTCTGATGAGATGAACGTGCCCTGGCCAGAGAAGTTTGCTAAACTGATGAACAAGGGCTCCTGGAATGCCTATAATGTGGCCAGTCAACAGTGGCGCAATATGTATGAAGGTATACGGAAAGCAAATATTTTTCTAAAACATATAGATAAAACTCCCTTGGGTAAGGATTTTACTCAACAAGATAAAGATCGGTGGATAGGTGAAGCCGTATACCTCCGTGCCTTTTATCACTTTTGGTTAATGCGGATCTATGGACCTATTCCCATTATGGATTATGATGCGGGAGTAGCTGATGATTTCACTAAAATAAAACGTCAGCCATTTGATCAGTGTGTTGATTTTGTTTCTAAAGAATGTGACAGGGCGATCAGCCTGTTGCCAATGAGAGTTACATCCGACAGGAATATCGGACGGGTTACCGCTGCTGCCGCCCTGGCGCTAAAGGCAAGAATGTTATTGTATGTAGCAAGTCCATTATGGAAT
>Ga0157371_10004242_pt1 | contig 12601 bp, 14 predicted proteins | sample C45metaG_FD_113462 | JGI IMG/M metagenome (GOLD analysis project Ga0157371, IMG submission 113462) | Corn rhizosphere microbial communities from Kellogg Biological Station, Michigan, USA - C4-5 metaG | ecosystem: Host-associated > Plants > Roots > Rhizosphere > Soil | place: USA: Michigan... | reverse complement strand
TATCCACTAACACCATTTCGATCTCCTGATCCGGCTCCATGCCGGGCCGAACACAAATACCCCACTTCAACGAATCACGCCAGCCGGCGAGGATCACTTATGTTCACAGTAATCGATTTTTTTCCGGGTTTGGCGGATGGACCCGAGGCGGGGTTGATGCCGGCCTGCAAAGTACTCTGGGTAGCCAACCATTGGCCAGCAGCCGTTGAGTGGAACACGAAGAACAACCCGGACAAAAACCAATCAGAAACGAAAAAGGCCTACGCCGTTAAGCGCAAGCCCTTGATATTCATGGTGCCGAAGCCGGAATCGAACCTTTCTCTTTATCGCTGAAAATAAGGGGAAATTTTAAGTTCGAAAATTTCTTTACCTCTATGTGTACCCTCATTGGGCTTTTCCAATGGTACGAATGGAACGCAGTTGGGCACCGCACAGACAAAAAAACACGGTGCCTCAAGTATTGTTCATTCCCGGCGGCGTGACCTTACGAAGAGCCAACCGCCAGGTGATCGGCGGCCTGGGTGTGTCCGGCGCTCCAGGCGGAGACAAAGACGAGGCTTGCGCAGTGCAGGCAGATAAAAAATTTCAATCTTCATTCGAATAGCGCAGACATAAGCGGCAACCAATCCAATCGTGCCATGGCAATCGTCAACGGCGGCAACGCTTTGGCGACTGTGATAGCAGCACCATTGGGCAGTTTTCTCGGCGCCTTGATTGGCTGGCGCGGTGCATTTTTGTGCGTCATCCCAGTCGCGATAGTCGCCTGTGTCTGGCTGTTGTTAAGCCTTCCGGCAATGAAATCGCACAGCGGTTCAGGCTCTGGCAATGTCTTCAGGTTGATGAAAAACGTACCGGTCGCGTTAGGCATGGTGGCGGTCAGTGTGTTTTTCATGGGCCAGTTCATGCTGTTTACCTATTTGCGCCCATTCCTTGAAACGGTCACTCATGTCAGTGTCTCCATGCTGTCGCTGATGTTGCTCGTGCTGGGTCTGGCGGGGCTTGCCGGAACCTTCCTGATAGAAGCGTTCTTGAAAAATAGCCTGCATCGAACCCTCATCGTCATCCCGATCTTGATGGCGATGATTGCACTGGCTCTTGTTTCATTCGGAAGCTCGGCGGCCACCACGACCGTCTTGCTTGGCGCATGGGGACTGGTTGCGACTGCAGCGCCCGTGGGATGGTGGACATGGCTGGCGAGAACGTTGCCAGACTCAGCTGAAGCGGGAGGCGGATTAATGGTGGCGATCATCCAACTGGCAATCGCCTCTGGGGCAACCGTTGGCGGGCAGGTCTTTGACTTTAGCGGCTATCGAGCGACCTTCGAGTTGAGCGCAGCCTTGCTGGGCGTGGCAGCCGTTCTTGCCTTCCTGGCTGCAAGCGTAGCAACGCGGGAGTCTTCTGCATTGGCGAACATTGCTTGAAAATAACCACAAGACACGCCAAGGCATGTCTTGTGGTTTCGGTTGAGCATACGCTCGGAGGTTGGACGTGACTGTCAGCGTGCGCTGTCGATGATTTGGCCACCGTCCGGTGTCAGACTGTAACCCGTCAGGAATTGTGCATCCTTGCTGGCGAGGAACAGCACGACCGGCGCAATGTCCCCTTCAGGTGATCCATAACGCCCAAGTGCGTTAGTAGGCGCGGGCGTATTAGCATCTACGCCCCATGTGTCAGCGACAGGCAGGACATTGTTGACCGTGATGTTGTCAGCACCCCATTCCCTTGCCGCCGAGCGGGTCAGAGCACGTACCGCCTCCTTTGCCATGTTGTAAGGGGCATAACCTTGCAAGCCGATTACGCCGGCTAACGATGCAAAATTTATGACCCGCCCTTCACCGCTGGCTTTGAGGTGCGGATAGCAGGCTTGCATCGTCCGTAGATAGGCAATCGGCCCCATCTCTAAATTGCGTTGCAGCTTTTCGGTCGATAGGTCGAGAACCGATGAAGAGACGACTGAGGGGTCGAATGCATTGTTCACAAGAATATCGATGCGGCCATATTCAGCCACGACCTGTTCCACGGCGGCGTTGATCTGATCCAAATCGGAAATATCGCAGACTACTCCGAGCGCAGTACCGCCCGCTGCCTGAATCTCAGCGACCACACCAGTAACATTCTCAGCCGTTCGTGAAACAACGGCCACCTTCGCGCCTTCTTCTGCAAAAAGTTTTGCGGTTGCGCGGCCAATACCACGACCGGCTCCAGTGACGATGGCTACTTTCCCATTGAGTCGGGACATATGTATCTCCAGTTATTCAGGGGTTATTAAATGTGCCGCTGGTGCTTGCACGTAGGGTGACTGCACGTCACGAGCGGCGTTTTGAGTGACGAAAGAAGTGATCAGCAACACGAGGCAAATAGCAGCCGGCAACGCCCCACTAGGCTTGCGCACATTGATGTGAGCAAACGCAGAGAGCAGCAGGTGATAAAGCATGCCAGCGTAGGCAAGATCGCTAAGCGGCACGTTGAGGCGCAGAAGAATGGCGACCACCGCCAGGATCTTCACTGCAATGAGCAGCGGCATTAAAGTTGCGGGGTAGCCGAGGTCAGCGAGTGCTTGACGCACCCACTCTCTTTTGGCCAGGTACAGAGTCGCCGAGGCCAAATACAGCAACGACAGCAGTGTCGTACTGATCCAATAAATGTAGATTTCAATCATGGGCATTTTCCTAAGTGAGCCTTAATGCGTCGACTTAGGTCAAAGATGTCGTCTAATATGAAAAGCTACAAGTAGGATGAAAAAGTGGTGCTTAGTATGGAAAACCAGACTATTGATGGCGATCAGATCAACATGCACGAGGAAATGCGCCGTGCATTTGCGCTCCTCTCAGGTAAGTGGAAGCTGGAAATCATGTGGTTGTTGAACCAGCGAATCTATCGCTTCGGAGAACTTCGTAAGGCGATCAGCGGCATAACTCAGCACATGCTGACAGCACAACTTCGTGAACTTGAAAACGATGGACTGGTATCGCGAACAGTCTTCGCAGAAGTCCCCCCACGCGTCGAATATGAGATGACGGCAAAGGCCCGTGCGCTCGGGCCAACGATGGAGGCACTCGCGTTATGGTGGAGTGAGTATGGAAACAGCGTGCCGGTGAAGCCAAGCTCACGCGGTCGTAAACCTAAAAGCGTTTAAGCCTTAAGTGTTACCGCCCGATTGGCCTTCGAATCGCTTTGAAGCAGGTATGCGCTAATCGCGGCCAATGGCTGCGTTACCTGCCCTGCTCAATCCGCCTCGACAGGGAACGTACTACTTCCAATATTTACGTAAGGCGCCATGTACGCCTTGCACCGGGTCTTGATCTGGAAACGGCAACATGTCGATGCTCGCCAGTTGCGACTTGTCTGGTGCCTCACGACATATGTCTGCGCGCTGTCCCGACGGGTAAGCGCCGACCACCAGAAAGTCGTCGCTGGAGTCCAGGTTGCAGTGACCTGTGCCGGCGGGTAGCAACAATGCATCACCTGCCCTGACCTGAACTACAAAGCCATCAGGGCCGCCCAGCATCAATCGAGCGTGGCCATTGGCAATGCCAAGCACCTCGTGCCCTTCAGTATGGTAATGGTGGTGGCCGCATACCCCGTCACGCCATTGAGGCAGCCAGCCATTACCTCTGAAGGTTTCCTCGAACAGTGAAGCCAAATCGATACGCCGACTTACAATCGCGTTGAGGTATATGAGTACAGGTAGGCGTGGGTTATTGGGAACCCAGCCATTGTGCTCAAGCATCAGGATTTGCATAGAAACGGCCCCAGATTGTGACCCGAACATTGGAAGATCTCCGGAGCGTAACAACGCTCGCTGACAGCTAAAACCAATCGGTTGTACCCATCAGTGAATTCACAAACGATGGCTACTCTTTAAGACAGACAACTACTGGCTATAAGCGCTTATTTCGCTTCTTCTGGCTCGAAAAAAACTTCGCTCCCCCCATGCTCAGAGCTAATGAGCAGGCGAAAATACTTAGGGCTTCGAGCGCTATTTGAGAAGAAAAAAGCTCCCGGATCGCTCCGGAAGCAAACTGCTGAATACGCAACCGAGGGTGACCAAACCGCATGAGTGCGAGAGCTCTTCTCGGCACGCAAATCATGCTTGCGGATTCAAACAGGAGGAAACTTGTAGACAGAGCAGCGGGAGCTGATCAGGAGATTCTCATCACTCCTGAACGTCCATGAAATCCTTAGCCCAATTCAAATATGTTTCCGGCAACGTGTAGGTATAGGCCAGCTCGGTAGCGCTTAAGTTTGATGTGCTGCGGGTGAGCTGTCGTTGTTCACGAAGGCAGTCATAGGTCGCCTTGATAGACGCGAAATATGCGCTATGACCTGCAACGATGATCCGCACTCCTAGCTTCGCTAGCCGTTCGTTATCGTTGAGTCTTGGGTTTCCGTAGGTGACCAACATTAGTGGAATAGAGACGTGCTCCACGATCTGTTCAAGGTGGGCAACGTCTTGTACGCCAACGATACAAATTCCGTCCGCGCCGGCTTGTTGATAGGCGCGCGTACGGTGAACGATCTCATGCACAGATAAAGCTGATGCGTTGGTTCGAGCAATAATCGAAAGTTCCGAGTCGACGCGCGCTTCCAGTGCAGCCCGTACTTTCCCTACCCCTTCATCAATGCTAATGAGGTCTGTTGATTTACATCCGAATTGAGCCGGAAGGAGAGTGTCTTCAATTGTGAGCGCCGCTACTCCTGCCCGCTCCAACTCCTGGACGGTTCGCATGACATTGAGTGCATTTCCGTAACCGTGATCGGCGTCAGCGATGACGGGCAATTGCGCCACACGACCAATTCTGGTCGCTTGTTCGACAAATTCAGACAGGGTAATCAGCGCGAAGTCTGGTGCAGCTAGAACCTGTAGAGATGCAACTGACCCACCCAGAATACCTACTTCAAATCCGAGATCGGCGGCAATACGTGCTGACATCGGATCAAAGACTGAAGCCGTCTGAAAACACTCACTGGAAGCCAGCAGGTCGCGAAACGAACGGCGCAATGCTTGGTGGGAAACTCTGGACATAATCTATCCTCACTGTGGCCGTCATCGTGCGAATGATGAGTGCCAACTCAAAAGTGCGGCGAGACTATCATGCAAAAAAACAGGGGTGATGACGTTTCAGAATGACCCGATGCGCAGATGTCATCACATACTTGAGGAATGCTTTTTTAGCTTGGAAGATTCGACCAACTGGCTATTTTCCATGGATATCGCGAGAGGCTCCTTCGAGTTTTTTCCCACAAGCTGCGCGTTGTAGGGTGTGGATGACGATGTCGGTAACACGACTTAAAAAAATCGTAGCTGTATAAGCGAGGTGAGGAACTGTTCGCCCCGCCTGCTCATCCCAAATCGATCCCTATCACATCGCTCTCACTTTGGCCCTCAATCTTCACTCTTGTTGCGTGAACCTTCTATGGCCGGAAGGTTTGTCTCTGCCCATGAGCAAAGTACGCTCAATGGCTCGATGAGGGAGCGACCAACGTCAGTAAGCTGATATTCAACTTTGGGTGGAACCGTCGGATAGACCGTACGCTTTACCAAGCCGTCTTGCTCAAGACCGCGCAACGTCAACGTCAACATTCTGTGCGAGACACCTCCCACCAAGCGCAGCAGGGCATTGAAACGAACTGGCCCATTAGACAGCGCGCCGACCACCATAATCGTCCACTTATCCCCAATCCGATCCAATACCCTGCCCAATGCTTTGCACCGCGCATGATCATCGTCCGCGCCGCTTGGTGATGCCAGTTCTACCTTCTGAGTACATGTCATAACTACGACCTACCTTGCACCTTAGGAACACGGATGTGCGCTACGAACTTAACTGTTCATTCTTGCGAACCTAGATGAGCGCGCGCACATTCACAAGGGCATTTTGTTCCTAACGATTAAAAGGTTACCTCATGAAAATTGGAATCAGTGGCGCAAGTGGTCAACTCGGCCAAAAAGTATCGTCGTTGCTTGTCAAGCACGCTGAAGAACATCGATTCGTAGGTATCTCACGGTCTCCACAGAATGTTGTTGCCCCTCTCGAAGGTCGATTCGGTGATTACAACAGTCCCGATTCGCTTAAAAAAGCATACGAAGGCCTCGACCGCTTATTGATCATCCCGAGCGCAGATCTTGCGCCAGGTGTGCGCGGCTCTCAACTTAGAGCCGCCATCAATGCAGCCAAGCAAGCCGGAGTTAGCCACGTCTTTTTGATGTCTGCAGTGGGCACCTATGAGGAAATAGCTCCTTCACTGGGGGAAGCATATTGGGTTGGTGAACAAGAGCTCATTAAGACGGTCTCGCGGTGGACAATCTTACGTATGAATTACTACGCAGAGTCGATGGCGGACGAGATCAAAATGTCATTAGACAGCGGCGTGCTGGCCGGTTTGGGTGACGAGCGTGTAGCCTTCGTGTCCCGTGACGATGTCGCTGGCGCTGCCGCTGGTGCGTTACTTGGCGAAGGGCATGCCGGGGCAATCTACAACCTAACCGGCCCGGCTGCCGTCACCGGGCCCGATCGGGCTGCCATCGTCTCAGCGATTGTAGAAAAACCGATTAACTACATCTACATCACGGTGGAGCAACTCCGTGCCGGGCTGGCTAGTGCAGGCCTTCCTGAGATGATTCTCGATGCCATGACGGACATCAAAACCGGCTTTATCAAGGGCAAGTTCGACATCGTTACAGGTGATGTCGAGCGACTTTCCCACCAACAGCCGAAAGTGCTGGGAGCCGTCCTCGCCGCCAAACTGGTGTGAAAGCGGAATTATGCCGATGAGCACCGCATAGAACTGTTGATCGTTCACTCGCGCAACATGCACTTACAAACACAATCGTCACTACCGGCCGCCGCCTCCGATTGTCAAAAAACTTATCGCTACCCATGCCATCTCTTACTTGATGGTGTTGGAACAGTGCAGCCCTAATGAAAGTTCTAGCTCTCTGGAATTCAAAAATGAAAAAATCGTTCAACGCCCGCTCCACTACGGACGAAGTTCTCACAGGTATTGATCTCACTGGAAAAACTGTGCTGCTGACCGGCTGCAATTCCGGCCTCGGATTCGAGACGTTACGGCAGATGACCAGCCATGGCGCACACGTCATCGCGGCGGCGCGTAATCTCAAAACAGCTCAAGAAGCTTGCGCAAAAGTCGGTGGTATCACCACACCGCTGGCCTGCGACCTAAGTGACCTCTCATCCGTGAAGCAGGCCATCGCCACTGTCCGTGCCAGTGGCCATCGGTTGGACATCGTGATCGCTAACGCCGGCATCATGGCATTGCCCCAGTTAGAGCAGCTGTATGGGTTGGAAAAGCAATTCGTCGTCAATTATCTTGCGCATTTCATGCTCATCACAGGCATCTTGGACAACGTTGTGCAGCATGCAGGCGCGCGAATCGTGATTCTGGCAAGTAGTGCGCACACCCGTGCGACAACGGCTGGCATTGAGTTCGACAATCTCTCAGGCGAGCGTAACTACAAACCCTGGGTTTTTTATGGGCAGTCAAATGTTGCCCGAATTCTATTCTCCCGTGAGTTATCACGCCGTCTCAGCAATGTCGGAATCACTGCGAATACGCTACATCCTGGTGTCATCGCCGATACCAATTTGTCTCGTCACATGGGGATAATGATGCGAGCGGTCACGCCAATAGCACGACTGTTCACAAAAACCATTGCGCAGGGCGCGGCAACGCAATGTTACCTAGCCGCCCACCCCGACGTTGCTGGTGTCACCGGCCGATATTTTAGCGACTGCAAAGTCGCTGAGCCGAGTAGAGCCGCCAGAGACGATGCGACTGGCGAGCGGCTCTGGTCGTTGTCAGAGCGGCTCGTCGCCGTTCATGGAGGCTGACAAGCTCTGGCGCTAAGTAATTTCGACAGGTCTAAGGGGATAATGCTCGTCGCCTGAAAAAATGAACGGGAACCGCATTAACCGCAGGCCAAAAGAAGGGACTGCATTGGTGATGCTGGCGGCTGGGTACAACATGATGCTGTACCAATGCCGTCGACAATCATCAGGACGTCCCCTACTCACTGTCCAGTTGCCGAAAAAACTGTCGAGAAGGAGGATGAACCTTCGAGGTAGTCCAATACATGGATGTCATTACAAAACTTGGCGAATGCTGTTCGAACCTTCAGGTCTCGATCAATTGATTGTTTTGCCATGGAGATCGCGAGACGCTCCCTCGAGGGTTTTCCATAAGCTGCGCATCGTAGGGTTCTCGTTGGTTATGGAGCAGTAGGAGCGTATCTCCAGTCGCGTACTCCACTCATCACCACCGGCTTTCACCAACTGACCTCGCTGGAGCTCGTCAATAACGGCGCTTTGTGGCAACCATGCCACGCCGTATCCCTCTATCGCCATTCGCATTAAAAGCATCGCCATGTCAGCCTCGTAGCACCGCTCCAGCACACTAACACTTGGCCCATTTTTGATAACGATGTCAGCAACGCGACCTAAGAACGTTGTGGCCGTATAGGCGAGGTGTGGAACTGCTTTGGCTGACGTGCCGGGCAAGCGATACAGCGGTTGCCCTTTCTTATCAGGTGCACACAACGGAATGAAGGCGTCATGTCCCAACGTCAGGCTGCCGAATTTTGCCGGATCTAGAAGTATAGGTGCCAAGGGATGGTGATAGACGATCATCAGATCGCAGCTCCCCTCCTCCAAAGCGATGACGGCATCATGAATGTTCGCAGCGACGACTCGAGCGTTGAACTGCTCATTGTGCTGCTGAAATTGGGTAAGCCATTTTGGCAGAAACGTCATCGACAAGCTGTGGCCGGCAGTCACCTGAATGGAGCGCCCTGGCATCCGCTCTACCTCGCGCAAACTTGAGCGCAACCTCATTAGCCCCGCCAATACCTCGCGGCTTTCTTCACAAAATGTGCGGCCAGCAGGGGTCAGTTGGACAGGATAGGTGCCACGATCCACCAACTCTGCACCTACCCATTCTTCAAGTGACTTTATACGCCTCGATAAAGCCGACTGGGTCACACAGCGTATCTCCGCAGCCCGAGAAAAATTCTTCCACTCCGCGACCGCCAAAAGATCATCCAGCCATTTGATTTGCATACCGACACCTCATGCCCCGAATGAGCAGTTTACTGCGACCTAGTCAGGAAAAAGCAGCAGTTTCGTAAACTATTCCAAATGCGCATGAGGCTATCGGGATTACTCATCACGCCCCTCCAAATCCGACCCTAGAATCGAAAACGTTGGAGCGAGGCCATAGAGCTTTGACCAAATGACACTTGTCTCCTGCCAAGTAACAAAAGCAAAAAAACCACTTGAGGAAAGCTCTGTGAAGAAAAATAAACTTCCGCGTCGAATCGCAATTGGCATCGCCTTAGGCGTGCTTGTCGGTTGGGCGTGCCACCATTTCGCAGGGAGCGAACAAAGCGCCAAAGAGATCGCCTCCTACTTCTCGATGGTCACCGACATTTTTCTGCGCATGATCAAGATGATCATCGCGCCGCTGGTATTCGCGACCTTGGTCGGTGGCATTGCCAGCATGGGCAACTCACGCTCTGTCGGGCGCATTGGCCTGCGAGCCATGGCCTGGTTCGTCACCGCGTCGGTAATCTCGCTGTCAATCGGCATGGGCCTTGTGAATCTGTTCCAACCTGGAGCGGGGCTTAACATGGAGGTCGTCCAGCATGCGGCAAGTCCCGTGGTGGTCAACACCGGGGATTTCAGCCTCAAGGTTTTCATCAGTCACGTCTTTCCCCGCAGCATTGCTGAAGCCATGGCCAACAACGAAATCCTGCAAATCGTGGTGTTCTCGTTGTTCTTCGGGTTTGCCTTGGCGGGGGTGAAACGAGCGGGTTACACAACGATTGTTGACGGCATCGACGAGCTGGCCAAAGTGATGTTCAAGGTCACGGACTTCGTCATGGCTTTCGCGCCCATAGGCGTCTTCGCAGCCATCGCATCTGCTATCACCACTCAAGGCCTCGGCTTGATTGTTGATTACGGAAAGCTGATTGCCGAGTTCTACTTGGGCATCGTGATTTTGTGGTGCGTGTTGTTCGCTGCTGGCTACCTGTTCTTGGGGCGCTCGGTGTTTACCTTGGGCAAGCTCATCCGCGAACCCGTTCTGTTGGCATTTTCCACTGCAAGTAGTGAGTCCGCTTATCCAAAAACCATGGAAGCACTGGAGAAGTTTGGTGCACCGAAGCGCGTTTCCAGCTTTGTCCTTCCATTGGGGTACTCATTCAACCTTGATGGTTCAATGATGTATCAAGCGTTCGCCATCATGTTCATCGCTCAGGCCTACAACGTCGATTTGAGCTTCACACAGCAACTGCTCATCTTGCTGACGCTGATGATCACCAGCAAGGGGATGGCAGGTGTAGCCCGAGCATCGATGGTTGTAGTGGCGGCGACGCTACCCATGTTCAACCTCCCCGAAGCCGGCATTTTATTGATCCTTGGCATTGACCAATTCCTTGATATGGCCAGGACTGCCACCAACGTGGTTGGCAATAGCATCGCGACGGCTGTGGTTGCCAAATCAGAACCACATGAAGAGGTTGAAGACGCGCCAGACACCACATCTGCGCTCCCGACCCCCACTGTAGCCACCGCTTGAGAGCATAGACATGAAAGGTAAATCGAAGCCGTCCAGCAACTCATCGTTTGCTCGCAAACTAGGTATCGTCGGCGGACTTGGTTCACTGGCCGGCGGCGATCTTTTCTACAAGCTGGTGAAATCCCGAGCGGTTTTGGAGGATCAAGGCCGCTATCACTTCCTGTTTGAGCAACATCCCTTCAAGGACGTGCTGATGCCCCTGGATCGGGGCGCCAGCATGACCTCAAGAAAGTTCTATGTTTTTCAGGTTTGCCAGACGTTTGAGGCAAGCGAAGTCAACGCAGTATTACTGCCTTGTTTTGCCAGTCACACATTTCGGGAGGAGATCCAGGAGGAAATTGGGATACCAGTTCTGGATATGATGGCTGCGTTACGCAAGCACGTAGATCATGTCGCTGAACCTGGCACAACACTGGGCATAATCGCGTCCGACTATGTCAGACACTCCGGGTTGTTTGAACGCTATTTCGGCACCGATTTCAATCTCGTTTACCCGAACGAAAGCGAGCAATCTGGGTTGATGGACGCAATGTACGGGGTTAATGGAATTAAAGATGGATTCCTTGACGGTGTACCACTCGAATGTGTCTATCAGGCCTGCCTATCACTTCAGGATCAAGGAGCCACAATCATCCTGCCCGGCATGACTGAGCTGTCGTTGGTCTGCGGTGATCTGCAACGGCGTGGCTTGACTGTCCTAGATATCAACGAGATTTATGCCACTTTCGCAACCTTGGAGAAAGGTCAGTCGACCCGTCCGCCATTCAAGCTTGGGATAGTGGGGGGAGTTGGGCCAGCGGCAACGGTCGACTTCATGGGTAAGGTTGTGGCGCACACACCGGCAGGTCGCGATCAAGAGCACATCAAAATGGTGGTGGAACAAAACCCCCAGATCCCTGATCGCACAGCCAACTTGCTGAATGACGAAACTGATCCGACGATGGCGATGTACGCAACGTGCAAGCGACTGGAAAGCGCTGGAGCCAATGCCATAGCGATTCCGTGCAATACGGCCCACGCCTTCGTTGAGCGTATCCAACCGCACCTGCGTGTACCTATAGTGAATATGCTGACCGAGACGGTTGAGGCTATCGTGCAGCGGTACGGTGCTGGCAAAACGGTAGGACTGTTAGCAACGTCCGGCACTATCAAAAGTCAGGTCTATCACGAGGCTGCCCGCAGAGCAGGACTTCAAATCATCACCCCTGGCGTGGAATACCAAGCTTTGGTGATGGAGTCGATTTATGGAGACCACGGAATCAAAGCGGGTTTCACTGACGGCATTTGTAAAGACCAGCTCTTGATCGCAGCAGAGCACTTGTGTGACCTGGGTGCAGACGTGCTCATTCTGGGCTGCACGGAGTTACCTCTGGTACTAAAGCATAGCGAATCCTACATGATCAAAAATTATGAGGTTGCATTGGTCGACCCGACGACCATTTTGGCATTGAAGTGCATTGAGCTGGCCCGAGAAAATACGCAAAAGCCAAGTCAGCCAGTTGTCTTATCGAGTATGGAAAACCAACTCTAGAATCAACGTCCGCTGATCAATAAAAAGGCCCTTCTCGGGCCTTTTTTTACTCAAAACAAGATCACTTAGTCAGCCAAGACTCAATGATCGCGGGGAATATGACGCTCGCAGTGCTCATGACACCGGAGTGACCATACCGATCTTGTATCAGTGAACACAAAAAAATTCACTTCGCCCCCTTTGAAAGAGCGCCGTTCTCATGGCTGCTCCAGTGCTCTACTAACTCATCCGAGCGATCAGGAATTCACGAGTTCTTACTGAACACGATGCAACGAGTGGTACCTACGTACTCTTCGATTAGGTTAAGGGGGTTTCCAACATCAACTCCCTTTCCAGGGAGAGGGTTTGTGCATAGGCGTCGGAGCGACTCAGTCTCTATGCCAGCTGCATTAACGTTTCTTCCACTTCAGTCACCATCCTATTGCCCTTTGCGCCTGGCAGCTTCCAGGCCGCGATGACCATGCCGAGTGGAAT
>Ga0157371_10004241_pt1 | contig 12601 bp, 25 predicted proteins | sample C45metaG_FD_113462 | JGI IMG/M metagenome (GOLD analysis project Ga0157371, IMG submission 113462) | Corn rhizosphere microbial communities from Kellogg Biological Station, Michigan, USA - C4-5 metaG | ecosystem: Host-associated > Plants > Roots > Rhizosphere > Soil | place: USA: Michigan... | reverse complement strand
GATTCATATCCTCTTCATTGCTCTGATCAAAGGGAGTCACAACCCAGTCAATAATGTCCTTGTCCCACTCGCCAAATAAGTAATGGACATGTTTATTGACAATCTTGGGAACATAACGAATTCCCAATGGTTGATCGACATCATCAGGTTGGGTATTGTCTCCATAGTAGTAACGTCTATTGATCAAATATTGAACAAGTCTTGGTCTGCCTAAGCGTCTACGCTGGCCTTGCTCAAACTGAAGAATTCGTTGATAATGATCCATTTCTGGACGTAATGCCATTAAAATATCCTCACTTTCTTATTTTTGACGGTGAGGTAGTCAGCCACGCCCATTAATACAGTAGAAATAGGCTTTGTAGCATCAATAGCGTAATCACAGTCCTCAGGTCCAATCGCCCACTCAGAAATATGACTTCGCTCTGTTTCAGTCATTTCTGGTCTGCGGAATCGTTGGGTTGCATCATCAATCCAGAGATAGATTCCACTCCAACCACAATAACGTAGCTTCTCCATTTCTGCTCTGAAACGAGTATCGCAATTGAAGCAAGTAGGATGAGCAATAGATCGAGCTACCGTTCTTTCAGCCCAATATTCTTCACAGGCAGCAATATCTTTAGACATTTGTCCATACAACTGCAATGATTCACGAAAGATGGGCTTGTACTTCTCTACAAAGGCTACTTTCTCACTCAATTTCTCTCCGATAGGTACGCCAACGAACTGCATAACAGGAAGCCCCATTTTCCTTGCTTGGAAATAAAGCTTAGAAAAAGCAGTAAAAACAGGACCCATAAATGTCCAAAAGTCTTCTTGGATACGTGAAGAGGAAATTCCCATGAAATTTGCAAAATGTTCAAAAGATTCGGGCGATTCTGGATCAAATCCCAGGATTAATGCATCAGTCAGCCACTCTAGAACCTCTTCTTTCATCGTATCGGCATGATTGATGATCGGATAGTCTCCTTGAGAGATAAGTGAAGCAATTGTTGATTTTCCTGCTCCTGCTCGTCCTACAAAGGCCAAACGGATGTTTTTCTTCTTTAAAATTGACCGTACAACATCTGCGGCAATAACAACTGGTGGTTCTTCACCATGATAGGCTGTATTCATTCTAGGTCCTCTGGTTTAATAGGATCAAGCGTAATAAGGTCGGAGAAATACTTACGATTCTCGGTGCTTCGAACAGGGGGAAGTTCAATATCTTCCCCAGCAGCCTGTCGAATTCCTACAAGGATAGAAAGATTAACTCCTTCTGCACCATTGTCTATTTCCCAAGGAGTATATAACAAAGTTGGACCATTCGCAATGGAAACTTGCACTCCCCAAATGTCTTGATTCCAAATAGACCCGACGACAATAGCCTCAACCTTCGCATCCACATCCTCAATCGAACGTGCCAGATTATTTGCCACTTGCTGTGTGTGTTCTCGTGTTGTAAAACGCATGCTTTCTCCTAGCATTCAAATTTTCTATCAACGACATCAACACCGACTGCTTTGGGAGGATGAATGTCTTGGTCGCATTCATGACGTGATGGATGTTCAACGTTCGGATCTTCCGCAATAGCAATGGCGTCTTTCTCAGTCTCAGCCCAAACTTCGTACGTTGTTGAGCAAACTTCAACAACGGTGATTCTGTAATGTGACATAGACACCCCTACATACTTTCCTTTATTAAGGCAGGAATGTCCAATAAAGATGATATTCTAATTATATCATTTCCTTCACAGGATTTATTATAGATTTTATCCAAAAGGAGGACCGTTGTCCCTGCTTCACTACATTCAATTGCATGTAATGGGGAATCTTCTACCAACCACTTCGCTTGAACTTGATGACACCAAGCATCTTTGTACTTTGTAAAGTCTGCCTTGTTGGTGAATTTATGGTTTTCCAGCCATCGTTCGGTTGCTAAGATTGTTTCTCGCTTGTTTTCGTGTCCTGAAACTACTCGTCGTTCAACATCTTTTAAGCTATTCCAGACCTCTACAGCATTTGGAATAGGTTCTAGGCTAAGAATGAACTCAGGATCATTAACAGTATTACGAATCCAAGCATGTGCACGAGCATTATTGTTGATATATTCAGCTAAACGATGTCCAGCCTCACCATATTTGGTAATATTTGTAATATTTAGACCAAATTCTTGTTTTATTAGTGCAAAAAGCTTACTATCTGCATCTGCCAACACACCATTAAGATCAAATCCAATAATTGGAAGCCTTTTTTCCTTTATTTGTCTACTTCGCAAGATCTGCTCGAATCAGATGTGGAATCTCAAGAGGATTTTCCACTCTCCATATCCCATTTAAACCAGTGGCATTCACCCTTCGGTTATAAGGGTAGTCAATAAGAAAGACACCACACCCAGTAGAAGCGATTTCTAAGGCTTGATGGGGAGCATCCTCAATAAAATACTTAATCTTCTTCTCTCGTACAAAAGAGGCTTTGTCTGGTGTGTGAATAATGGAGTTGTAAGCAATCCCATAACGATCAAGCCATGCCTTTGTCATATCCCGAGTCTTTTCTACTCTGGCGGTGACAATATAAGGACCTTGGGGATCAAGAGACATCCCCGCTAATTCACGGCAAGCACGAATCATTGGAAGAGATGGAGCCGATTCTGGCAGATAATTGGGATTTTCCCATAATTCCGTCAAGTAAGCAGTCATTTCGTCTTTATTAAGACCAAAATGCTCACTGTAATAATCTTCGAAGTGATATGTATCTAAGTCTCTTGGATTTACATAGACATTGTAGCGTTCATTCAACATATCGATGGTGCGATCATAATGAATCGCCAATACACCATCAACATCAATTCCGATTTTTGTTTTCATTGGTTTTCCTCAACATATGCATGCGGGCAAATCTCCAACATGCTCTCTCTTCAGCATCCTGCCACGCAGAATGTTCGTATTTTGGGTTCCCACCCAAGGTTTTCAACTCATTATTAAAGACCATGCTGACTTCATGCATAAAAATGTGACATATCTCATGAAGAAGCCCTTCCTCAAGTTCATAATCACTTAATTCAAGAGCATCTAGGCCAACTAAAATGTTCGCAGACATATTATACTCTGCATATTCTACAGCAAGACAGGCATCGATTTCATCATGAACCTTTTCCACAGCCTTAACTGTTATTTGCCACTCCCATAAGAAGGGACAAAAAGGCATCCATTCTGACAATAATCTCGAAACCTTCTTTGTAAGACGACTATGCTTTGGTGATGGTTCGTACACTAGAGAGTCCGATCATTATTTACACGTTGACGAGAGTTATTTTGTCCAACTCTGGACTTTCTATTAGATTCATAGCCTGGGGGGAGGAGAATTCGTGGTCTGTTTTCTAGAGTGTTGGTTCTGGTTACGAGAGTTTCTCCAGAAAGTCCTCTTGCTTGGTCCCCTGCTCTCATTCTAGCATGATAGAGTCCTTGGCATAATGACATTACACAGTCTTGAACAATCCTTTTGTCGTCCATCTCATAAGAAGAGAATTCATCCATCACTGCTCGGATAGGTGGAGAGATAATCATTCTACGGTCGATGCAGACTTGTCCCGCTGTAATAACTTCTGGTTTGGTCGCCATTGAGTACACCAAGCCCTCAACATCAAGATTATATTGATCTTGAAGAATTTCTTTCACAACATTGCCGGAACCTGTCGAGTCAATGACTGTCCAGACTTGATTGTTGCCCTTATCACGATATCTGGCGTCAGTTTCCTGAATCCATTCGATAATTTGAGGATAAGAGGCTACTGTTTCTCGTCTGTAAGCAACAACCTTCCAAGGGCGATCAGTAATATCGATAGCAAACAAGACTGTTGCATTTCTTCCCTGATTACGAGTCGCTGAGGTTCCAATATCCCAACTTAAGACGTATGAATGTCCTCTCTCTGGCTGAAGAGAGAATCTTTGGTAGTCTTGTTTCGAAAATGCTTTGAAATTTCCTTCTTCGATGGCATCCACCTTTTTTACCAACTCTTGAACTTCGCTTCTCCCATCGACATCAGACATGGCTTGGATGGATTCCCAAGAAAAGACAGCATCTTCAGGATCAAGGAATGCACCTTCCAACTCTTGTTGTCGTTGTCTATCAGTGTAATTAGCCAATGTCATCTCTAATTGGGCTGGATTTAAGTGGGGATTATCTAGAGTTCTGATTCGGAGACTCAAGAATTTGTCAGGTTCAGCCTCATCGAAGTTGGTGTCTCCCTTTCTCCAAAATTCATAGAGCCACCCTCTCCCTCTTGGTGAGGTTGTAATAGTGAAAATACCTTGTCTGAACTGATTAGTCATGTTGTTTTTGCCCAACAAACGTCCTTGAAGGGTGGAAATAGTGGCTACATGAGGGATATAAGCCGCTTCATCGACATTAATCCAGTCAAATTCCTGTCCACGCCATAATTCTGCCTCGTAACCAACAGAACGAAACCACATTTCGGCTCCGTTGACCATTTTTATAGTTGGGAAAGGATGTTTAACAACATGTTCAACAAATCGTTCATAATTCTGCTTAGAAGCTAACTCTAGAGCAGAATAAAAGACAATTTTGGCCTGATCAAGACTTAAAGAAGCATTTGCAATACGAGCATAAGGATTAAAAGTAGCGAAATGAAGAAAACCCAACGAAACTGAGAAGGTTTTCCCTGAACGAATGCCAGCAACAACGATTTTCTGCTTTTGTGGGGCATGATAGAAGTAATGTTGCCAAGGCATAGGCTCGATATCGAAGTAATGTTCACTGAAGAGAGAGATATCATCAGCAGTCATTGATAAAATTCTCTTATCTACATCAGTTAATGCATAACTTACTCGCTCTATTTGTTTTCTCGGCATGTAATCTCCCTTAAGACGTCATGAGCATTCAATATTAAACGAGTGAAATTCTCCTCATCTAGTAAAAGTCTCCATACGGTGTCTCTATTCTTAATGATAACTTCGGCATAAGAACCTTTAGATGTAAAGGTTATGCCATGATCAACTTCGCTTTTGATGTACTCGCTCAGATCGTTCACGTAATTCCTCTATTTTACTTTCTAACTTCAAACCTTCTATTGTTAAACGATCCAATTGATCCTTTAAGATATTCCTCTCTTGGACAGTCAGATCAATAATCTGATCGATCATTGGATCAATCTTCGCTAGGTGGGACATAAGTTCTTCCTCTAGAACGGCTGACCCAAGGTTCGGGGACGGTTGGGATTTGTTTTTCAACCACTTGACCAAAATAACACCTTTCAAAGACTGGACAATCTTTACAAGTCTGTCCATCAATAACGCTTCGTATACCATGTACTGCATTGTGGCACATAATGCATAGTAAGACTAAATTACCAGAGTCATCGGAACCACCACGACTTCTGTAGATCTTATGATGCTTGTGAGCCGCACGACGATGACATAAGAAGCAGACAGGTTCTGTTGTCCAGTTATCCAAATCACTTAATTTCATGAAGCTCCATGATCGCTGTAATGAATGCATTAATGTCAGCATCATCTTCAATGCCTTGCCTCATAGCCAAGGATTTAAGCTTATCAATAAGTTCCAAACGGGTTGCTCCCTTAAGGATCATTTCCTCAAAATCTTGTAACTCTTGTGGGCGTTCAGAACCATCAAATAATCGTCCATCCTCAATTACTCGAACTCGGGTGATTCCTTCTGGCTTCACATAGAATCTTGTGGGCGGGATTCCAAGCTCAGAAGAGATACGTGCATCAGAGATGGGCTCATGTAAGACAAGCTCAGACTCGTTGGGGACAATTTGTTCGTCCTTACCTACTTGTTGGGCTCGATGCTCGACCTCAAACCTTTTATACCGTTCCTCTTTATATTCCTTATAACTCTTACGAGTAGTAGGAGGCTGAAGAACGACTTCTTTCTTTCTGAAGAATTTAAACACGTTTATCACCTCTTTGTATATAACACATATAATCGGACAAATCCCTTTTACGTGCGGGAAAAATAATTTCAAGAACATTATACACATGATCGATCACATAACGAATATAGTGCTAAAAGACAATAGGTCATCGGCTAAGAGAACAGGGGTTAATTTCCTATACAGTAACGCACTCTGAGGAGTGCTCTTTATAATGGAGTGGGGTCAGCATTTTGGCATTAAACTAATAGCAATGCAATAAACATTTCCTTCCTTTGGTAGTCTGTGGGTAGTTTGGTGTTCGTCAGTTAGGCGAACACAGGTCTATCTGAAAGGCAGTAGTGCAATGATTACCGAAACCGAGTTGCTGAATCTCCTCACCCGCTTCTTGAATACAACCATCTGCAAGGCTTGTGGCGAACAAGCCTCATGCACCAACGACATGTGCAAGGCATGCTACGAACACACGTTTACTGAATGCAACGATGACTCGGACGACGAGATCGATGGCCCTTGCGAATACTGCCACTGTGACGGTGAGTGCGATTGCTACTCCAGTCTTGAGGCATACAACGACCGCCATGCCTACGACAACGTATGTGTGTGCCAGGACCTCAACTGCAATGGCGACTGCGAAAAGAACTAGGCAATCGGGGGAGTGGGCTTCCACTCTCCTATTGCTCCGTCTCCTACTATCTTTCCTTTGGTATTCTGTTGGTTGTTCTTTGGTTCGTTCGCTTGGGACGAATCAGTGTCTCGCAGAAGGAGTGCTCCGATGAAACAGGCAAACGTTGGTTCATACAGTCTATGCACCACATGCAACCAGATTGGCCCTGCTTGCACTTGCCCACCCCGTTGTGAGTTGTGCGGCACACTGAAGAACAGTGACGGCACTGATGCTTGCACATGCGATGCTGATTACAATGACTACAAGAAAAAGAACTGGTGCGTCATGTGCGGCAAGGAAGTGTCGGAGAAGCCCATCGATGGCATGTGCTCTCCATGCTTGGTGGCACTGCACGTACTATGAGACGAGTAGTGAATCCCACACTCAGAACGTTCCTCTATCGCTTGGTTGGCAAAAGGCAGTGTTACTACTGCCTTAGCTTCTTCTCACACATGGCCACACCTGAGTTGTGCGAGTCATGCAACGCACTGATTGAAAGCAAGGAGTCCCGATGAAATACCACAAAGAACGTCGCTTTCTGGAAGCCTACTTCGAAAGCATCGTTGAGCATGCCAAGGTGGAAGGACAACCATTCGCTCCACCCCGAGAGATTCCGAAACACAAATCGGCATCAAAGAAACACTGGCGGAAGAAACGCCAAACGCTACGGACTCCTGAACCGTTCAGAAAGGACTTGCTCGATGAAACTTAGCTCGATGAAAATTAAAAAGAACGTTGTTATTCCCGTTGTTCCCATGGATGAAGTGCTGAAACTCCATCTCCTGATGGCGCAGATGGACAAGAAACGAAAGGAAACCACCGACACCAAACTCCAAGAGAACATTCGAAAGAACGACACGATCTGGAACGGGAGAAGATGAGACATGAACATCGCACTGATCGGCGTTGACATCGAAACCAAACGTGCTGAGACACTCAGGATGATCGAACATTGCCTTCGGTCACTCCAGACGCAGTATAAGCAGGACTTGCATCTCCTGCTGCCAGACAATGAGTTTGGTCATCTGGTCATGAAAATTCTCCGTGACTACAGCATCTCTCATCAGATGGTTGAGCGTGACAGTTGGATGAGAAACAACTCATCCGCAACCATTGCACTCAACATTCGTACAAAGATCGTTCAGATGTGCGATGTCTTGGTTGCGCTCCAACCAACCAGACATGGCTCCCGGCAGTACATCGACTGTGCAATTGGGCACAACAAGAAGATCTGGAGGATTCTGTGAACTACGAAGACCTTGTACTGAAGAAAATTGAACGTCCCCAAGAAACAGTCAAGATTGGGGATCTGATCTACGTTGTTCGTTTCTACCAGCAAGGAGGGACAATTTTCGTCTCAATGAAGGCAAGCACGCTCCCAATTGGGATGAGCTTGGCATCCTACGAATTGTTGGAGAAGGAGGTTCAACTGTGATCGGTCTGTCACTCAGCTTCTGTATCCAGGACTTGATCGAAGGCAAGCACAGCATTAACGATGTGCATGTCATCATCACCTCAACCAAATGTCGAACGGAGGAGGAGTGGGACAAGCTCTATACCCAGTACTGTCAATCGTACTGGAAACAGAGTCCTGCTAAGGCGTATCGCTTCCTGATTCAGTTGCGTGCGTCAGGCAGGATCGTTCAACCCAGGGTGAATGGTCAGGAACCATTCAATATCAGTGGTGGCCATTGGCTGAAGCCTCTCTCATAGAAGGAGATCATCTCATGAAAATCGGACTCTCATTGCCGCTCTGCATTCAAGACATCGTTCGAGCAAAGATTGCTATCTGTGATGTCGCTGTTATCATCACAGACACAACGTTCAAGAACGATGCTGAGTGGGAAAAGTTTCTCTCGCTGTATAAACGCAATCACTGGATCTCCTACCAAAAGGAGGCTGTGATGATTGCGAATTACTTCCGTGACAACGGCAAGATCTACCAGCCTCAACTTCATGGGGAGTCTGCTTTGTCCACCAGCCACGGTCATTGGGCAGAGATAGTACGCCTGTAACGCACAAAAAGGCCCCTAGGAGCTACGAAAGGAAAGTTAAGGGCATCCTAGTCCTTTTCTTTCCTTTGGTAGTTTGTAGGTCGTTTTTCGGTTTGGTTGTATCGTGAGGAGAGTGGACATGAAACTGGACGGATTCGTTGTTGCTGGCACTGGTTCGAGAACGTTGAAAAACAATCCTCAGGCTCCTGAGATCTTGGAGCGTCTTGGATTGTACGTGGAGGGAGTGAGGGAACGACATCCAGATCTGATCCTGATGTCCGGAGGGGCTGAAGGATGGGACGAGTTCATCACCTTGGTTGCACAACACTACAACATTCCGTATGTGATGTGCATCCCGAACAAAGGTTATCTTGATTATTACTGGCGTCGAAAGTCCGTCACTGGACGGAATAGGAGTCACGAAGCGAAGATCATGATCAACCGTGCATCTCAGGTTGAATATACCGCTGAGGATGTCTATCACACCTCAGCACTGAATATCAACGGAGTTCACATGAACTTCGTTCGCAATCAACGGATGGTGGATCTGGCTGATGCATTTCTGGTTTACGGACCAACATCAGCAGGGACATCAGACTGTCTCAGCCGCATCAAGAAGGCCCAGAAGCCTTGGAAGGAAATCAAATGATCTGTCCGTACTGCGAAGGTCAATTAGTCGAGATTGAGCTTCCACAAGGCTCAATTCTCAAGTGTAAGCGTTGTGGACAAACAGAAATCATCGACTTCATCCAAGAGGATGAAGAGGATTAAGCCACCCTTAGTTCCTAGAAAGGAGGTGGTTGTCATGAAGTGGGACTGAAATGATCGCTTGGATCGAGTTTGTGCCAGTCTGGATTAGATTACCGTTGTTTGTCATCGGCGTCATCGGATATTTCATCTTGGTGCTGCCGGATGACAAAGGAGACTGGGATGATTGACATCATCATCCTGTTCATGGGCATCGTTCTTTGCGGTGTCTTGGTTGACATACGGAGTTAAAACAATGAAACGCATCAGTCTTCCCATCAACCGCCGAATCACCGTCAATGACCTGAAAGTTGGTTCAATCGTCCGGAAGGACATTGTGACCAAGATCGAACAAGGTTATGTGTTCACACAGGAACACGGGGAAGAGATTCTCCTTGGAATCATTCCTCATGTCCTTGGAAATGTGAACAAGGGCAAGGCTGCATTTGGTGCGGTTGAGTGGGAAGTCGGTGATCGATTCCGGATGGAACACAGAGAAGAGTGGGTGATTTTGGAAATCACTCCCCAAGCGATCATTTTCCAAACGCCCAAGCGGGTGAAGGTTGTCGATAACCTTGAATTCGAAGCAATGCTCAGTTACGTACTGGAGCCATTGCTGTAAGAACGGAGCAAAAGCTTGTGTCGCACAACAGAGGTCCGCCGAAGGAGTCAAGCTACAGCGTCAGTTTTTCTTTCCTTTGGTAGTCTGTTGGTTGTTTTTTGCTTTTCGGGCTTTCCGATTAAGCAATTGTTCTATAGTGCCGAATGGCACAAGGAGTTAGGGTATGTCTCGTTCTCACACGCAGTCGTTGGTTCGTCAGGTCGGTAGTCAATTGAACGCCCGTGATTTCCGAGCTATCTGCCCGGTTATCTTCAACACGGATGCGTTGTCGTCCGCTGGCTTGTTCGGAGTCAAAGGCACGGCCAAGCGCAATGGTGGTGCGCTTGACTTTGAGAACCGTTGGGCTACGTTGACCAAAGATGAAGTGGTCGGACTGCTCAACATTGGAACCAAAGACGGCACTGCACATCAGTGTCGAGTCGTGTCTCATATTGCTGGCAACCGATACGGTGCTGGCAGTGAGGATGCAATCCTCATTGAACTCACAGGCTCAAAGGAGGCGGAAGCCCTTGCAAAAGAGCTTGGCGTCAACTATTCGATGACGGTCACGGTTGGTCAAGAGGGCATCCAAGTCACTCACACCAATCCAGTTATCGTCACGCTGGCGGCAGCCAATGAGGCGATGGGTTATCTTCAGGTCCCCAGCCTGGAGAAGGGCACCCGGCGTAGTCGTGCCGATCAGAGCAATCCAAGTCTTCAGGCTGCTCTGGCGTACGCTGATGCCAACGGGAATCAGTTGCCTGCTCGTCAAACAGCGGCTCCCGCAAATCGTGTCGATGACGATTTTGCTGCACTGTTCCCGAATGCGGGCAAACGCCCAGGTCGGCAGTACAACGCTGCCCCCAGTGATGAGCCCGACTTCTAAACCTCATTTACTGAGGTAATCATTTGTCTCAGCCCGGTGTAAACGAGCACCGGGTTGGGATAAACCAGAGAAAAACCTAATGAAACAAGCCAAACAACCGAAAGGACCTCAAAATGTAAACTTCATTCCAGCTATCGCATACAACCAGGGGGACGGGCCGAAGGGCTTGTCCCCCGCCTTTTTTTATTGGCCTTTAGATTCGCCGTCGGAGTAGTGGCAATGAAGAAACATCTTGGTCTCTTACATCTCGTTATTTGCAGCTCTGTTTCTTCCCCTCTCTTTTAGGAGTTGTTTTTTTGTTGGAACCCTGCAACCATGCAACCATGCGGGCCTCAACCTATGGTCATGCTCTTATAAGGCCGAAACTTCAATTAATAGCGATTCAACCCTTTTCTATGCACTTTTTAATCTCAAAACCATAAAATGAACCTCACCCAGGTGTATAAGCGAAACCAAATGATATGCTCATGCGTTACCGTATTATTTGTAATGAATCCAATATTCAAATCCATACGTATACCTAATTTTAAGGTGTAATGTTAGTTAACACTTCAAGCGACCGTAGGGAGTTGTGAGTCTTCAAACTCATAAATACAGGTAAATAATCGGTATTTCGTGGTAGTCTGCTTTAAAAAAGCCTTAAATGTGCAAATTGAGGTTAATTTCATGAAACCAAATGATGATTTTGTGCGTATAGGTTTCGGGTGAGGGCAAATTTAAATGGGAGCATACCTTATTCCATAATATTCCATAATATTCCATAATATTCCATAATATTCCATAATTGCACATTTAAAATACCTTATTGAATACTAATACCCTATTGCACTTTAGATTTTGTCTTATTTATGGTTTTCATCTGGAGCTTGATATGATCATATTTTTTCTCTATTACTATTCATTAAAGTCCTACTTGTATTTCAGACTATTTATGTGTGATCTACGTGGTGTCTATTTCGATATCAGGATCAAGCACATTAAGTTCAAACTTTGGTTCTTAAAGAAGACAACATTTATGATAGGTCATGTTTGTTTGTTCATTTTAGTTCTTTCTTTTTTAATCTATCTGTGTAAATAATGGAACCAGAAGCTTATCCCAAATGGACCGAGTACAAAGTAAAAAGAAAAACCTATAAATACCAAACCCTATATAAAAATAAAAGATACGAACTATGGGCCAGCGATGATAGATATACACTTTATGTCACAGGTAATCCCTTCCCCCCAATCAATGATCTCATTGTCAGATATATCAGCAGACAATTAGCTGATAATGTAGATGCAAAAGATGTTCTCAAAAATCTCCCAAATTATGTGATGGAGGATTTGTTATAAATCCGAAGATGGAGAATTTACCATGAGCACAGCACTAGAAGTATCTACTGATTCTGAATCTTACCCAAAATGGAGCGATAAGGGTGTTTGGTATCGAACAACTTATGAAGGTGATGAATATATTATTGCTCGATTTAATGATATCTATTCAATCATAGAGGTTTATCCAGGCACAAATAAGATTAAACGAATCACACAAGATATTGTCCCCCTATCAGAACTTAATGAAGCCCTGACAAGGCTCCCAGAATATCTGATGGAGAGTGTGCTTTAGCACGCTTGAATACATTAGATGGAAAGCATCTTGTAAAGATGCTTTGTCAGATGGAGTATCTCCTCTAACAAAAAGGACTTGTTATGGAAATATTAAATCTTAATGGAACTAAACATACCCCAAAACAAGTAGACACCTACCCAAAATGGACAGAAGTAAGCTTCGGAATGACAACATATCTAAACAATAAGATATACTATTTAGATTT
>Ga0157371_10004236_pt1 | contig 12611 bp, 6 predicted proteins | sample C45metaG_FD_113462 | JGI IMG/M metagenome (GOLD analysis project Ga0157371, IMG submission 113462) | Corn rhizosphere microbial communities from Kellogg Biological Station, Michigan, USA - C4-5 metaG | ecosystem: Host-associated > Plants > Roots > Rhizosphere > Soil | place: USA: Michigan... | reverse complement strand
TGCTGATTCAAGGCCTTCCTTCCACTATTGAGAAACAGTTTTCAAAACTTTCATTTTCAAAAAATGTTACACCGCTGTTGAAAATGCGTAAAGTTGACTTTGCACTTGTATTTGCACTTAACTCCAAACAGCTCCGCAAAATATTTTCTGAATTATGCGGTGCATTGCATGACGAAACAAAACTGTGGATAGCATTTCCAAAGCAAGCTTCAAAAATTGTAAGTGATTTAAACCGTGACGGTTCCTGGGATTTCCTAATAGAACAAGGATACGAAACAGGCGAAAAAGTGCCTCTTGATTATGTATGGAGCGCTCAGCGTTTCACCAAGGCGCAGATATGTGAACAGATAAAACCTAAGTCGGCTTCAAAAGTTGTAAGCATGAAGCCTGATTCAAGGAAATTTGCAGAAGCAGAAGGATTTTAAAATTGACATAATTTACATATTTGAATCACCATTTTCGGATGGTGATTTTTTATTTAACGAGCTTCTGTTCATTACAGTAAACAAACAAATTCGAACATTTTTTATTTTGCTGAGCGATGCGGTCAAAGGTCATTTCATGATAACCATTCCTATCTCTTTTGTCAGTTGTATTTCCATTTGTTTTAAATGAGAGTGAGTCTGAATCAACAATATTTGCCGGTCAACCGATGTGGTTTTTCCCAGTTCGTCAGCATTTAAATTGATCAGTTTTTTTATTTTTTTTAATTCCATGTATCTTAATGTAGAGATAATATCGGTTTTATAAATTTCTTCCTTTGTAGGAACAGACATCTCATATTTTTTCTCCCAGCCGTCACTCACTTCATAAGGAAATTCGATTAAGTGAACGACCACATTACTCATTTCGAGGTCTTCTGTATATAAAAAATTTTTTGATGTTGGCTCCAAGCCTTCTTCATACCACACTTTGTAGGTGTTCACTATTTTTTTCAGCATTATGTCTTCAATAGTGTCGTCCTCTATAAAATCGTACAATAAATAATCTGCTACTTTTTTCTCGCCTTCCCATTCGTTCAAACCATATTCCAGCAAACATCTCACTAAAGATCGTTCGTGATAGATCTCGTCTTTTACCAATTCAAGGGAATCTTCTGTCTCAGAAGAAAGCTCAGGATTTTCACTTCCTGGTTCCTGATAAATTTTTTCCTGTTGAAAAAGTTTTTTCTCGTCTTTCGAAAATTTTTCCCTGATGAATTTATTGACAAGATTATGAAGCCCAGCTTCATCCACTTTTAAAATTTCAGCCGTCTTGCGGATGTAATCCTGTTGTTTTGTAAAATCTTCTGCTTTATTAATTTTGGAAATTGATTCTGCGATGCGATTTACAATTTGCGCTTTTTTATTCGTGTCATCGCCCGCCTCGGCTAAAGAAAATTCCAGCTGAAATAAAATGAAATCCTTTTTATTTTCTTTAATAAATTTTGTAAAACCGGCTGCGCCAAATTTGTTTACATAACTATCCGGATCTTCCTGGTTGGGCAACAAAGCGAGTTGAACATTTAAACCTTCTTCCAAAGCAAGATCCAAACCTCTTAAAGCAGCTTTCACACCGGCAGAATCACCATCATATAAAATAGTAAGATTCGAAGTAAATTTTTTGATCAACCTCAATTGATCCGGCGTGAGAGAAGTTCCTCCGCTTGCCACCACATTTTCTATTCCGGCCTGGTGAAGAGAGAGGACGTCCGTGTAACCTTCTACCAACAGGCATTCATCTTGCTTATCAATTGCCTGTCTCGCAAACCATAATCCATAAAGGATTTTACTTTTTACATAAATTTCGTTTTCGGGTGTGTTTATGTATTTAGGCGCTTTATCATTTTTTCGAATTTGACGTGCGCCAAATCCACAAACTTTCCCTGATTGATTGTGTACAGGAAAAATTATTCTTCCACGATAATTATCCTGCGGGCCGCTATCTCGTGAAACGACTAAACCCGATTTTATCAAAAGATCTTTATTGAATTGTTGGCCGATTGCCGCAACAGCAAAAGTATCCCTGCCTTCAGGATTATATCCCAGTTCAAACTTTTTAATTATCTCTTCCCTGAAACCTCTTTCTTTCAAATAACTTAAGCCAACATCTATGCCTTCTTCGGTATTCAATAAAATGTCAGAAAAAAACTGCTGTGCAAAATTATTGATAATGTAAAGGCTGTCTGCCGCTTGCTGTTGCTGTTTATATTCAGGGCTCGTTTCCTTTTCTTCGATCTCGACATTGTATTTGTTGGCCAGCCATTTAAGCGCTTCTACATAGCTGTATTTTTCGTGCTCCATCAAAAAACTGATGGCATTTCCACTGCGGCCACAGCCAAAGCATTTGTAGATTTCTTTTGAAGGAGAAACGGTGAAGGAAGGCGTTTTTTCATTATGAAAAGGGCACAAGCCAATATAATTCGTACCTCTTTTCTTAAGTTTTACGAATGAATTGATGATCTCGATAATATCAATTCTGCTAACAATTTGCTGTATCGTTTCCTGGGGAATCATGCGATTCTTTGTTCAATTTATGATGCCTCTTTCGGGCAACTTTCTCTAAATTTTAGTAAGTCCACCAAAGACAAATCATAGCAATAATAAGCACCAATACTGCTGTAACAATGATCGTGGTTATGAAATTTTTCATTGTAATAACGCTACTCATTTTTCAAAAGTTTTAATTGTTTTTATGCGAAGTAAAAGAATTTTTCCTTCATTTAGTAAAGCAATAAATATCGCGATTTTTTATTTTCGTTGTATGATTTAATTGGAGGTTATTTCATGCCAATAGAGTATAGCGGAAAACATCTGATCAATTTATACACACCGATGCAGCTAATATTAAATTTTGTATGTCCAATTTATTAAAGACTTTTGTTTTTTGAAATGTTATAATTTTTGGCTAACGTGGAAGAAGATCAAAAACATAATGATAACGAATTATTGCTTTCAATTTCCAGGGGTAATAAGAAAGCTTTTCGCGAGTTGTTTGACAGGTTTCATAATGAAATATTTTCAGTAGCCATGAAATTCACGGGCGAAAAGCATGCTTCGGAAGATGCTGTCCAGGAAATATTTTTCAAGCTTTGGATCAACAGGGAAAAATTGCCTGCGATCTTAAACCTCAATGGCTACATCCATAAGGTGGTTCGCAACTACTTATTTAATTATCTGAGAAAAATTGCCAATGAACAGGCTTTAATCAAAAAGATTGCTCCTGTAAAGCTGATTCCGTCCAACAACGAAATAACCGATGCGCTTTATTACAAAGAATTAGACTCACTTGTTAAAACAGCGGTAGATCAATTGCCGCCGCAGCAAAAAAAAGTATACAACTACAGCAGGATGGATGGAATGAAACACGAGGAAATTGCCGCTGCCATGGGTATTTCGCGCTCAACTGTGAAGGGGCATATTGGTGAAGCCTTGAAACACATCAAAGCCGCGATCTTATCCAATCAGGAAATAGATGTAATTTCTGTGTGTTTACTCGTGTTTCTATTTTATTCTCCTGTTTTATAAAAAATAATTCTTCCCAACCAGTCCTGTTTATTCCGGCCCGTGTCTTTATATAAAGTGCTAATGAAAACGCATTGCGATTTCTGAAAAATTTATACTCAATCGTGTTGTGTCTTCAAAAAAAATCATGAGAACAAATACTAACAGGTTCGATAGATTGTTTGAAAAGTATATTCACAGGAATTATACTGCAGAGGAGAGAAACGAATTTCTTGATATGGTAGCTCATGAGGACTTTAACAACCACCTCAAGGAATTAGTAAGCGAAGAAGTAAAAGCCAATGTTCCTGACCACATAATGGATGCGGAAAAGGCCGATGAAATATTTGATAAGATAATAAAAACGGCCAATGAAGAAGATGTATCTGTGCGCTCAATGAAAAAGATCCATTATATAAGATGGTGGGCTGCAGCGATCGTAATTATTGTTGTAGCCTGCGGTTATTTTCTTTTTCACGATACAACTTCTCCTGCATTAGCGCAAAACGGGTCTGTAAAAAAAAATACAGCAGTAGCTCATGATGCTGCACCCGGCCATTCCGGTGCAATATTGACGTTGGCGAATGGAGAAAAGGTTGTTTTAGACAGTCTTCACAATGGGTTACTTGCCAGCCAGGGAACTGTGAAAATCATTAAGCAAGGGAATAATGTTACATATCAATATGGCAATGAGCGGTCCGGAGAAATTCTCTATAATACAATGACCACTCCAAACGGGCGCCAATACCAGCTAGAGTTATCTGATGGAACAAAAGTGTGGCTCGATGCAGGATCCTCAATTACATACCCGGCTTCTTTTATTGGGAACGAACGGAAAGTGGAGATAACGGGTGAAGCGTACTTTGAAGTAAAAACGCTGTTCATTCCCGGCAAATCAGGGAATAGGAAAATGCCTTTTACTGTGGTAATCAATCCGCGCTCAAGGTTGAAAAGAGAAATACAGGTATTAGGAACTCATTTTAATATCAACGCTTATGACAACGAAGTTTCGGCAAAGATTACTTTGCTTGAAGGAAGCGTGAAGGTGTTTAATGAAAGTTCTTCAGTTACGATACAACCAGGTGAACAGGCAGTGCTGGATAATGAAGCTCATAAAATGTCTGTTGTTAATGCTGATGTAAACGAGGCTGTTGCGTGGAAAGATGGGTTTTTTAGTTTCAAAAATGCCGGCATAGAAACGATAATGCGCCAGGTGGAACGTTGGTACGATGTGCAGGTAGTTTATGAAGGAGAAAAACCAAAAGACCGGTATGGAGGAGAAGTTTCAAAGAATGTAAATGCATCTGAAATGCTTAAAATTCTTGAAGTAAGTGGTGTTCATTTTCAAATCGAAGGAAAGAAAATAATTATAAAAAGCCGATAAAACCAACAAATAAATTAAATATATAAGCAGACAGATTATTCTTTAACCCAAATGTTTCAAAATATGCAAATTGCCCGAACAACCTCCCTGTTTATTAACAAGGGACTACTAATTAAGACCCTGAGGATCGTGAATGTCGCAGCCGTGCTAATGACCGTGGCATGCCTGCAGGTCAGTGCAAAAGGTTTCTCACAAAATGTAACAGTTGTGGGAAAAAACTTGTCAATTGAGAAAGTATTCTCCAGCATTAAAGCACAGACGGGATATACTTTTTGGTATAACGTCGCACTGGTCGATAAAGCCAAAACGGAAGATGTCAATATCAGGAACAAACCGCTGAAAGAAGCTCTTGATATTTATTTCCAAGATCAACCCTTTACGTATGAGCTCGTAGGTAAAACTGTCGTCATTAAAGAAAAAAATGCTCCTCAAGCAGGGGAAGCAGTTATGAAAACAGAAAGCTATTCGCCACCTCCCATAGAGATCAATGGTAAAGTTGTCAACGAAACCGGCGAACCTTTGGTGGGTGTGAGTGTCACCGTGAGAGGCGGAACTGCCGGAACTTCCACAGGCCCCGATGGAACATACACCATCACTGCTCCTTCGGATGGAGCACTCGTTTTTTCCTTTGTAGGTTACACTTCTCAAACGATCAATATTAATTCAAGAACTACGATTGATGTTAAGTTGGAACGGGTAGTAAGTGCTTTAAATGATGTGGTGATTATCGGCTATGGTACTCAGAAGAAAAGAGATCTTACCGGTTCTATAAGTGTCGTAGATGGAGATGTTGTTGCCAGGCAGCCATCAACCAATCCTATCTCATCTTTGCAGGGAAGAGTAGCAGGCCTTACCGTTGTTAATTCGGGCCAGGCAGGCGCGTCGCCAACCGTTCGTATCCGGGGTGTCAATTCAACGAACAACGCTTCACCTTTATACGTGGTGGATGGAATGTTGCAAACGAACGTTGATTATCTTAATCCTGCCGATATTCAGAGCATTGAAGTGTTGAAAGATCCTTCTTCTATTTCAATTTATGGTTTGCAGGGCGGGAATGGCGTTATCATAATAACAACTAAAAGAGCAAAATTAGGTCAAACAAGAATCAGCTTCCAGTCAAACATCAGTGAGCAAACCGTAAACAATAAAATTTCTGTTGTTGATGCTGCCGGGTTTAAGAAATTGTATTCAGCCCAATTGGCAAACATCGGCGCTGCGCCATTTGACTTTTCTAATTATACAGCAAATACCAATTGGCAAGACGAGGTTCTTCGCACCGCTTTGTTGTCAAATAATAGTCTGAGTCTTTCAAACAGGACTGATAAAAGCAGTACTTATTTGAATGTCGGTTATAATAATCAGCAGGGTGTTTTGAAATATGACAAATATGAAAAGTATGTGGTGCGTCTAAATGAGGAAATCCATTTAACTGATAATATCAGGGTTGGTGGCGATGTTGGTGGATTCCACTATAAACAAAATCCGCCGGCAGGCGTAGGAAATTTAGCGAACAAAGCTACCTGGGCAGCTCCAATCGTTCCTATTCAGGCAGGTCCGGACTTGTATTATTCGATGCCTTCTTTTCAAAGGGCGCAGGTCGATAATCCGGTTGCTCTTATTAATGAAAATAATGGGAACACTATTAATACAGGTTATCGTGTTACCGGTAATGTTTTTGCAGAAATTAAGTTCCTTAGAAATTTCACATGGAAATCAACTCTCTTTACTGATTTGAGTTTCAACCAATCAAGAAGTTATAATCCTTTGCCCTATCATTATATCAATTTAGGTGAAGGTTCTACTCCGACTGATACCAGTTATGCGGTAAATCCTCATACTTCGGTAAGCCAAGCCAACGAGCTTTACAAAACGTTCCAACAGGACCACACTCTTACGTTTGAAAAAACTTTTTCCGGCGGTCATCATGTAACTGCATTGGCGGGATTTAGTACTTTATATCATTACCACGAAAGAATGTATGGGCAAAGAACAGATACTACTTTAAACATTCCGAACAATCCAATGTTCTGGTATTTATCCAATGTTCAACAATCTAACCCAACAGATTTGAACAATGAGGATAATACCAGTTACCAGGGAGAAGATGCTTCTGAATCGTTCATCGCAAGGGTGAATTATTCATTCCAAAGCAAATATTTATTGAACGTCACTTTCAGGCGTGATGGTACTTCAAAATTTGGGCCTTCAAAACAATGGGGCAATTTCGGAAGCGTTGGTGCGGGATGGGTTGTGACAGACGAGCGTTTTATGGAAAATGTGAAATGGCTTGATTTCTTAAAATTAAAAGCTTCCTGGGGAACCGTCGGTAATGGATTGAATATCGGCAACTATCTTTCCTATCCAGCCTTAAACACTTCAAACGTGGGTATTTTTGGTAATAATGTTTATCCTTCTGTGGTTCCGGCTTATGTTCCTGATCCAAATTTACATTGGGAAAAAGTGGAGGGTAAAGATGTAGGTTTTGAAAGCCGGTTCTTTAATAATCGTTTGAATCTTGATGTGGATCTCTACGACAGGAAAACGCATGATATTCTTACGACAATCACTTTACCCGGCGCATCAGGAAATACCAACTATTTCACCAACCTTGGAACAATCGATAACCGTGGAATTGAGATTACTGCAGGATGGAGCGATAAACTCGGAAAAAACTTCTCTTACTCTGTTAATGGAAACTTTAGCGCGAACAAAAATAACGTTGAGTCCATTGGTAATAATATCAACTTTCAACTCCTTGGAAATGGAGGTGTGAACGTAACCGAAACCGGCCATTCCATTGGTTATTTTTATGGTTATGTTCAAACCGGCATATATCAAACAACGGCACAATTGGATAAGACACCACATTTGAAATCGGCGGCACCAGGCGATATTGCTTATGAAGACGTAAACGGTGATGGAAAAATAGATCAAAATGATAGAACTTATTTAGGTACTCCTTTTCCAAAGTATAATTTTGGAGGAAATATTTCTTTAAACTATAAAGACTTCGATCTTGGTATCGATCTGCAGGGAGTTGCTGGAAATAAAATTTATGTTCAACGGCGCACAGCGACATTCGCAATTTTAAATTACGAATCCAATCGCTTGAATGCATGGACCGGCCCGGGAACGACAAACATTGAACCAATCCTGGACAATACAAGATCCGACAACTTCCTTTTTTCAAATTATTGGTTAGAGCCCGGAGATTACCTGCGAATCCGTACCGTGCAACTGGGTTACACTTTCAATCCACGAATTCTTAAAAGCTCCGGCGTAGAAACGTTGAGATTATACATTAGTGGTCAAAACATTGCTACGTTTACAAAGGCTACCGGGTACAGTCCGGAAGTGCCAATCTCAAATCCTATAAGTGCCGGGGCAGATAACGGAGTGTATCCCGTTCCGGCGATTTATACCTTCGGACTAAACTTAACCTTTTAAATAATTTTAAATAATGTACAAGATGCGAAATAATAAAAATAATACAGTCTTCATAGCAGCGTCTTTTATCATCTTAGCGGTCGGCTTTTTCAGTTCCGGCTGTAAGAAAAATTTTCTTGATAGAAAACCTTTGGGGCAATATACGACGGATAATTATCCTTATGTTAAAGGTACCGGACCCTATGATCAATATGTATTTGCGGCCTACGCAAGTTTACGCACCTGGCAAACCAGTGTGTTTGGTTATATAGGAGCAGTAAGTATCAGAAGTGATGATGCGGACAAAGGAAGTACGCCTGCTGATGCTCCTACCCAAATTGAAATGGATAATTTTCCGGTTACTCCTACTAATGGTTTGACAAATGATCTTTGGGTAGGTTATTATGCGACTATTACTGATTGTAATATCGTGCTAAACCAGGTGGCAAAAGACAGTTCGAATACACCCGAGGCTACCAAAATGTTAGCACAGGGAGAAGCGAGATTTTTGCGTGGTTATTCGTACTTTATGTTGGTAAGATTGTTTGGTAATATTCCTTTGGTAGATACGGTTTTAGCGGATGTAAGTGCTTCTAATATTGCACAATCTTCGCCTGCAGAAATATACGCATTTATAGAAAATGATTTGCAGTTTGCGGCATCAGCTTTGCCTTTGACATGGGATCCTAAATTTATTGGAAGAGCGACAAGTGGCGCGGCCAACGGATTACTGGCTAAAGTCTATTTATATGAGAAAAAATGGCAACAGGCAATGAACGCTGCAGGAATGGTCATTAGCTCGGGCGTATATGATTTGAACACGCCTTATGATAAAATATTTACCGAAGAAGGAGAAAACTCGAGCGGATCTATTTTTGAAATTCAAGCGTATGCAGATGCAAATCATAAAGAAGATTCATATGGCTTACAATATGCGAATGTTCAAGGAGTACGAGGTAATGGTCAGTTTAACCTTGGCTGGGGTTTTAATGACCCATCCATCGAATTAGTGAACGCCTACGATTCCGCAGATCCCCGCGAAAGAAGTACTATTTTATTCACTCCAAGTCCTGAACCGACAAAGTATGGAGAAGTATTTCCAGCTGAACCAAATCCAAGGTATAACAAAAAAGTGTATACTAATCCTGCCGTCCGCGATGCAGTTGGTGACCAGTTTGGATGGTGGGTAAATCTGCGGGTGTTAAGATATGCTGATGTTCTGCTTATGTATGCAGAGGCGGCAAATGAACTGGGACAAACAGATGAAGCGCTCGCAAAACTGGAAATGGTTAGAGCCAGGGCGAGAAACGGTAATCCGGATATTTTACCTGCTGTAACTACTACTGACCAGGGAGAATTGCGGGATGCCATCAGGCATGAACGCCGAATTGAACTGGCGATGGAAGGGGAGCGGTTTTTCGATATTGTAAGATGGGGAATTGCCGATAGTGTTTTACACGCTGCCGGTAAATCGAACTTTGACGTTACAAGAGACGCATTGTTACCGATTCCACAAACCCAGATCGACTTATCAAAGGGAGTTTTACATCAAAATCCGGGGTATTAAAATTGCAAGTGAATAAAAAAATATAATTATGAATATTCAATTTAAATATGTGATTAAGTCATTCCTTACTTTAATCGTGGGAATGATCATAATGCAAGGTTGCGAAAAAGGAAATCCTAATAATCTCCCTTCGGTTTCTCCGGCTGATTTTGTCGGGAAAATAGAAGGGTTCGATAGTTCGGCACAGGTAGCCTCCGATCAGTTAGTTGCTTATTGGGGATTTAACGGTACTGAAGCTGAATCAATTTCAGGCATCGCGCCAACTTCAACCTCGAATGATTCGTACGTTGATAATGGGGTTGTGGGAAAAGCCGTGTCTCTGGATAGCGGCTATCTGTATTATGGCTCCCAGATTCCGGCATTTGACGCTTCTCTAAAAAGTTTTACCATTAGTGAATGGGTACAACTTCAAAACAACGGTTCTACACCTACCATGACTTTTAGCATCGCGAATCCCGGGCAATTTTGGCCTGATTTTGCTTTTCTGGTAGAAACCGGTCAACATCCCGCTTCTGATACCAGTGATTTTATCGTGCATCCGAGTTATGCAGATGTGAATGGCGGCAGGCAGGACAATCTCAATGCGATTTGGACAAGTCACTATAAATCCCCTACCGTTCCTGCTGGCAAATGGACGAATTTGGTGGTTACTTTTGATCAATCGACAAACATTTTCCAAATTTGGGCTAATGGAATTATGATTGGTGAACCCGACTATCAAAAGCGCGGAGCAGCCTTCAATCCTATAGTTCCCAATGAAATAATTATAGGAGGATGGTATAATAATATTCCCGGGAAACAATTGACCGGTGATACATGGACAGTTCCCATGAAAGGGAAAATTGATGAGATCAGGGTGTACAAATCTGCTTTGGGAGCAGCAGACATCATAGCCTTGTATAAATTGGGATTGGCTGGTCAATAAGTCAAGATCAAGAGAAGAATATTTTATAATAAAACCAATAGCAAAATAAGAATCTCTGATATTTGTTGCTTTACTGGTTTTTATAAATTATAGAAGTCAAACCGGTTTTTTGCCGGGATCAAATTGCATTTATCTAAATGATGAATCTTCGGAAACATTTAATAGTTCTATTGCTACCTATTTTCTCATTTTTGGAGATCGGTGTGCTTAATGCTCAATCTACCCAAATGACCACGTATTGTAATCCGATCAACATCGATTACACTTATATGATTTATAATGCCTATCAAGGCATTTCTTACCGGTCGGGCGCCGACCCGGCTGTGGTAAAATTTCGTGGCGAATATTATATGTTTGTAACACGATCATTGGGCTACTGGCATTCTACTGATCTTTTAAATTGGGATTTTATAACGCCTGAAAAATGGTATTTCCAGGGCTCAAACGCGCCCGCGGCAAGCAATTACAAAGATTCAATTTTGTATGTCACCGGTGATCCTTCAGGATCAATGAGTGTGTTATATACCGATAATCCTAAAAAAGGAGATTGGAAAGCTGTGCCGGGAATATTGAATGATTTACAAGATCCGGATATCTTCATTGACGATGATGGGAAGGCCTACATGTATTGGGGTTCCTCCAATAAATTCCCCATTCGCGGCCGCACACTTGACCGGCAAAGTAATTTCAGCCCAGGCGATTCTATTTACAGCTTATTTAATCTTGATATGGCCAAGCATGGCTGGGAACGGTTTGGGGAAAATAACAGCGATACGGTCTTGGGCGGATACATTGAAGGCCCGTGGATGGCGAAACACAATGGGACCTATTATTTGCAATATGCAGCTCCGGGCACAGAATTCAATGTATATGCCGATGGAGTTTATACTTCATCCAATCCTTTAGGTCCTTTCACTTATGCCCCATATAATCCTGTTTCATTCAAGCCAGGAGGTTTCATCAATGGAGCCGGTCATGGAAGTACTGTGAAAGGGCCACAAAATGAATACTGGCATTTCGCATCGGGGGCGGTATCCGTGAATGTAAATTGGGAAAGGCGTATTGATATGTTCCCGTCCGGTTTTGATAGTTCCGGTGAAATGTACGTTGATACCTATTTTGGTGACTATCCACATTATGCTCCGGCAATTGCGGGGAGACATGGAGAGTTTCGCGGCTGGATGCTTTTATCTTATCAAAAGCCCGTGAAAGCTTCTTCCTTTGATTTAAATTACAAACCGGAAAATGTGAACGATGAAAACATAAAAACATTTTGGCTGGCCAAAACCAACGATTCATCCCAATGGATACAAATTGATTTACAAAAACCTGAAAAAGTTTGTGCCGTTCAGGTTGACTACGCGGATTATAAATCGAATATGTATGGCCGTTATCCAAATCTGCACCATCGCTATGCAATAGAAGGTTCCGTGGATGGTAAAAACTGGACAACGCTGGTAGATAGAAGCGAAAATTTCAACGATATTCCAAACGATTATGTGGAACTGGGAACGCCGGCGGTTTCGAGATATATCAGGTATAAAAATATTCACGTGCCTACTCCAAATCTTGCTATTTCAGGATTGAGAATATTTGGAACCGGTTATGGAAAACCTCCGGCAAAGGTCAAGGGATTTAAGGTCCATAGATTGAAGGATAAGAGGGAGGCTTTGTTACAATGGAATAAAGAACCCGGGGTGGATGGATACAATATTTTGTGGGGAATATCGCCTGATAAATTAAACCATTCTTGGATGGTTTATGGTAAAAATTCACTCGATTTGAAAGCATTAAATGCAGAACCTGCTTATTATTTTTCAATAGAAG
>Ga0157371_10004233_pt1 | contig 12619 bp, 10 predicted proteins | sample C45metaG_FD_113462 | JGI IMG/M metagenome (GOLD analysis project Ga0157371, IMG submission 113462) | Corn rhizosphere microbial communities from Kellogg Biological Station, Michigan, USA - C4-5 metaG | ecosystem: Host-associated > Plants > Roots > Rhizosphere > Soil | place: USA: Michigan... | reverse complement strand
TCCAGCCAGCGCTTCTGAAAATAATCGCGGATGCGAATGTCCGGTGCCAGTAGCTGACAGTAGCCTTTGTCGGTGGAAACGATAGTGGCCTGATGGCCCGCCCGCGCCATTTTTACCGCCAGCGTGGCCGCCAGATCGTCGGCTTCATCCTGTTCGGCAATCCAGCAGCTCACGCCCGCGGCCCGAAACGCCGCCTGCAAAGCGGGCATTTCAGCCTGCAAATCTTCCGGCATGGGCGGGCGACCGCTTTTATAGTCGGGCAGCAGCTGATGCCGCCATCCCTGATGGCGCGCTTCCCCGTCAAACACGGCCACAACGTGAGAAGGACGCGTGTGGCCGAGAAGCTGGCGCAATGCCGCCACGCAGCCGTCCAGACAGGGAGAGCCTTGAACGGCGTGAAGGCGGCGAATGAGATTGAGTGCATCAACAATAAGTAAGTGATGTGACATAAGGTACGGGCAGCCCGGCGGCTGCCTCCTGATTTACTTAATGATTTCGTAGCACGGGATATAGGCAGTACCTGGCAGTTTCATACGCTGCTGTGCCACAAAGCCCTGTAGCAGTTCATCCATGCGGTGCATGATGTCGGCATCACCGTGCAGTTTATAAGGGCCTTTTTCCCGGATCTCACGGATGCCCATCTCTTTAACGTTACCTGCCACAATGCCCGAGAACGCCCGGCGCAGGTCGGCTGCCAGTTTTTCCGGCGGCTGGTTAGTGTAGAGATTGAGATTGGCCATATTTTCATGCGTTGGCATAAAGGGCACCTGCAAATCCTGCGCGATGCGGATAGACCAGTTAAAGCTGTAGGCATCACCCGTTTCGCGGCGGTGTTCTTTCACCTGCGGCATCGCTTTTCTCATCAGGCGGGCCACCTCGGCGGCATCATCAATAATGATCTGATAATGCTTACTTGCCTGCTCCCCGAGCGTGCTGACAATAAAGTCATCCAGCACACGGAAATAGTCGGCGCTTTCTTTCGGCCCGGTCAGAATGAGCGGCAGAACCTGATGCTCATTTTGCGGATTCATCAGAATGCCCAGCAGGTAAAGAAACTCCTCTGCCGTCCCCACGCCGCCAGGGAAAATAATGATGCCATGTGCAATGCGTACAAAGGCTTCCAGACGTTTTTCGATGTCCGGCATGATGATCAGTTCGTTCACCAGCGGGTTAGGCGGTTCAGCCGCGATAATCGACGGCTCGGTTAAACCGATAAAGCGGCTGTCGCGGTAGCGTTGCTGTGCATGGCCTACCGCCGCCCCCTTCATGGGCGCTTCCATCACGCCCGGGCCACAGCCGGTACAAATATTCAGTTCACGCAGGCCCAACTGCGTACCGACGTTACGACAGTACTGGTATTCCACCGCGTTAATCGAGTGGCCGCCCCAACAGACAACGGTATTGGGATATTCGCCCACGTGTAATGCCCGGGCATTACGCAGAATAGAAAACACGGTGTTGGTAATCATGACCGAGTCGTTGTCTTCTGCGCAGGGTAACCGGCCGGAACTGGCTAACTGGCCGTTAACAAACAGGATATCGCGCAGCACGGCAAACAGGTTAGCCTGCAGTGAACGAATAATATGGCCGTCAACAAAGGCCTCTTCGGGGGGATTGATCAGTTCAAGCTTGATACCGCGCTCGCGGCGCAGCACGTTAATATCGAAGTTCTCAAAGCGGGACAGAAGCTCGTGGCTGCTGTCAGTCTGGCTGCCAGAATTGAGCACGGCGAGCGAGCAGTTACGGAAAAGTTGATATAAATCGCTGCTGGCTGTGCGCTTCAGCATATCTACTTCCAGTTGGGAGAGCAGATCCATAGAGCCAAGAGGGCTGACATGTGTAATCAAATGAACTCCTTTGCACCCGCTGGGGTGATGGCTGACACTGCAAATGCAGTGACGAAAATCCCTGGTTGGCAATCCACTGTATGCCGCCTTGCCCAGAGTAGCCTTGTCGGCAGGGCTGACTCAAGTGGAACGCTATAGTTGACCGGCAGCCTGAGAAATACCTCGCAAACTACTGACGAACCAGACGAGAATGACCCGGCGTAAAGGGCACATTACTGCGCCATGGATTAATATCCAGTCCGCCCCGACGCGTATAGCGCGCGTAAACGGTGAGCTGTTCGGGCTGACAAAAACGCATCAGGTCATTGAAGATACGCTCAACGCACTGTTCATGAAACTCATTATGCTGACGAAATGAAATGATGTAGCGCAGCAGCGCTTCGCGATCGAGCCGTGGGCCCTTATAGCGAATCATCACCGAGCCCCAGTCAGGCTGATTCGTGATCAGACAGTTGGACTTCAGCAGGTGACTGACCAGCGTTTCTTCCACCTGTTCCTGACCGGCTGCGTTAATCAGATAATCGGCATTGAAGGCATAATCTTCAATTTCGATATCCTGCTCATCTATGCAGTAGCCTGCAAAGTGTCCCACAGGTTGACCTTCAATTTCATTTAACCGAAACAGCGCGACGCGCACCTCGCCTTCGGCACAGACACGCAGATCCTGCTCCAGCGTCTGGCGCACCTCGCCCCAGTCTGCGAACCGTGTCTGGTTAAAGCTGTTAAGATAGAGTTTGAAACTCTTGGACTCGATAAGATTACGACTGTGGGCGTCCAGCACCACTTCGCCAACCGCCACCTGTGGAACGCCTTTGCTGTTGAGCCAGGAGAGTTCATACAGCGTCCAAATATCGCCTCCCGTAAAAGGCAGGTTATCAGGATAAAGGCCGAGTGGTTCGCGGTTCATGCTGCGCGGAACGGCCTGTAATAAGCTGTTGTCGTAGCGATCGTGATAAGCTGTGGGCTTGCCAAGCGTCAGGTTGCTGAGCGCCGGATCCGGCTGATAAGAAGACATAACGGTTACCACTGAGGTCATCAAAGTGAGTAAGTGTAACCTATCAGAAGTGAGAATTTGAATGATGCAGCAAACGGCTGAAGCGTTAACTGATTTTACCACCCGATACTGTCTGCACTGGCAGCAGAATAATGGCCATGCACCGGCCAGTAGCGATCTTTATGGCGTTCCTTCACCCTGCCTGATTGAAAATCGTGGCGAGCGGGCGCTGTGGCAGCCGCAGCCCTTTAGCCTGCCGCCGTCTCTGGATGCCGTTGAGCGCGCGCTGGATATCCAGCTCCAGCCGCAGATTACCGCATTTTATACCCACCAGTTCGCAGGAGACATGCGCGCCACTCACGACCAAAACAGGCTAACGCTTCTGCAGGTCTGGAGCGAAGAGGATTTTGTCCGACTGCAGGAAAATCTGATTGGTCATTTAGTGATGCAGCGCCGGCTGAAGCAGGCGCCGACGCTGTTTATCGCGACAACGGATTCCGAAGAAAACATTATCTCGCTGTGTAACCTGAGCGGACATGTCATTCTGGAAACCCCAGGGCGCAAACATCGCCAGACGCTGGCACCTGATATCCCATCATTTCTTAATGATTTACAACCGCTTAGTGACTAGTTGCAGATATCCGCTATCAGCGGTGTGAGAGATCTCTTACAAGCTCTGTGAGAGATCGCTCTATCCTTCACGCAGTGATCATTTCGGAAAGATGTAAAAATATTGTAAATCATTAACTTATTAGCTGCGCTGATGAGCGCTTTTCATAAGATATCGTTATAAGGCGTTTTACCACCTTGTGCTCTGAGTAATTTCTGACGAGAATATCACTCGCGGACAGGATGTCCTGGACAACAGGAGCCGTCAGGATGACGGTAGCCAGGAGGCCGGAACGTAACGGAGTTTACGTCACAAGGAAGGCTTCAGGATGAAGCAGGACACTCTGGATTGAGTTAAAGGACACCTCCAGGACGGAGAATGAGAGCCCCTCAGAAGAGGTGGCGGGCCTGGATGCTAAGGATTTGTCAGGATGATGCGCGAATGGAATTCGCACGGGAAAAGTTGTCACGGATGAGCAGGGAGCACTAACGTAGCGGGAAAGCTGCAAACGAACCGGGAGCACTGTTTAATACAGTGCTCCCTTTTTTTATGCCTGCGGGTTATGCTTGCCGCCCATTTTTATCCAGTCAGAGGTGAAGCATGACGCTGGAACACTTAATTTTGCAACGACTCGAACAGGTCGAAGCGATAATGCGCGAGCACGATCTCTGGCAGTCTGTTGCGCCAGACGATCACGCGTTCACCAGCCAGCAACCTTTCTTCCTTGATACGCTTCAGCCGCTGGAATGGTTACAGTGGGTGCTGATACCGCGCGTTCAGGCCATCATTGGTGCCGGGCAGCCGTTGCCGAAGAACGTCGCGATCGCCCCCTATTTTGAAGTGGCGTTAACGCCCGGGCAGCCCGGTCGTGCCCTGCTGGTGTTGACGTTAAAGCAGCTGGATGCCCTTCTGGAGGATGAGTCTGCCTGATGTTAGAGATCATTTATCAGGATGCGTGGCTGGTGGCGGTGAACAAACCCGCCGGTTGGCTGGTCCACCGTAGCTGGCTTGATCGCCATGAAACGCAGTTTGTCATGCAGACGGTACGCGACCAGATAGGCCAGCATGTTTTCACGGCGCACCGGCTTGATCGCCCCACATCGGGCGTTCTGCTAATGGGCCTGTCCAGTGAGGTGGGCCGCCTGCTTTCCCAGCAGTTTGAGCATCATCAGATGGAGAAGACCTATCATGCCGTGGTGCGCGGCTGGCTGGAAGGCCGCGATCGGCTGGATTATCCGCTTGTCGAAGAGCTGGATAAAATTGCCGACAAATTTGTCAGCGACCCCCGCGCGCCTCAGCCTGCGGTGACCGATTACGCCTCACTGGCAACCGTAGAAATGCCGGTGGCAGTGAGTCGTTATCCCACTGCACGTTACAGCCTGATTGAGCTCAAACCCAAAACCGGACGCAAGCATCAGCTGCGTCGGCATATGTCTCATCTTCGCCATCCCATTATCGGCGATTCGGCCCATGGCGATTTGCGTCAGAATCGGGGGGCGGCTGCACACTTTGGCGCAAATCGTTTAATGTTGCATGCCAGCAGCTTGTCGCTCAGCCACCCGGTGACGGGAGAACCCCTGGTTATTCGCGCCGGACTTGATCTTGTCTGGCAACGGGTAATGGATCAGTTTGGCTGGCAGGCCTGTATGCCGGATGTGCCACGGGTTGAGTTTATAGCTGGCTCAGGTCAGGATAGCGGGACGGAATAAAGGGGAAAAGAAATGGCGAAAATTGGTATTTTTGTAGGCACCGTTTATGGCAATGCATTACTGGTTGCAGAAGAAGCAGAACCGGCATTGCAGCAGCAGGGCCATGACGTAAGGATTTTTGAAGATCCTACGTTAGCCGAATGGCAAAACTATGCGAATGATGTCGCCTTAGTGATTACATCAACCACCGGTCAGGGCGATTTTCCGGATACTATTTCTGGCCTGTTCCATGACGTGCAGGACAAGCTGGGCCACCAGCCAGGGCTGCGCTACGGCGTTATTGCCTTGGGCGACAGCAGCTACGAGAATTTCTGCGGTGCGGGTAAGCGCTTTGATGCCCTGTTACAAGAGCATCAGGCTAAACGGGTGGGTGAGGTTCTGCTGGTTGATGCCACGGAACATCCAGAACCTGAATCCGTCACCACGCCGTGGGTTGAGCAGTGGGGCAAGCAACTCTGATAAGATCAAGGCTGCTACGCTGTTCCGCTGCCGTTCGGATTACACCGGCGGCAGCGGTGTTACGATAACAGGATTCTGCGTACAGCGCGTTCCGTCATTGCCCTGCGCGCTCCCGTTTCTCAGGTTATCGGCGCGGGATTAAATACGGCCAGCTGATTACGAATTCCCCAGCGATCTGACCAGGTTTGCTTTCTGCCACTGGCAATGTCCAGTATCAATTCAAACAACCGCCAGCCAACCTGCTCAATGGTTTCCTCGCCTGTTGCAATCGTGCCAGCATTGATGTCCATCAGGTCATGCCAGCGCTCGGCCAGCGCGTTACGGGTAGCCATTTTTATTACCGGGATTGCCGCCAGGCCATACGGGGTTCCTCTGCCGGTGGTAAAGACCTGCAGGGTGATACCTGAGGCGAGCTGCTGCGTGCCGCACACAAAATCGCTGGCGGGCGTCGCGGCAAAAATCAGTCCACGTCGTGTCGGACGCTGTCCGGGCGACAGAACCTCCACAATCGGGCTTCGGCCTGATTTGGCAATGGAACCCAGGGCTTTTTCCACCACGTTTGCCAGCCCACCTTTCTTGTTGCCCGGTGAGGGATTGGCGCTGCGATCGGTTTTGCCTTGATCAAGGTAGCGGTCATACCATGCCATCTCTTCAATCAGCCGCTGACCCACTTCCTGATTGGTCACGCGCGGTGTCAGTAAGTGAATAGCATCGCGCACCTCGGTGACCTCAGAGAACATAACGGTCGCGCCGCTGCGCACCAGCAGGTCGGAAGCAAAGCCCACCGCGGGATTCGCCGTCACGCCAGAAAAAGCATCACTGCCGCCGCACTGCATGCCCACGACCAGTTCCGAGGCAGGGCAGGTTTCACGCTGGCGCTGGTTAAGCCGTTTCAGATGGCGCTCTGCGACCTGGAGGATCTCATCCACCATGGCGCCAAAGCCCACCAGCTTCTCATCCTGCAAACGCACAATATCCTCCTCATCCAGCGAGATGGGCTGCACGTCGGGCGTACCGGTCAACAAGCGCTCAGGTTGTAATTTTTCACAACCCAGACTGACTACCATGATCTCCCCGCCAAAATTCGCGTTAAGGGCCAGGTTGTGGACGGAACGGACAGGAATAACCGCCGCAGGCGCGTTGATTGCCACGCCGCAGCCGTAGAGATGATTTAGCGCAACCACGCCGTCCACATTGGGATAACGGGGCAGCAAATCACGCTCTATCATTTGCACCACATAATCCACCACGCCCGCCACGCAGTGAACGCTGGTGGTAATGCCCAACAGGTTACGGGTGCCCACGCTGCCGTCAGCGTTGCGATAGCCCTCGAAGGTATAACCTTCAAGCGGCGGTAAGTCAGGCGGCACGTTATTCGCCAGGGGCAAACTCTGCAAATCCGGTGCGTCCGGAAGCGCAATGAGTGATTCATCGATCCAACTGCCTTGGGCAATATCACGAACGGCAAGGCCAATAATTTCACCATAGCGCAATACAGGCTGACCCTGAGGAATGCCGGCCAACGCCACCTTATGCCCCTGCGGTACATGTTCGGTTAGTGTTAATCCATCTTTAAACGTGGTGCCCGCAGTCAGCCCCTGGCTGTTTACCACAATCGCAACGTTATCGTTTTCGTGAACTTTAATGTAAAGCGGTTGCTCTTTTGAAATGGGGTTCATCGCTCACCTTCCAGTGCGTAGCGCCTTGCTGGTACGGCGCATTCATTATGAGACGTCAGGTGTCACAGGTTCGGTATTTGCCACCGTCAGTATAAGAAGGTGTTACCGCCTGCACATTGTGCAATTGACCTATATTCGGCTGAGAGATGACGCGGTTTTATTATCTTTTTACTAAATCAAGTGAAGATTCTCACAAAGCCGCTTATCAACGCCTGTTTGGGCGTGCTTATTGTGACTTTTTACAAATAACGTGAAACGTCCCGCAGCAGTTTATGCATTAGCCCAAAAAATCATCGTTCATTCACCTTATTCCAGGGTGATGTTCCAATGCCTCACCCAAACCCGCTTCCTATACTGATTTCCGTTTTCCCGATCAGGTTATTCGTCACGACGCATTATCGGTTTGCCATTAAAAAAAATCGCCGTGTTTAACCTACATCTCTCTGATACCCAACGCGATGTGTATGCAGTCAGAGCGAATGTAGCTTTCGCTATATTTCAGGAGTGCATCATGAGTAGTTATCACCAGACAACGGAGGCGGTACAAAAACGGACGAACGCGCGTTACTGGATAGTGGTCATGCTGTTTATTGTGACCTCATTCAACTACGGTGACCGCGCCACGTTGTCTATCGCGGGTTCGGCCATGGCAAAAGAAATTGGCCTCGATCCCGTGGGGATGGGGTTTATCTTCTCTGCTTTTTCATGGGCCTATGTCATTGGGCAAATCCCCGGTGGCTGGCTGTTGGATCGCTTTGGTTCTAAGCGCGTCTATTTCTGGAGTATCTTTCTTTGGTCGTTGTTTACCCTGCTGCAGGGGTTCGTGGACGTGTTCAGCGGCTACACCATCGTCATGGCGCTGTTTATGCTGCGCTTTATGGTCGGGCTGGCGGAAGCCCCTTCATTCCCGGGAAACAGCCGTATTGTGGCAGCCTGGTTTCCGGCTCAGGAGCGCGGCACTGCCGTGGCGATTTTCAACTCCGCACAATACTTCGCGACGGTAATTTTCGCGCCCATCATGGGCTGGTTGACCTCCGCGGTGGGCTGGGCGCACGTGTTCTGGTTTATGGGAGGGCTGGGCATTATTTTGAGCTTTATCTGGCTCAAAGTGATTTACGATCCCTGCGATCATCCCGGCGTGAACAAAGCGGAGCTGGACTACATGGCGGAGGGCGGCGCGCTGATCAATATGGATCAGAAAAGCGAGAAGCAAAAAGTCAGCTTCAGTGATAAGTGGTTCCAGATCAAGCAACTGCTGCAGTCGCGCATGATGATCGGTGTCTACATTGGCCAGTACTGCATCAACGCTTTGACCTACTTCTTTATCACCTGGTTTCCGGTTTATCTGGTGCAGGCAAGGGGCATGTCGATCCTTAAAGCGGGCTTTGTCGCCTCGGTGCCTGCGCTGTGCGGCTTTATCGGTGGCGTGCTCGGCGGGGTGATCTCTGACTGGCTGATGCGCAAAACCGGCTCACTCAATATCGCCCGTAAAACCCCGATTGTGCTCGGCATGTTGCTCTCGACGTCCATGGTGGTCTGTAACTATGTCGAGACGGACTGGGTCGTGGTGCTGTTCATGGCAACCGCCTTCTTTGGTAAAGGGATTGGCGCGCTGGGATGGGCAGTGATGGCGGACACCGCACCGAAAGAGATTAGCGGCCTGAGCGGCGGTCTGTTCAATATGTTCGGTAATGCATCCGGCATTATTACCCCTATCGCGATCGGCTACATCATTGCCTCTACCGGTTCTTATAACGGCGCGCTGGTTTATGTCGGTATCCACGCGTTCGTTGCCGTACTCAGCTACCTGGTGCTGGTGGATAACATCAAACGCATTGAGCTGAAAACACGCTAAGGAGCCTGCATGAATACGCAATCGACGCCCGTTATTACGACTATGCAGGTGGTCCCTGTGGCTGGCTACGACAGTATGCTGCTCAACATTGGCGGGGCACACAATGCCCGCTTCACGCGCAATATCGTGATCCTGACCGACAGTGCAGGACACACCGGGCTGGGTGAAGCACCGGGGGGAGAAACCCTCTATCAGACCTTAATCGAGGCCGCGCCGCAGGTGATCGGTCAGCAGGTCGCCCGTATGAACCGGCTGGTGCAGAAGATTCATCAGGGGAATCAGTCCGCCGATTTCGAGACTTTTGGCAAAGGGGCCTGGACCTTTGAGCTGCGCGTCAACGCGGTCGCGGCACTGGAAGCCGCACTGCTGGACCTTCTGGGACAATGCCTGGGCGTGCCGGTCGCCGAACTGCTTGGACCGGGTAAGCAGCGCGATGAGGTGACGGTTTTAGGCTACCTGTTCTACTTAGGCGATCGCCGTAAAACCGATTTGCCTTATCTGACGGGTGAGAAGGCGCAGCATGACTGGTATCACCTGCGCCATCAGGAAGCGCTCAATAGCGAGTCGGTTGTCCGGCTGGCCGAGGCGGCGCAGGATAAATACGGTTTCAAAGATTTCAAACTCAAGGGCGGAGTGCTGCCGGGCGAACAGGAGATCGCCACCGCGCAGGCGCTGAAAAAGCGCTTCCCCGAGGCGCGCATCACCGTCGATCCTAACGGCGCGTGGTGGCTGGACGAGGCGATCGGATTCTGTAAGGGCATGCAGGATGTCCTGACCTATGCAGAAGATCCCTGTGGCGCCGAGCAGGGTTATTCAGGGCGCGAGGTGATGGCCGAGTTTCGTCGTGCGACCGGATTACCGGTCGCCACCAACATGATCGCCACCAACTGGCGTGAAATGAACCATGCGCTGATGCTCAATGCTGTCGATATCCCACTGGCCGATCCGCACTTCTGGACGATGAGCGGCGCCGTTCGGGTCGCGCAACTGTGCGATGAATGGGGCTTAACGTGGGGCTGCCACTCGAATAACCACTTTGATATTTCTCTCGCGATGTTCACCCACGTCGGTGCCGCCGCGCCCGGTAATCCCACCGCCATAGATACGCACTGGATCTGGCAGGAGGGCGATCAACGCCTGACAAAAGAGCCGCTGCAGATCCGTCAGGGCAAAATCACGGTGCCAGATGCGCCTGGCCTGGGCATTGAACTGGATTGGGAACGACTCCGCCTGGCAAACGAACACTACAAATCACTGCCGGCGGGCGGACGTAATGACGCCACAGCCATGCAGTACTTGCTACCAGGCTGGACATTTGACCGTAAACGGCCGGCCTTTGGCCGGGCCTCTGCTTAAGGGATAACAGATGAATACCACACCAAAAATTACCGCCATGCAGGTCATTCCGGTTGCCGGCTATGACAGCATGTTACTGAACCTGAGCGGCGCACATTCGCCTTTTTTCACCCGCAATATCGTTATCATTGAAGACAACGCAGGCCATACTGGCGTAGGTGAAATCCCCGGTGGCGAAAAGATTCGTCAAACCCTGGAAGAGGCTGCCGCGCTGGTGGTGGGCAAAACGATTGGCGAATATAAAAACATCCTGAGCCAGGTTCGCGCCACCTTTGCCGATCGCGATGCCGCTGGGCGAGGTAATCAGACCTTTGATCTTCGCACCACCATTCACGTGGTCACCGGCATCGAAGCCTCACTGCTGGATCTGCTGGGGCAGCATCTGGGCGTCAATGTCGCCTCGCTATTGGGCGACGGACAGCAGCGCGACAAAGTCGAAATGCTGGGTTATCTGTTCTACGTTGGCGATCGCAACAAGACCTCGCTGGCCTACCAGCATCAGGACAACGATACCTGCGACTGGTATCGCCTGCGCCATCAGGAAGCGCTCACGCCGGATGCCGTGGTGCGGCTGGCCGAAGCGGCCTATGAAAAATACGGGTTCAACGATTTTAAACTTAAAGGCGGCGTGCTGAGCGGCAGTGATGAGGCAGAAGCGATTACTGCACTCGCGAAGCGCTTCCCCCAGGCGCGCGTCACTATCGATCCCAACGGTGCATGGTCGCTTGACGAAGCCATTACGCTGGGTAAGCAGCTTAAAAACGTCCTCGCCTATGCAGAAGATCCCTGTGGCGCAGAGCAGGGCTATTCGGGGCGTGAAGTGATGGCCGAGTTCCGGCGCGCTACCGGTCTGCCGACGGCGACGAATATGATCGCCACTGACTGGCGTCAAATGGGCCACACGTTGTCATTACAGTCGGTGGATATCCCACTGGCCGATCCGCACTTCTGGACGATGCAGGGTTCCGTGCGCGTGGCGCAAATGTGCCACGCGTTTGGCCTGACGTGGGGTTCGCACTCCAACAATCATTTCGACATTTCACTGGCGATGTTTACCCACGTCGCCGCTGCCGCACCGGGCAAGATCACCGCTATTGATACCCACTGGATCTGGCAGGAAGGCAATCAACGACTGACGAAAACGCCTTTCCAGATTGAAGGCGGCATGGTCGCAGTGCCGCAGGCACCGGGCCTGGGTATTGAACTGGATATGGACCAGGTCATGCAGGCTAACGCGCTGTATCAAAAGCATGGCCTTGGCGCACGTGATGATGCCCAGGCCATGCAGTTCCTGATCCCACAGTGGACGTTTGATAACAAGCGTCCGTGCCTGGTGCGTTAACTTTTTTGGGCTTCCTTCAGGAAGCCCGTTCCACAGGAGTCAAATCATGAGTAATACAGCCTGGCCAAATGAATTCCGTCGCCGCCTGCTGGCAGGTGAAACCCTGATCGGCAGTTGGTGCGCCCTGGCAAGTCCTGTTTCGACCGAGGTGTTAGGGCTGGCCGGATTTGACTGGTTAGTTCTGGATGGCGAGCACGCACCGAACGATATCACCACGTTTGTTCCCCAGCTAATGGCGCTGAAGGGCAGCCGCAGCGCGCCGGTGGTGCGTCCACCCTGTAATGAACCGGTCATCATTAAGCGCCTGCTGGATATTGGTTTTAATAACATCCTTGTTCCCTTCGTCGAGAACGAAGACGAAGCCAGACGTGCGGTGGCCTCCACGCGCTATCCGCCTGCCGGAATTCGCGGCGTGTCGGTTTCCCATCGCAGCAACATGTACGGCACGGTGCCGAATTATAACGCCACCATCAACGACAACATTTCGGTGCTGGTCCAAATAGAAACCCAGCAGGCTGTCGACAACATTGACGCCATCGCCGCCGTTGACGGCGTGGACGGCATTTTTGTCGGGCCGGGCGATCTCTCTGCCGCACTCGGCTATCTCGGGCAGCCGGCCCATCCGGAGGTGTTAACGGTCATCAAACACATCTTTGAGCGGGCAAAAGCCGCCAACAAGCCCAGCGGCATTCTGGCACCGGTGGAAGCCGATGCCCGTCGCTATCTCGAATGGGGGGCAACCTTTGTTGCCGTTGGCAGCGATCTCGG
>Ga0157371_10004232_pt1 | contig 12620 bp, 10 predicted proteins | sample C45metaG_FD_113462 | JGI IMG/M metagenome (GOLD analysis project Ga0157371, IMG submission 113462) | Corn rhizosphere microbial communities from Kellogg Biological Station, Michigan, USA - C4-5 metaG | ecosystem: Host-associated > Plants > Roots > Rhizosphere > Soil | place: USA: Michigan... | reverse complement strand
TTCATATAATCGTATTTATAAAAATATGTCAAATACATCAAAAATTATCTATACCAAAACAGATGAAGCGCCAATGTTGGCAACCTATTCATTATTACCAATTGTACAAGCTTTTACAGCCTCAGCTGGTATTGATGTAGAAACCAGAGATATTTCTTTAGCTGGAAGAATTTTGGCAAACTTTCCCGAGTTTTTAAAGGAAGACCAAAAAATTGCAGATGCTTTGACAGAACTGGGACAGTTGGCTACCACACCGGAGGCCAATATTATCAAATTGCCTAATATTTCGGCTTCTATCCCACAGTTGGTTGGTGCAATTACCGAATTGCAATCGCAGGGATTTGCTGTTCCTAATTATCCTGATAACGCCCAAACCGAAGAAGAAAAGGCCATAAAAGCTAAATATGCAAAAGTTTTAGGCTCGGCAGTTAATCCGGTCTTACGCGAAGGTAATTCAGACCGTAGAGCGCCCAAAGCGGTTAAGAATTATGCAAAAGCCAATCCACACTCAATGGGAGCGTGGTCTGCAGATTCTAAAACTAAGGTAGCGAGCATGACTGAAGGTGATTTTTATGGATCTGAGAAATCAGTTACTGTGAAAGAAGCCACTCAATTTAAAATAGAATTTGTAGGTGCAGATGGTGCAATTACTGAATTAAAAGGATTGTCTCCACTAAAAGCCGGAGAGGTTATTGATAGTTCTGCAATGAGCCTTTCGGCCTTAAAATCATTTGTAGTTAAAGCAATCCATGAAGCTAAGGCGGCTGGGGTTTTACTTTCAGCACATTTGAAAGCAACAATGATGAAGGTTTCTGATCCTATCATTTTTGGTGCTGTAGTTGAAGTTTACTTTGCAGATGTTTTTGCGAAATATGCAGATTTATTTAAAGAGTTAAATGTAGATACTCGTAACGGTTTAGGAGATGTTTACGCTAAAATAGCCGGAAATCCTAAACAGGCAGAGGTTGAAGCTGCAATTGCTCAGGCAATTGAAAATGGCCCCGCATTGGCTATGGTAAATTCCGATAAGGGAATTACTAATCTTCATGTCCCTTCAGATGTGATTGTTGATGCCTCTATGCCTGCAATGATCCGTACCTCAGGTCAGATGTGGAATAAGGACAACAAGCAGCAAGATACTATTGCAATAATTCCAGATCGTTGCTATGCAGGTGTTTATACAGCTACAATTGATGACTGTAAAGCTCATGGTGCTTTTGATGTTGCTACAATGGGTTCTGTTCCAAATGTAGGCCTGATGGCACAAAAAGCTGAGGAGTACGGCTCTCATGATAAAACTTTCCAGGCAACAGCTAATGGAACAATCCGCGTAACTGATGCTAGTGGTCAGCTTTTCTTTGATCAAAAAGTTGAAAAAGGTGATATCTTCCGCATGTGTCAAACTAAAGATGCACCTATTCAGGATTGGGTAAAACTTGCGGTTAACCGCTCTCGCTTATCGGCTACACCAGCTGTGTTCTGGTTAGATGAGAACAGAGCCCATGATAGAGAGATTATTGCAAAAGTAAATAAGTACTTACAGGATCACGATACTGCAGGCTTAGATATTCGTATTTTATCTCCAGTTGAAGCAACTAAGTTTACGTTAGATAGAATCCGTAAAGGAGAAGATACAATTTCAGTAACTGGTAACGTTTTACGTGATTATTTAACTGATTTATTCCCAATTCTGGAATTAGGAACATCAGCTAAAATGTTATCTATTGTGCCATTGATGAATGGAGGTGGTTTGTTTGAAACAGGAGCAGGAGGTTCAGCACCAAAGCATATAGAACAGTTTATAGAAGAGGGTTACTTGCGTTGGGATTCATTAGGAGAATTCCTTGCTTTAGCTGTTTCCTTAGAGCATTTAGGGCAAACTCAAAACAATCCAAAGGCTTTGGTATTAGCAGAGACTTTAGATGCAGCAACTGAGAAGTTCCTTGCCAATGATAAATCTCCGGCCCGTAAAGTAGGTCAGATAGACAATAGAGGGTCACACTTTTATTTGGCTTTATATTGGGCTGAGGGATTAGCAGCACAAACGAAAGATGCCGAGTTAAAAGCAAGATTTACTCCGTTGGCTAAAGCTTTGGCTGAAAATGAAGCAAAGATTTCCGGAGAGTTAATCGGAGCGCAAGGTAAACCGCAAACTATTGGAGGCTATTATCATCCTAATGATGATTTGGCATCTAAAGCAATGCGTCCAAGTGAAACGTTTAACACAGCTTTGGCAAACTTATAAGTTAAAAATAACGAAAAAAAGAGGCCAATTTGCATATGCAAATTGGCCTCTTTTTTTCGTTCAAAAACTGAAAACAATTAAACGTTTTTTTAGGTTTTATTTACATACTATACCCATAAAGGCCATATTGTATATAAAAACAATTTTATCTAAGTTTATATAAAAATTACTATTATGAGCGGAGAGCAAAACCATGTTCCAGGGCAAAGAAAGGCACTCGACAAGCTGCATCCTACAGAATTAGGAGAGACCAAGGATTTTAACAATTTGTCATACGACAAGAGCCGAAACAGTTTTGAATTCGATGTAAGAGGAACAGATAGTGAGTACGATCACCCATTGCCTTACGATACCTCTGCGCCAAATGGTGAGGATAGTATTTCTACCTATGATGAAGCAAATCCATACAATGGCTCAGCTTACGATGAAGACAAACAAATTGGAGAAAACCTTGAAAGTGCTGCGATGCACATTGATACAATAGAAAGTTTGGAGCTTGAGCCAGAGGATCAGTTATTGGCGCGCACACCAGAGGATGAAAGGGATGATTTAGACGAAGAAGGTTATCCTATTAATGACAGTCCATCCGGAAAGCCTCTTTAAGAATTAACATCAAGATTAAAGCGTTTGCGCATTTCTTCCAGTTTAGGATTCTTTTCAATCATATACTGGTATTTTTCGGTATTGGTGTAAAGTCTGTTCACTACAGTTCTAGCCACCTGTTTAGCTTTTATTGTAATGCTGAAATTTTTTAGGTTTGGCCTTAAAAAATTAAGAAAATCAATCATTTCTTCCTGTAATAGACCTTCCTGCAGTTTGTGTTCAACGTGGACTATGATTTCCTCTGAAGAATCAAGTATAGGATCTGAACTACTAAGTAAGGTATATATGTTTATCTTGCCATCATCTTTTGCCTTATTTGCATATTGGGTCCACAGAGCTAATAACTGCTCATAAGTAAAAGCCTCCCTTAAGTTACCGCTTATATATTTTGGTTCATCACCATCTTCTTCATCAGAAGTTCGGCCAATATCATTTAACGACGGGATTAATGTAGCCATCTTTTTTACCTCAGCAAGCGGTTTAAGTGCAATCTTTGTAACAGGTGCTGCATTAGTTGTTTTTGTTGCAGGGATTGATGGAAGAGGAGAAGAATCTTGTTTTGATTGTATAGTAGTCTCAGGAAGTTTAACTGGTTCCGGTACTTTATTTTCAATTTCTGCTACTACATTTTTTGCAGGTTCACTGGAACTTACATTAGTTTTTTTTTTAATCTGATCTGTGTCAGTTGCGGAGTGATTATTAGGCTGCTGGGCTAGTTGAAGTACCGAAGGGATGTGGCACATTTTTATTAAAGCCAGTTCTACCTGTAACCGCTGATTTTTACTGTTCTTATAATTAAGATCACATTGGTTGGCCAGATTTAATGCAGTAAGTATAAATGAAACGGGTGTTTGCTGACTTTGTGAAATATACTTCTGTTTAATATTTTCGCTTACCTCTAAAAGTTTGGTGGTTTGAGGATCTTTAGCAACCAGCAGATTACGAAGATGGCCGGCTAATCCGTTTATAAAATTATTGCCATCAAAGCCATTGTTTAAAATTTCATCAAATAAGATTAGTGCATTACTAACATCTGCACCGGTCAGATTCTGAGTAAGCTTAAAATAATAATCGTAATCAAGAATATTCAGGTTATCTATTACAGATTTGTAGGTTAAGTTTTTATTGGTATAACTTACAATCTGGTCGAACATTGAGAGCGCATCTCTTAAACCTCCATCGGCCTTTTGGGCAATAATATGTAATCCGTCAGCTTCTACCGAAATTTGCTCACGTTGTGCAATCTTATTTAAATGACCTGATATATCATCAACCTGTATTCTGTTGAAATCAAAAATTTGACATCTTGATAGAATAGTAGGTAGTATTTTATGCTTCTCAGTGGTTGCTAATATAAAGATAGCATAAGATGGTGGTTCTTCGAGAGTTTTCAGAAATGCATTAAATGCATTTGCAGATAGCATGTGAACCTCATCTATAATGTAGATTTTATACTTTCCGGCCTGTGGTGGAATACGAACCTGTTCTATTAAACTGCGGATATCATCAACTGAATTATTTGATGCAGCATCAAGCTCATGAAAATTAAATGAATGACCTGTTTGAAATGAAATACATGAGTCGCACGTTCCGCAAGCTTCCTGATCTTCAGTTAGATTAGTGCAATTTATAGTTTTAGCCAAAATACGGGCGCAAGTAGTTTTTCCTACACCACGAGGCCCGCAGAATAAAAATGCCTGTGCCAGCTGATTGTTTTTAATGGCATTTTTTAGGGTTCCTGTAATGTGATGCTGTCCAACAACGGTTTCAAACGTTGCCGGGCGATACTTACGGGCTGATACTATAAAATTTTCCATTCGCCAACGAAATTAGAAATTTTTTGTGGAGCTGTATAGGATTGTGGGAAAATAAATGTGTTAGATTATTTATATGTTTGTGGAAAAAAAATATGAAACGCTCTCTATTAATCCTATTCTGGATTGTCCCGTGCTTATCTATTGCACAAACAACATTTCGCAAAGGTTATCTGATAACTAATTCTCAAGACACAATACGCGGTTTTATTAGTTTCAATGAAGAATCTCTTAATCCAAATGCAGTTTATTACAGGTCAGATTTAGAGAGTAAAACTAAGGTGTTTCCCTTAAAAGATTGTAAAGCGTATGTTGTAGAAAATTTTTATTCTTATCGTCGTGAGGTAGTAAATATTAGTACAAGTAATGATAATTTAAATAGAATAGGGGTAGGAAGGGATACTTCAGTAAGAAATGACACGGTGTTTCTTAGGGTATTACAGCCTGGAGAAAATGTGACTTTATTTATGTACTCAGATGATATTAAAACTAGGTTCTTTATTCAATCTAAGGACGATATAGCACCCCTTGAATTGATTAGAAACATTTATTATGAGAGACAGGGGACTGCGATAACAGAAAATAAGTTTCAACTTCAGCTATATAAGTTGATGCAGAAATATAAAAAAGACCTTACACTTAAGGATGTAAAGTTAGAGTGGGTAGGTTATAATGCAGATGATTTAATTAAGGTTGTATCTAATATAAATAATCAAGCTGCTGTTGAATATAAGGCTAAAGATACGCGGTTTTTTATTGGTGCGGGATTAAGTATGAATTCATTCAAATATAAGGGAAGTCATGCATTGGCAAATAACAGTGGCGAATTAAAAACATCTTATAGCCCAATAATAAGGATTGGAGTTGATTACATGCCTAAACCATTAATCGCTAAAGTTATTTACAGGATGGACGCAACTTTATTTATGAGCAAAAATACAATATCTAATAAGAGTGCAGATATAAAACATTCTTTCGAGGAACTAACTGTAGCAATAGCTCCCCAGGTAATCTATACTATTTACAATAGTAATATGTTCAAGTTTTATGCCGGAGCAGGTATATCAGCTAATATTTCCAATTATAGCAATAACATCATGTCATCTTGGGATGGGAAATTCAAAATAAGAAAAAGCGATATAGATTTTAATACATTTAGTTTTTCGCCAAAGATTAATATAGGTTTTTTTATGCGTAAAAAGATTGAATTTTCAGGAAGCTATTATTTAAATTCTTCTTTGACTGATTACCAAACTGTTAAGGTGATAGTTAGTCGTTTTGCAATTGGAGCTAATTACTTGTTTGATAAGTACTAAGTGTTTTGATTTATAGAATTTTATTCCTAGATTTGCAACCCCGTATTTAACTGCGTGGATTAAAATTAAAAAAATAAATAATAACAATGAATCAGTACGAAACTGTTATCGTTCTAACCCCGTTGTTGTCAGAAGAAGTTGCAAAAGAGGCTATTGCCAAATTTAGCAAAATCATTGCTGACAGCGGTGCCGAAATTGTTCAAGAGGACAATTGGGGTTTGAGAAAATTAGCGTATCCGATTGAAAAAAAAGCAAGCGGATTTTTCCACCTTACAGAGTACAAATCTTCAGGTGAATTAATTAACAAGTTAGAGTTAGAGCTTAAACGCGATGAGCGTGTTCTACGTTTCTTAACTATAAGATTAGACCGTCATGCGGTTGCTTATAATGAAAAGAAACGCAGTGGTGCTTTTAACAAAAAACCTAAACAGGAGGCTGCAGTATAATGGCAAAGGATCAAATACAATATGTTACCGCTCCAAAAGTGGACGATAACAGAAAGAAATATTGCCGTTTCAGAAAAAACGGTATTAAATATATTGATTACAAAGACGCAAACTTTTTATTGAAATTTATCAATGATCAAGGTAAAATTTTACCTCGCCGTTTAACCGGTACTTCATTGAAATTTCAACGTAAAGTGGCTCAAGCTGTAAAACGCGCTCGCCACATCGGTTTGTTACCTTTCGTTGCTGACCAATTAAAATAGGAGCTGAGAGATGGAAATTATTTTAAAACAAGATATCAAATCCCTAGGGGAAAAAGATGATATCGTTTCTGTAAAGCCAGGATATGGCCGTAACTACCTGATCCCTCAAGGATTTGGACAGTTAGCTACTCCTTCAGCTAAGAAAGTATTAGCAGAAAACTTAAAGCAAGCTGCTTTTAAACAAGATAAAATTAAGAAAGATGCTGAAGGTATTGCTGAGCGTTTAACTGACGTTAAGTTATCTATCGGTGCTAAAGCTGGTGAAACAGGTAAGATTTTTGGTGCTGTAAACACTATCATGATTGCTGATGCATTAAAACAACAAGGTTTTGATGTTGACCGTCGCCGTATCACTTTCGAAACTGAACCTAAATTTGTTGGTGATTATATCGCTAACTTAAACTTACACAAAGAAGTGAAAGTTAAGGTTCCTTTCGCAGTTGTAGCTGAGTAATCATCTATCTTCTGATATTAAAAAGCGTCCCAAATAAGGACGCTTTTTTTTTGCATACAACCTTCCCCGAGGCTTTAAAATTATCGGCTTATGACTTACCTTTGGCCGATGGCAAAACGTAAACGAGCAACTAGTAGAAAAACCCCAAAATCTCCCTTATTTAAGAAAATTACAACCATTGTTACCAAAGTATTCCTTTGGTTCTTAATGGTTACTGTGCTTTGGGTGCTGGTTTACAGATTTGTTAATCCTCCTATTACACTCTTAATGATCCAAAGAAATCTGGAGCGTAGTTCTGATGATAAACCATTTAAAATGGAGAAAAAATGGGTTGACTTTGAAGATATATCCGATAATATGAAACGAGCAGCTGTATCTGCAGAAGATCAGCTATTTCTTAAACACATTGGATTCGACTTAAAAGCTATTGAAAAAGCTTTTGCCTCAAATAAGAGTGGAAAAAAAATAAAAGGTGGAAGTACAATTTCTCAGCAAACTGCCAAAAACGTATTCTTATGGCCTGGTCGCTCATGGATTCGAAAGGGGTTTGAAGCTTATTTTACACTATTGATTGAAATGCTTTGGAGCAAGGAAAGAATATTGGAGGTGTATTTAAATGTAATTGAAATGGGAGATGGAATCTACGGAGCTGAGGCTGCAGCCCAATCTTACTTTAGTAAGTCCTGCACTAAATTAAGCAGGGCTCAGGCAGCACTAATCGCTGCTTGTTTCCCTAATCCAAGAAGGTGGACTCCTAAAAAAGCTACTCAATATATCAGACACAGACAATTTCTTATATTGAAAAATATGAGAAGATTAGGCCCTTTGGATTTTTAATTTCCAGGTATTTCTCATAAAACCCCTATATTAAGCCTTGACTATGCTGTTCGAGGAAGACGTTAGAAGCTATTGGGATAAAATGCGCCTTGGTGATAAGCAAGCGCTATTTGAATTATACAATAACATGTATTTTCATTTGATCCGATTTGGATTAAAAATAAATGCTGACGATGAACTGGTGAAAGATTGTGTTAATCAGGTGTTTTTGAACTTGTGGGATAAAAGATCTCGTCTGAACGCTGTAGATAATGTGAAGTCATATCTGATGACTTCACTAAAAAGATGTATGCTTGATCAATTGGCATATACAGATAAAATGAATGCGGCAGTTAGCAGGATGGGGGCTGAAGAAGAGCGTGCTGAACTATCGTACGAGGAGATTATGATTGCTGTGCAGCAAGATGATGAGTTGAAGCACAAACTACAACTGGCAATTAAACAATTAACTCCACGACAAATGGAGTTGATTCAGTTGAAATTTTTCGAAGGTTTAACGTATGAACAAATAGCCGAGCGTAGCTCTCAAACCGTGAAAACGGCTTATAATACAATTTACGATGCAATTAAGATGTTGAAGAAGCTCTTAAAGTAATTGTTTTAGAAAATATTACAGAATTTCTTAGGAAAAGGAGTCGTTTCTGCCGTCTGTATGGTAAATGTAAATACTATGGTAGGGATTAAGGATGATTTTTGTATTGAAGAGCTAATTTGCTGTGAATCCTTTCAGCAATATTGTCTTGGAACCAGCCTTGCCGATCAGATTTTATGGGATGAGTGGATTGAAAAGATTCCACATAGAAAAACTGATTTTGAAGAAGCAAAAAAAATAGTCAACATCTTAAATGTTAAACAAGGCAGTCGCTTAAGTCAGATTAAAGATTTAAAAGAGGGAATAAAATATCGTAATGCATTTGTTGAAAAAATTGAACTTGGCACTGAACCTAACCTTAATCATAAACGAGCATATCTAAAGTATACCATAGGGATAGCTGCGGCTATTGTAGCTGTCTTATTTTTATACTTTTATTCAAATCCATATTTAAAAGATAAAAACACTCCCAATATTTTTAAACATTACTCGTCAGGAATGGCTGTACGCAGAACCATCATACTAAGCGACGGTACTGTAATAACGCTGGCAAAAGAAAGCTCAATTCAGTTAGATGATGCATATGATACTGGAAAAAGAGAATTGTGGCTTACCGGCGAAGCATTTTTTGATGTAAAACACGATACAGCCCATCCATTCATTGTCCATACTTCTTTTAACGATGTAAAAGTTCTGGGAACCACTTTCAATATAAAGGCTTATCCTAATTCAAAAACAACGGAGACATCATTAATACATGGAAGTGTTCGTATAGATTCTAAAAGTAATCCTGGCAATTTTGTGATTTTAAAACCCAATCAAAAAGTAGTAAGCAATAATCAATCGGAAACAAAAGATGAATCTGTTACTAAAGAGTACAAGGTTTCTGTATTGCAAACTGATTCTTTTTCCAAGAAACCCGAAGAAACTAAGTGGATAAGAAGCAGGCTAGATATTGATAACCTGCCATTGTCGGCCATTGCCCAGAAGCTACAGACCTGGTATGGCATAGAAGTTTTGATAGCTGATGAAGAGGTAAAGGATTACCACTATTCAGGAACATTTGAAAATGAGACTATTGTTAAAACACTGGAAGCTTTACAACTATCTTATCCCTTTAAGTTTGAGATTGAAAATAATAAAATCACTATAAAAAAATAGCTATAATCAGGCTATCAAACAAATAAAAAAGAACCTAAACCAACAAATATGAGAAAACATGTACTTTTAGAACATTCCAGCAGTCATTCTTTAAGCGACAGGATATTATTGAGTATGAAAATTACAGGATTTATTTTGCTCGTTTTATGTATGCAGGTATCTGCTGCCGGGTTTGCACAGCAAAAGATTACAATTAATGCCAGGCAGCTAAGCATTAAAGAATTGCTTAAGGCAATTGAGAAACAAACAGAGTATCGTTTTGTATACAGCAACAACACAATTTCGAGTAGTAATAAGAATTCTCTTAATGTTCAGGATGTATCATTAGATGAAGCAATGAGCCAGATTTTAAAGGATACAAAACTTACCTATGTGTTAAAGGAAAGCAATCTGGTGGTAATTTATCCAACAGTACTGGCCAATAGAAAAGATATTGTTGTAACCGGAAAAGTTGTTGATGATACGGGGTTACCAATACCTGGTGTTTCGATTAAAGTTTCGGGCCTGGCAATAGCTGCTGTAACTGATGCTAATGGTGATTACAGTATACGTGTGCCCGATAATTCTTCTAATCTTGAGTTTTCATTTGTAGGTTACGCAAGGCAGCTTGTTAGCGTAGGGAATAGGAAAGTAATTAATATAACACTGAGAACTGATAGCCAGAATTTGCAGGAAATAACAGTTACAGGTTACACAAGTTATACAAAAGAACAATCTGCAAGTGCATCATCTGTGGTTTCAGGTAAGGATATGAGCCAGGTTCCCCTTTCAACTTTCGATCAGATTTTGCAAGGTAGGGTAGCTGGTTTACAAGTGTCTTCAGGATCTGGCCAGCCGGGTACTAGTGCTCAGGTTATTTTAAGAGGAATAGGAACAATAAACGGGAATACCTCTCCATTGTATGTTTTAGATGGAATACCTGTTGAGGATGCCTATTTTCAAACATTAAATCCGTCCGATTTTGAAAGTGTTACTGTTTTAAAAGATGCTACTTCAAAAGCGCAGTACGGTTCTAAAGGTGCTAATGGTGTAATTGTGATTACAACAAAAAAAGGTAAATCTGGAAAGGTCCAGTTCAATTATAAATCTCAATATGGTATTTCCAAGCTAACTTCGCCTAAGTTTAATATGATGAATACCGCACAAAGGCTACAGTTTGAAGAAGAAATAGGACTGGAAACAGGATCAGAAATTGGGCCGGGCTGGACATTCTCGAAAAAGAATCCAGAATATGCCAATATGAGCTCGACAGAACAAAACAGGGCGGATCTTATTTTAGATAGCATTGGAAAAATAAACACGGATTGGAAAGATATCTTCTTTAGAACCGGGAAGTTTACCGAACAACAGGTGGATGCAAGCGGGGGTAATGAAAATGTTAGGTTTTATAGCTCTTTAAATTATTATAAACAGGATGGGATTGCAGTTAGGTCTGGTATGGAACGTTATTCTTTAAGGAATAATGTAGATTTTAATGCAGGCGGATTCTCAGCTTCTATAAACACAAGTTTAGGTTATTCAGAATCGAGCTTTATTGAACGTGAAGGATCCAGTAGCGGAAGCAATCCATTGTCGGCAGTATATTATGCACTTCCATATGAATATCCTTATGCTTCTGATGGAACATTAGTGCATTATGGTAATTCAGATGATTATGAAATTTATGACCAACGTGAGGGAAGTAATGCTTTAGAAAGATTGTTAAATACCACTAATAAAACCAATCAGTACAAAACGATTTTAAGCGGATCATTAAACTATAAAATCACCGACGATTTGACTATTAAAACGCGATTGGGTGTAGATTTTAGGGAATCTACCGATGAGCGGTTTATTAGGCCTGATTCATACTCCGGATCAAACGAAAATGGAGAAAAAGGAAGTTTTGGCGAGAATTTACGACGTAACTTTTCAATGATCTCTACCTCAGGAATAACATATTCAAAGGTTATTGATAAACATAATTTTGAAGTAACCGGACTTTATGAGATTACAAAGCAGCATTTCAGAAGCTTTGGATATACTGCTTACGGTATAGATCCACGATTACCTGAAACTCCTGCCGGTGCAACTCCGGGTTCTGATGAAAACTCGTTTATTCCTGAATTTAATGGTGGAAGAACAAGAAATGCACTGATCTCATATATAGCGCTTGGCCGTTATACCTTTGACGATCGATATACACTTAACGCGAGTTATAGATATGATGGATCTTCAACATTACCTTTAAAGAACAGATGGCATGGCTTTTATTCAGTAGGTTTTGCCTGGAATGTTAAAAAGGAAAACTTTCTCGCTAACAATGAGTTCATTAATGATTTAAGATTCCGGGCCAGTTACGGTACAACAGCTAGTCCGTTTCCGGGTAATTTTACTTACCTGCCTACTTTTGCTACCACTTCTTACGGAGGTAACAGCGGAATTTATCCTAATGCTTACGGTAGTGCAAACTATGATTGGGAATATGCTAAGGATTTGAATATTGGCTTTGATTTGGATGTATGGAATAACAGGGTACATTTGGTAACCGATATTTATAACAAGGAAACAGCAAACCTGTTTTTAGATCTTCCGGTTTCACTTACTTCGGGGGTTGGTGCATTGCCTTTAAATGCTGGTTCAATGCGTAACAGAGGTATAGAAACTGAGCTTAGAGTAGATGTGATTAGAAATGAATCTTTAAAATGGAATGTGGGACTTAACTTTGCTTACAACAAAAATAAAATCACTTCACTGGCTGGTTCTGAGGGATTCGAGAAAAATACAACCGAGATTGTAAGAGAAGGATTACCTTATGGATCTCACTATGCACCTAAATGGGCAGGGGTAGATCCAAAAACGGGTGATCCATTATATTATAATCCAGATGGAACCAAAACCTCAGATTAT
>Ga0157371_10004227_pt1 | contig 12630 bp, 8 predicted proteins | sample C45metaG_FD_113462 | JGI IMG/M metagenome (GOLD analysis project Ga0157371, IMG submission 113462) | Corn rhizosphere microbial communities from Kellogg Biological Station, Michigan, USA - C4-5 metaG | ecosystem: Host-associated > Plants > Roots > Rhizosphere > Soil | place: USA: Michigan... | reverse complement strand
CTATCATACCAGTTGCTCCACCAACTAAAAGTATTGGACGATGACCATGTAATTGAAAACGTCTTAAAGTAAGTAACGGTACAATGTGTCCAATATGCATGCTATCAGCAGTAGGGTCTACTCCACAGTACAAGGAAATTTTTTCATTGGATAATAGCTCTTCCATCCCCTCTTTATCTGTCTGCTGATACAATAGCCCTCTCCAAGATAAATCTTCTAATAATGAATTTGTCATTTGAAACTCCTCCTTTAAAATAATATGCTCTGTTAAACTACATTGTTGTTATTTGATAGAATCCGCTTGCTTCCCGCGGTCGTCTGCGCGCTGATTCTACCGCAAATTTTTTGTTAAAAAACAACAGCATAATTTAACAGAGCCAAATAAAAAAAGCCCCTACACGATATATATATCATGCAGGGACGCTTAGTTAATTTGCGCGGTACCACCCAGCTTGAAGGAGAGAAATCCTTCCGCTTCAATCACGATATCGTTGTGAGAACGTCTAACTCCAAGCCTGTAATTCGTTCATATACACTGACTAGCTTTCACCAACCGCTAGCTCTCTATACAGTTTGTATAATAACTACTTCGGACTCTTCTTCGCTAAAATATATTTTTATTTTACCTAATTTAAAACGTATGTCAATAACTATCGTCTTATGATAAACGATTATGGTATAATAATTCATGATTTGGGGGTGGAATTTTAATGAATAAATGGATGGAGAAATTCCAATTTTACAAAGACAAGTTGGATACATGGCAATCAACAAATTGGGCAAAAAGCATACGAATTTCTTCCAGCGTTATATGGAACTTATGTTTACTATTCATTGTAGTAGGCCTTGCTCTTGGAATATTTGCTGCATCAGTTGCAGCTGGTTATTTCGCTTCACTAGTGAAAGAAGAACCTTTACGTGATAAAGAGGAAATGAGAGCTGCTGTATTTAACTATGAGGAAACCTCCGAAATTTACTTTGCCGAAAATGTCTATTTAGGTAAATTACGGACTGACCTTGAACGTACGGAAACCAAACTTTCCGCAGTTTCTCCATACGTATTGGACGCTGTATTAGCAACCGAGGATGAATATTTTGAGGTGCATGATGGAATTGTACCAAAAGCGATTTTCCGTGGATTACTTCAAGATGTCTCGAATTCAGATACACAAACAGGTGGTTCTACACTAACACAACAATTAATTAAAAACCAAATATTAACGAACGAAGTATCTTATGAGCGAAAAGCAAAAGAAATCCTTTTAGCAATGCGTTTGGAAAAGTTTATGACAAAAGATGAAATACTTGAAGCGTATTTAAACATTATTCCTTATGGTCGAAACGCTAATGGTAGAAATATTGCTGGAATTGAAACAGCTGCCAATGGAATATTTAATGTAAAAGCCATAGATTTAAGTTTGCCACAAGCTGCTTATATTGCTGGAATTCCTCAAGCTCCTTTCGCTTATACTCCTTTTAGACAAGGAGGGGTATTAAAAGAAGCAAAGGCATTACAACCTGGAATAGATCGGATGAAAACAGTACTATTTCGGATGAAAGAAACAGGTTATATTACAGAAGAAGAATATAACTCTGCTATAAAATATGATATTACACAAGATTTTAGACAACCTGAAATTTTACCAGAAGAAAAATATCCATGGTTAACTATTGAAATAGAAAACAGAGTAAAGGATATTTTAAGAGGACAATTAGCAGAAAAAGATGGTATTGATCCGGAACGATTAAAAGTCGAATCTAAACTCTATGAAAAATATGATATTATAGCACAACGAGCAGTGAGTACAGGTGGATATCGCATTCATACAACAATTGATAGAGAGATGTATGAAACTATGCTTAAGGTAAGAGATGAGTTTGAAACCTATGGGCATACCCACACGAAAGAAGTAAAGGATCCAAATACTGGTGAGATGATCATGCAAGAATTTCCTGTTCAGGTAGGAAGCATGCTTATCGAAAATGGAACAGGTAGAATCTTGTCCTTCCTTGGAGGACGTGATTATAATGTAGAAAAGTACAATCATGCTACTCAAGCCGTTCGATCTATGGGGTCTACGATTAAACCTTTATTAGTGTACGCTCCTGCTATTGAATATGGTGTTATTGGTGCAGGAAGTCCAGTTGTCGATGTCAAACTAGAAGATTTAAGCAGTACAACATGGACAAAATCACCTTCGAATTATACGACTGAGCAAGAAAAAGGAATTATATCAGCACGTGAAGCTTTAACGACATCACAAAACCTATCGACAATTCGCCTTTATGATTTGATCATGGATAGAAAGCCTACTGATTTCTTATATAAAATGGGCTTTGAACATATCAACGAGAACGAATATGCGAACCATGCCCTATCGATTGGTGGAATGGACAATGGTGCAAGTGTTGAAGAAAATACAAACGCCTATGGAACATTTGCGAACAACGGGCAATTTATCGATGCGTATATGATTGAAAAGATTGAAGATGTGGAAGGAAATATTATCTATCAGCATGAAGTAGAACCAGTCGAAGTATTCAGTCCTGAAACTGCCTATATCATGACAGACATTCTTCGTGATGTATTAACGGAAGGTACTGCAAAACTTGCAAATTCACGACTAAAATTCCAGTCGGATTTTGCTGCAAAAACGGGTACAACCCAAAATCACAATGATTCATGGCTTATCGGATATAACCCAAATGTTTCTCTTGGTGTATGGCTTGGTTACGACGACAACAGTATTTCATTATTTCATCTGAATAATCGTTATAACCACCCAAGCGTACGTGTAAATACACTTTGGTCTAATATGATGAATGCCATGTATGATGTGAATCCAGAGCTAGTAGATGCACCTAACGCATTCCAAGCTCCAGAAGGTGTTGTAACCAGGTCGTTCTGTGGTATTTCTGGACTTGCTACCTCGGAAGCATGCGAACAAGCAGGATTAGTCAAATCTGATTTGTTTAATGCTAAAGCTATGTTACCAACTGCATCAGATGATAGTTTAATATCCGCTTCTTTTGTAGTAATTGATGGGAATAAATACCGAGCTTTAGATTCTACTCCTGATGAATTTGTTATCAAAGGTGGATATGGAGTAAACGAAGCATTTATCAAACGGATGCTTGGTAAATTTGGAGGAAATGCAAGTAAACTTTTCCCCACAAAATCTACTTTTGCCGGAAACGTAGTATCTGAAGATGTATTTGAAGCGGATGGTAGTGCTCCAGCTTCCGTTACAGCCACTCTTTCCGGACAAACACTTACTTGGACCAAAGCTGCCTCCTCTGATGTTGTAGGATATAGAATATATCAAGTGGTGAACGGTGAACGAATACAAGTGGCATCCAAGCGAGAAGCGGAAAATTATAGTTATACCATTAATGGAACCGGGCAGTATGTCATTGTTTCTGTTGATATTACTGGTTTACTGTCAGTCCCTTCTAATACTGTATCGATAGAAGAACAAAAACCTGACCCAGTAATACCAGAAGAGGAAAATGAAGAGGAAACATCTCCGGGTAATGAAGACGGAGACGGAGATGGAGAAACAACTCCTCCTGAGGAAGAAGCACCCCCTGAAGACGAAGATACAAACACATAAGAGTTAAATTATTAAAGCCACAACGACCTGAAATGTAAGGTCGCTGTGGCTTTTCTTTTCTAGTCTTCCATAGTGGATAAGTCACCTGTCGGTAATTTTAATTCCCAGGCTTTTAAAACTCGACGCATAATTTTGCCGCTTCTCGTTTTTGGTAGCTTATCTTTAAATTCTATCTCTCTAGGTGCTGCATGTGCAGCAAGCCCTTTTTTCACAAACTGCTGAATATCTGCAATTAATTCTTCCGAAGGTTCATATCCCTCATTTAATGCAACAAATGCTTTAATAATTTCCCCACGCACAGGATCCGGCTTACCAATCACCCCAGCCTCTAAAATAGCAGGATGCTCAAGTAATTTACTTTCTACTTCAAATGGTCCTACTCTCTCCCCAGACGTCATTATGACATCGTCTACACGTCCTTGGAACCAAAAGTAGCCCTCTTCATCCATATAAGCAGAGTCGCCTGAAAAATACCATTCATCATTCATAAAGCTAGACTCATATTTCTCTTTATTATTCCAAATCTGACGCATCATGGATGGCCATCCTTTTTTAATTGCCAAGTTACCCATCGTATAAGGTGGAACAACATTTCCTTGGTTATCAATAATGGCAGCTTCTAGTCCTGGTAGTGGTTTCCCCATTGAACCAGGCTTAATCGGTAAGCAACCGTAATTACAAATCATTTGTGCTCCTGTTTCTGTCATCCACCAAGTGTCATGAATTCGCTTATTGAATACTTGCATTCCCCATTTAATAACTTCTGGATTTAATGGTTCTCCAACGGATAAAACGTGTCGAAGAGTGGATAAATCATGCTCTTTTACAATCGCATCTCCTGCTCCCATTAACATGCGAAATGCGGTTGGAGCACTATACCATACAGTTACACGATAATCTTCAATGGCATTATACCAAGCATCTGGTGAAAAACGACCTCCAAGTACTAAGGAAGTAGCGCCAGTTAACCAAGGTCCAAATATTCCATAGGAAGTTCCAGTAACCCATCCTGGATCTGCGGTACACCAATAAATGTCTTCATCTCGGATGTCCATTACCCATTTCATTGATTGATATTGTTGAACCATTGCATAATGTACATGTAAAATCCCCTTAGGTTTCCCTGTTGACCCAGATGTATAGTGTAGGATTAACCCGTCTTCCTTATCTACCCACTCAATTGTAAAAGAATCGGAAGCACTATTTAACGCTTTCTTAAAATCAATAAATTTATCTTTTTCTTCAATATTGTCTCCCACTAAAAATACAGTTTCAAGATCAGGTAATTTATCCAAAGGAATTCGATCTAATAATTCTGGAGTTGTAACAATTGCTTTTGCAGCACTATCCAATAAACGGTCGTACACAGCACCTTCCATAAATGCTTCGAAAAGAGGTCCAACAATAACACCCATTTTTACAGCACCTAATAAAGAAAAATATAATTCAGGAGATCTAGGCATAAAAATGAATAGACGGTCCCCTTTTGTTAAATTGGAATGTAGGGTGTAGACATTTGCAGCTTTGTTTGTCCAGTTTTTCATATCATTAAATGTATATGATTCTTTTCTGTCTGCATCTTGATAATAGAGTGCAATTTTGTCCTTTTTATCAGATTCAGCATGTCGATCAATAGCTTCATATGCCATATTTACTTTTCCTGTTTCATACCATGAAAAAGACTTTTCTGCATCTTCCCATTGAAAAGATTTTACAGTCGCTTCATAATCCTTTAAGCGATAGTCCCCTTGCACAACTGGTAACACTTCTATCTTCATCCTATTCACCCTTTCTATAACTATATCTTTTATTTTACAATACTCTTTTCGATTTTTGCTAATTTTTTTACTCTTTTGAATGTTTTATTACAATTAATGAAGATAACGCTTTCTATTATTAAAATCATGTATAATAGTTTCAATTGTAATTAATTTATAGGTGGTGAATTCGTGATACACAAAAAAACGTATAATGCGGTGGAATTAGAAACAAAGCATGGCACCGTCGTTATTGAAGGTCCTATTGTATCAGAGGAAATAGCAAAATTAGAATTTCATGAGGACTTAGTAGCTTTTCGATTACCTGACGCACAGCATAAAGCAATTATAGGAATTGCAAAATTACCTGAAGGAAGAATTATTATTGTTCGAGATCAACAAACAATAGTTGGATACTGCACTTTTTTACACCCAGACCCTTTAGAAACATGGTCTAAAGGCAATATGGAAAACTTGATAGAGCTTGGTGCTATCGAAGTCATTCCAAAATACCGTGGAACTGGAGTAGGAAAAACACTTCTACGAGTTTCCATGATGGATGATGCGATGGAAGACTATATAACGATTACTACTGAATATTATTGGCATTGGGATTTAAAAGGGACTGGGTTAAATGTCTGGGAATACCGAAAAGTGATGGAGAAAATGATGCAGGCTGGCGGACTTATGTATTTTGCAACAGACGATCCAGAAATTAGTTCTCATCCCGCTAATTGTTTAATGGCTAAAATAGGAAATAGAGTGGATAATGATTCCATTCAGCAATTTGATCAACTACGTTTTATGAACCGTTTCATGTATTAAAACAAAAATGTATAACTTTCTTATAAAAAGGAGTTCATTCACATGCTTGTAGAAGAAATCATGAATACATCTGTACCAACCTTAAGCCCCTCTCATACAATTAATGATGCACTAAAGCTTTTAAAGGAAAAACGAATTCGTCATATCCCAATAGTTAACTCGGAGAATGCAGTATTAGGTGTTGTAACTGATCGCGATTTAAAAGAAGCAACTCCTTCCTCCTTAATCAGCAGTCAGAATGCAGAAATTTATGATTTACCGTTAGAAAAAATTATGACGAAAAACCCAATCACCGGCCATCCATTAGATTTTGTAGAAGAAACAGCAAGCATTTTTTATGATAATCGCATAGGATGCTTACCTATTGTGAGCCAAGGGAAACTAATCGGTATGATTACAGAGTCCGACTTATTGTACAAATTTATTGAACTAACAGGTGTACATCAACCTGGTTCTCAAATAGAGGTTCGCGTTCCAAATAGAACAGGTGTCTTGTTTGAAGTATCTAGAGTTTTTTATGAACAAAGAATAAATGTGTTAAGCGTGCTAGTATATCCAGATAAAGATAAAAGTGATTATAAAATATTAGTCCTTCGAGTGAAGACGATGAATCCACTCAAGCTTATTGAAGCAATAAGAGCTGAAGGGTTCGAAGTGCTATGGCCAAATCACCCAGGAATGAATATATGAAAAAAAATGCAGTGTTTGTCTTTTCAGAGGACCAGTTAGGCTACAAATTTTCGGAAACCCACCCGTTCAATCAAAAACGCTTAACACTTACAGTCGATTTATTAAGGGAAATGAATGCTTTATCATTATCAGATATAGTTGCTCCTAGAATTGCAACAGATGAAGAATTAAGCTTAATACATGATCCTCATTATATTGAGATTGTTAAAAAAGCAAGTTTGGAAACAAGCACCACTACGAAGTATGAAAATTATGGAATTGGAACAGAAGATACCCCTATTTTCTCTCATATGCATGAAGCAAGCGCAGGTCTTGTTGGAGGTACTTTAACTGCAGTGGATTATGTGATGGAGGGTAAATCGTCTCATGCACTTAATTTAGGGGGTGGTCTCCACCATGGATTTAGAGGACGAGCTTCCGGTTTTTGTGTCTATAATGATAGTTCCGTTGCAATTAAATACATGCAGCAAAAGTATAATGCACGAGTTTTATACATAGACACGGATGCACATCATGGGGATGGCGTTCAATGGAGCTTTTATGATGATCCTAATGTATGTACAATTTCCATCCATGAAACAGGAAGGTATCTATTTCCCGGAACTGGCAATATTACAGAAAGAGGCACTGGTGAAGGATATGGAACTTCTTTTAATTTTCCAATGGATGCATTTACAGAGGATGAGTCATTTTTAGATATTTATCGTACAAGTTTTCGCGAGATAGTTGAGTCATTTAAACCCGATATTATTTTAAGCCAAAATGGTGCGGATGCTCATTATTTTGACCCGTTAACCCATTTATATGGAACGATGAACCTATACCAAGAGATACCTAAACTGGCACATGAACTTGCTCATGAGTTTTGCGATGGTAAATGGATTGCTGTTGGTGGTGGTGGTTATGATATTTGGAGAGTTGTTCCACGTGCATGGTCATTGTTGTGGATGGAAATGAATGATGTAAAGTCTCCGATAGGTAACTTGCCGAAATCTTGGCTTGATCGTTGGGCTAAGGAGTCACCTATACCTCTTATTTCTACTTGGATGGATCCTCATCCATTATATGAGCCTATTCCAAGAAAACTAGAAATAATGGAGAAAAATAAACAAATGTTAGATAAAGCGTTGTATTTGTTACGCAATCAACAGTCATTTAAAAACCACCAGTAGTCTAGTGCCTACTGGTGGTATTTATTAGAAGATTTATTTTACCGAGTCTCTTTCCTCAATTCGGTAAGGAAGAACTACTGTTTGTTCGTCAATTTTTTCTTTATTCATAAATTTTGTTAATAACCTCATGGAAACGGCACCGATATCGTACAAAGGTAAAACAACGCTTGTGAGTTGAGGTCTTACCATTCGAGCAAGTTTGGAGTTTTCAAAACTTATTACCTCAATATCTTTTGGTACGTTTAACCCACTATCTTGAGCACCATGAATAAGCCCAATTGCAATTTCATCGTTCCCAGCAAAAAATGCTGTTGGTGGATTTTTAAGATTGCGGAGCTGTTCCCACGCTACAAGGCCATCGTCATATGTATTATCTACGCCAACGATTAAATCTGAGTCAATTTCTATATTTGCCGCATTCAAAGCCTTTTCATAGCCCGAAAGTTTGTATACTCTATTTATGGTAGAAGACATGGATCCAGATACAAATGCAATTCTAGTATGACCGTTTTGTATTAAGCGGTTAACCGCGTCGACAGCTGCTTCATGATATTCTATATTGACTGATGGAAAAGAATTAGAATCTTCTACTGTTCCAGCTAAAACAACTGGTACATCCGTCCTTTCCATTTCACGCAGCATTTCCTTTGTTATTTCGTCACTCATCATGACTACACCATCAACTTGTTTACTTAATAATGTAGATAATAACTGTACTTCTTTGTCTTCTTGTTGGTCGGAGTTTGTTAAAATAATATTATAACGATACATAGTAGCAATGTCTTCAATACCTCGCACTAGTTCAGCATAAAATACATTTGATATATCTGGAATAATTACTCCAACTGTTTTTGTTTTTTTACTTGCTAAACCCCTTGCCACTGCATTGGGTCTATAATCTAATCGTTCTATTACTGCTAACACTTTTTGACGTGTTGCTGGTTTGACGTTTTGGTTACCATTTACTACACGTGAAACAGTTGCCATCGATACATTCGCTTCTCTTGCTACATCATAAATTGTAATAGTCAACGCGTACCCTCCTTTACTAGTCTAATTAAGTATATAATTAAATAATACTTGATTTCCTTCCTAACATTCAATTAAATAGTAAAACCGACCCTTCAAGAAGAGTCGGTTTTGTGAATTATTTCACGAATTACGCGTGAACTTCATGCGTTTTCATAAACTTTTGTAAGGAATCATAAAACTCATCGAATTGCTGTAAGTTCATTTGTTGAGCAGCATCTGATAATGCCACCGCTGGATCTGGATGCACTTCAGCCATAACTCCATCTGCTCCAATTGCAATTGCTGCTTTTGCAGCAGGTAAAAGGATATCACGACGTCCAGTTGAATGTGTTACATCGACAAATACAGGTAAATGTGTTTCTTGTTTTAAGATTGGTACCGCAGAAATGTCTAATGTATTTCTGGTTGCTCTCTCATACGTTCGAATACCTCGTTCACATAAAATGATTTGGTCATTTCCTTGTGACATAATATATTCTGCAGCATGGATAAATTCATCTAACGTAGCTGCAATACCACGTTTCAATAAGACTGGCTTATTAATAGAACCTACCGCTTTTAATAGTTCGAAATTTTGCATATTACGAGCACCTACTTGTACAACATCCACATAGTCTAGTGCTTCATCTAAATGGCTTGGAGTTACGATTTCAGATACAACCGCTAAGCCATATTTTTGTGAAATTTGTTTTAATATTTTTAATCCATCTAAACCAAGACCTTGGAAATCATATGGAGAGGTACGTGGCTTGTACGCTCCACCTCTAATAAGTTTTAGGCCTTTAGCTTGGATTGCCGCAGCAACTTCTGCCACTTGAGTGTAAGATTCTACTGCACAAGGACCAAATACGAATGAAGGTATTCCTGTGCCTATTTTTTCTCCATTAATTTCAACTATTGTATCTTCTGATTTCTTTTTACGTGAAACAAGAAGAGCTTTCTTTTGATCATCTACTTGAAATTCTAGAGCAGTTTTAAATATTTCCTTGAAAATATGTTCAACTGTTGATTGTGGAAGTGGACCAGAATTGTTTTCTTTTAAATGATCTAACATATGTCTTTCACGAAGGGGATCATATCTATTGACACCTTGTTTTTCTTTAACTCTTCCAATCTCTTGAACGACACCAGCTCTTTCGTTGATTAACTGTAAAATTTCTACGTTAATCTCATCTACACGACTACGTAAAGCCTCTAAATCTACTTGACTCATAGATATTTCTCCTCTCTTCTCTCCATCGATACTTTCTATCGACTGAAAATTATGATACATTTTAAGATATAAATCATATTATAATCAATGTATACAAGAATGTCACGCATTTTATTTTAGCGATTCAACTCGCTAAAGTATTTGTCTGAAAAGGACGTGGAAATTTGTCATCAAAATTATTTGCATTAGATATTGGTACTAGATCCGTAGTAGGAATTATTTTAGAAGAGCGCCATGAAACATTTCATGTAATTGATGTTCTAGTAGAAGAACATAAAGAACGTGCGATGGTGGATGGACAAATACATAATGTGCTAAAAGTAGTGGAAGTCATTCAATCTATAAAAACACAATTAGAAGAAAAACACGGACCCTTGGAAAAAGTAAGCGTTGCGGCTGCTGGACGAGCGTTAAAAACAGAACAAGCAGAGATGAAAATGGACATCAAAAACCGACCTATCTTTTCAGAAGACGATATCAGCCGACTTGAACTCACAGCAGTTCAACAAGCACAAAATAATTTAGTCCAAAATGACAGAGAAAGACAATCAAGTCATTATTACTGTGTGGGATATAGTGTACTTTACTACAGACTTGATGGTGAAGAAATTGGTAGCCTAGTAGATCAACAAGGAAATGAAGCATCTATTGAAGTAATTGCCACTTTTTTACCTAGAGTCGTTGTCGAATCATTACTTTCTGCTTTGAAAAGAGCTAATTTAGAAATGGAAGCTTTAACATTAGAGCCCATTGCGGCGATTAATGTATTAATTCCACCAACTATGAGGCGCCTCAATGTGGCACTAGTGGATATAGGGGCAGGAACATCCGATATTGCCATTACCAATTATGGGACAGTTGTTGCTTACGGAATGGTACCTTATGCAGGCGATGAAATAACAGAAGCACTTAGCGACATTTATCTTCTAGACTTTCCACTTGCAGAAGATGCAAAGAGAGCAATAAATACAAATGAATTTATTCAAATAAAAGATATTCTAGGCTTTGATCAAAACATCCCTAAAGAAGAAGTAATTGATGCGTTAAGACCAGCAACGTTGGAATTAGCATCGGCTGTTTCAACGGAAATTTTTCGATTAAATAATAACCATCCACCAAAGGCTGTCATGCTAGTAGGTGGAGGAAGTTTAACCCCTTCGCTCACAACACTTCTTGCAGAAAAATTAAATTTACCTGTAAATCGAGTTGCCGTACGAGGAATTGACGCCATTCAAAACCTAACGAAAGAAGATCATATTCCTGTATCTCCGGAACTTGTTACACCAATAGGAATTGCAATTGCTGCTAAACGTGCTCCCATTCAATATATGTCTGTTGAGGTAAACCAACAGGTTGTTCGTTTATTTGAATTAAAAGAAATGACTATTGGAGATGCATTACTTGCCGCAAATATTTCTACTCGTAAGTTGTATGGAAGACCAGGAGCAGCTCTTTCCGTTCAAGTAAATGGACAAACAATCCATATTCCAGGAGAGCATGGAAAGCCCGCTGTTATTGAGCTTAATGGTCAGGAAGCAAATACAAAAACACTAATAAAAAATAAAGATAAAATAGAACTCATAGAAGGAAAAGATGGTAATGCAGGTACAGCATCAGTCCGAGATTTACTAGACGAAGCATCTGTAAAAACAATTACCTTTCAGGGAGTTAAACACATTGTAGAACCAACTGTTCAAGTAAATGGAGAGAGAGTTTCACTAGAAACTTCACTAGTAGAAAGAGATAAGATCACAGTTGAAACTCCACATACGATTGAACAACTTTTGCATGCAATTCAAAAAGAAAATTACTTAACCCAATTAAAGTCTTATACAATTTCTATTAATAATAAAAATCATTACATCCCATCCTTTTCCACCACATTATTATTAAACGGGAACGCTGTAAAGCTACAATATCCTGTTCAAGACAATGATGTATTACAAATGAATATAGCTACTGCTCCTACTTTGCAGCAACTTTCAGATCATCTAGAGAAAAAACTTCTGGACCGTATTACAATCAAATTTCAACAAGAAACGATCGAACTTTTTAAAGAAAGTGCTAAGGTAATCAGTGAAAATACTATTTTATCTCCCTCGGACGTAATTCCAAATGGAACAGCGCTTCAGTGGGAAGAGGTTAATACCTCTGCTTGGATATTCCAAGATGTTTTTCGGTTTTCCGAGTGGACTTTACCAGAAAATGCAGGTTCTTTCCAAATCATTAAAAACGGACAACCCTCTCGCTTTGATGAAGAAATCTTTGGCGGAGACGAACTCGAAATAATTTTCAACTAAAAAAACGGGCACAAGGCCCGTTTTTTT
>Ga0157371_10004224_pt1 | contig 12634 bp, 8 predicted proteins | sample C45metaG_FD_113462 | JGI IMG/M metagenome (GOLD analysis project Ga0157371, IMG submission 113462) | Corn rhizosphere microbial communities from Kellogg Biological Station, Michigan, USA - C4-5 metaG | ecosystem: Host-associated > Plants > Roots > Rhizosphere > Soil | place: USA: Michigan... | reverse complement strand
TTTGATCAAAGAAGGTGTTCTGGTTAACTATCAGGCCATCCGGGATCAGGCACACATCATTGGCCTGGAAGAATCTCAGGGCTGCTGCTATGCACAAGGGTGGGATGACGTGCAGTTCCAGCGTATGGCGAATGTCTCTTTGCAACCGGGCAAGGACAAACTGAGCGTGGATGATATGATCAAAAATGTAGAGAAGGGCATTTACATCAATGGGAATGGGAGCTTTTCGATCGATCAGCAACGTTATAATTTCCAGTTTGGTGGGCAGACCTTCCATGAGATCAAGAATGGCAAGATCGTCGGCATGTTGAACGATGTTGCGTACCAGTCAAACACCCAGGAATTCTGGAATTCCTGTACAGCGGTTTGTGATGCGAGCGATTACCGTTTGGGTGGATCTTTCAACGACGGAAAGGGACAGCCATCACAAAGCAGCGCTGTTTCTCATGGTAGTTCAACTGCAAGATTCAACGGAGTTAATGTTATTAATACAGCAAGAAAGATATAGATATGGCCATTTTAAGTAAAGAAGAAGCGCAGGCAATACTGAAGAAAGTAATGGGTTACAGCAAGGCAGATGCCTGTGAAGTGAGCCTGGGCGGATCAGACGGCGGGAACATCCGCTATGCGAGAAACGCAGTTTCTACGGCCGGTCAGATCAGCGTGATGAGCCTGGCGGTGAGTTCAACTTTTGGTAAGAAAACCGGGACCGCCACCATAAATGAATTTGACGATGCCTCGCTGCAAAAGGTGGTGAAAAGGGCTGAGGAACTGGCTATGCTAGCACCTGAAAACCCAGAATATATGCCGCCACTGGGGCCGCAGACCTTTGCAGAATCTGCGACATTCAACGAAAAAACAGCAGCTATGACGCCGGATACCCGTGCCGAAATGGTAGGCAAATCGCTGTCTGTATCGAAAGCAGCTAACTTGCAAGCCGCAGGATTTCTGGAGAACGCAACCCGCTTTAACTCCATCATGAATTCCAAAGGGTTGTTTGCTTATAATAAATCCACTGACGTGTCTTTCTCTGTCACGGTGAGGAATGAGGAAGGTACAGGCTCAGGGTATGTAGATAAAAGCTATAACGATTTGGATAAGATGGATACCCTGGCACTTAGCAAGATTGCGGCGGGTAAAGCCACAAAATCAGCTGGTGCAAAGGCAATCGAGCCAGGAAAGTACACCGTGATCTTAGAGCCTTTAGCGGCAAGTGATATCATCGAAAATATGTTTAGAGGCTTTGATGCGCGCAGTGCGGATGAAGGAAGAAGTTTCATGAGCAAAAAAGGCGGTGGTACGCGGCTAGGGGAGCAGTTGTTTTCTGAAAATGTGAACATCTACTCCGATCCATTAAATCCCGAATTGCCATCGGCAACCTGGGACCGGGAGGGACTACCTGTAAAAAGGACCCAGTGGGTTCAGAATGGTGTGGTGAAGAACCTTTCGTACTCCAGGTATTGGGCATCTCAGAAGGGCGTGCAGCCACTGCCATTTGGAAGGAGCATTGTGATTGAAGGTGGTAACCAGTCGCTGGAAGACTTGATTAAAGGCACAGAAAAAGGAATACTGGTGACCCGTTTCTGGTATATCCGTTCTGTAGATCCGCAAACCTTGCTTTTAACCGGCCTTACCCGTGATGGTACTTTTTATATCGAGAATGGCGAGATCAAGTTCCCCTTGAAGAACTTCAGGTTTAATGAAAGCCCGGTGATCATGCTGAACAATGTCGAGGCATTAGGAAAACCCGTACGTACGGGGACAGGGATGATACCACCGATGAAGATCCGTGATTTCACATTTACGTCTTTATCAGACGCGGTTTAAAGGATATAAATTTGAAAACAGCAATGAGCATCTCATTGCTGTTTTTTTATGCTTTTTTCGCGTTCGGCTTTGTTTGCAAGAGGTCCAAGCACGATCTTTAAATTGCTTAAGTGATTATCTTGGCTAGTGGCGGAGTTCATCTGATTTCACTTCATCCAGCCAATCTGCCCAGTTACTTACCTGGTAGTTGTAACCCAAATTAGCAGAGCCAAGGGATTTCACGATCTTCCAGCTTGTTTTCTCTGGTACGAATTCAGGTAAGATTAGGTTTTGCGCAGCGGCAGCTTGCGTATAGAAGTCGGCACGCGATGGATGATCCGGCGATACGGCATTAATTACTTCTACAGGTTCTTCGGTGTTCAGTATGCATTCGATCAGTCCGACACAATCCGTTAAATGGATCAGGTTTACGGGGGCCAGACCATTGGGTACATTTTTTCTTCCCGCGAGAAAAGACCCGGGTAGGCGATCCGGACCAACGAGCCCACCACAGCGCATCAGGGTAGTTTGTGTGTCGGGTATATACTGGAAAATCCGTTCAATGTCAACCAACCGCTTGGCCGAGGACGTATTCGGTTGAGCCAAGGCAGTTTCGTCCATAATTGCATTTGGCTCCCCATACACACTTGTTGAACTGACAACTACAATACGTTTGACTTTTTTGCTCCGTAGGATTTCCGCTATGGATTCCAAACCGTTTAGATAGCCCGCATTATTGTCCAGTCGGACGTTGGAGGAAATCACCAGGGCATCGCAATTCCAGAAACCTGAACTTAAATCGACAGCCTCATCAGAGATCTTCAGCAGGAAACTTTTCATCCCCATTTGTTCTATAAGGCTAAGCTTTTCCGGCCTGGTTACTGATCCATTAACCTGGTATCCATTTTCCGATAAATGCTTGCCTAATGCAGAGCCAAGCCATCCGCATCCGAGTATACTCACCACCATAATTTCCGGCCTAAACTGTTTGTGATTAAGCGCCGGCAATTATATGAAATCCAATTTGGTAATGTGCTGAAATACATAGAAATTGTTGGTATCGTAACGATGGTTCTTTTAGTGTTACCTAGGCGGTGAAGGTAAGCACTAAGCGTGTTTTTAATCCTTGATAAACTCTAAATAAGTAAGATATGAAGAAAGTTACTGGAATTGGCGGCGTGTTTTTCAAATGCGCGGATCCCAAGAAAATGAACGATTGGTATGCTGAAAACCTGGGCCTGGTTACCAGTGAATACGGGACAACGTTCGAATGGCGTGAGGCCGATGACCCAAGCAAGGAAGGATCCACCTCCTGGTGCACCTTCCCGGAAAACACCAAGCATTTCAATCCCTCGGAAAAGCCTTTTATGATCAACTACCGGGTAGAAAACCTGGTTAGCCTGCTGGATGAACTTAAAAAAGCTAATGTCACCATTGTTGATGCCATTGCAGAATACGATTATGGAAAGTTTGTCCACGTGCTCGACCCGGAAGGCAACATCATTGAACTTTGGGAACCTAAATGAAATCATATACATGAAATATACTTACTTATTGCTGCTATCGCTCTGCGGCACAGCCGCCTTTTGCCAGAATTCCGCTTTAAACGCCCAGGTATCCAAAAAAGCGGATGCCCTGCAATCCAAGGTTGTGGCCTGGCGCCGCGACTTCCACGAGCATCCTGAACTCGGGAATCACGAAACCCGTACAGCAGGAATTATTGCTGCGCACTTGAAAAGTCTGGGCATCGAGGTGAAGACAGGTGTAGCAAAAACCGGGGTTGTTGGCATCCTCAAAGGCGGAAAGCCAGGGCCAGTCGTTGCGCTTCGTGCCGATATGGACGGCTTACCCGTAATTGAACGCGTGGACGTTCCCTTTGCCTCCAAGGTGAAGAGTACGTATAACAATGCAGAAGTGGGCGTGATGCATGCCTGCGGTCATGACTCACATATGGCGATCCTTATGGGCGTTGCTGAATTGCTTTCCGGCATGAAAAACGACTTGCACGGTACGGTGAAGTTTATCTTCCAACCTGCAGAAGAGGGTGCACCTTTCGGTGAGGAGGGCGGGGCAGCACTGATGGTCAAGGAAGGTGTTTTACAGAATCCGAAGGTGGATGTGGTATTCGGACTACATATCAACGCGCAGACGGAGGTGGGCAAGATCACCTATCGACCGGGTGGTACCATGGCCGCTGTAAACGATATGCAGATCACGGTAAAGGGGCGTCAGGCACATGGGGCGTATCCCTGGAGTAGTATTGATCCGATCGTGGTATCCGCGCAGATCGTGAACAACCTGCAGACCGTTGTTAGTCGCAATTTAAACGTCACCGAAAATGCCGGTGTGGTTACCATAGGGTCCATTCATGGCGGTAATCGATCGAATATCATACCCGAAGAGGTCGTCATGATGGGCACCATACGGTCGCTTAGTGCTGCTGATGAGAAAATGATGATTGAGCGGGTAAGGACAATTGCAACCAAGACCGCTGAAGCTGCCGGCGCAACGGCAGAGGTGAAGATCCCGATGAGCGTGCGGTATCCGGTGACCTACAATGATCCGGACCTTACAGCCAAAATGCTACCAAGTTTGCAGGCGAGTGCCGGGATGGACAATGTACAGCTTAAACCAGCCGTAACCGGAGCGGAAGACTTTAGTTTCTTTCAGGAAAAGGTACCTGGGTTGTTTATATTTTTAGGGGGCATGCCTAAAGGCAAAGACCCCCTGAAAACTGCTGCGCATCATACGCCTGATTTCTTTATAGATGAAAGTGGGTTCAGTCTGGGCGTAAAGGCACTTACGAACCTCACGTTAGATTATATGGCCAGGAAATAAGCCTTATTTAGGCTTATTTCCCATGTCAATGATCAGCTTGCCGCCGGCCATAATATCCTTGTACTGTAAATAGAATGGGGTATATGGTTTACCGTTTAGAGTGACCTTTTGGATGAATGGATTGGCTTTGCTGTTGTTACGTACCTGAATCTGGAAGGTTTTACCATTCTCCAGGTTAAGCGTAGCTTCCTTAATTATCGGACTTCCGAATACAAACTGACCATTCGCCGGATTCATCGGGTAGAAGCCCAGGGCCGAAAACACATACCACGCAGACATCTGACCCACATCCTCGTTACCAGATAAGCCGTCCGGTTTATCTGTGTACAGCTGATCCATGATGTAGCGAACCTTACTTGCGGTCTTGTAAGGCTGACCGGCGTAAGCGTACATATAGGTAATGTGGTGACTTGGTTCATTACCATGTGCATACTGCCCAATCAAACCGCTGATGTCTGGTGAAGCCTCTGCACCCAAATGTCCCTCTACTTTAAATAAGGAGTCCAGTTTAGCAACAAAAGGCTTTTTACCACCCATCAATTCAATCAGGCCTGGTACATCCTGCGGAACCAACCAGGTATACTGCCAGGCATTTCCTTCGGTGAAGTCGTCATTCCGGTGTACCGAATTGATCGGATTGAACGGGGTGCGCCATTGTGTTTCAGACAGTCGACCGCGCATAAACCTGGTTTTTGGATCGAAGTAATTCCGGTAATTATGACCACGCTTATTGAAGTAAGCATAATCATCCATTTTCTTCATTTTTAAGGCAACCTGCGCCAGGGACCAGTCGGCAATGCTGTATTCCAATCCCATAGCTACAGATTCGACTGTGCTATCTGCCGGTATAAAGCCGTATTGCTTTACAAACTTGAGCCCGCGTTCATCCAGCATAGCTGATTTCTTCATAGCCTCGAAAGCAAGTTCCGCATCAAAGCCCTTGAAGCCCTTTAAGTATGCATCTGAAATCACGGTAATTGCCGGATTGCCCACCATGGTGTTCGTTTCATTTCCCATCAGGTGCCAAACTGGCAATTTTCCCTGCTGCTTGTAGATCGCCAGCATGGTATTGATCATATCGGTCACCTTTTTAGGCTGTAGGATCGTGAACAGCGGATGTGCAGCACGGTAGGTGTCCCAAAGCGAAAAGGTGGTCAGGTTGGTGAAGTCCGCTTGCTTGTAAACCTTTTTATCCGTGCCACGGTAATCGCCATTGTGGTCGTTAAAGATTGACGGGGCGATCATGGTATGATATAGCGCGGTGTAAAAGATCTTCATTTGTTGTGGCTCATTGGTTTTGATGACCACTTTTCCGAGTTCCTTATTCCAGGCTTCATCCGCTTGTCGCGCGATCTGATCGAAGTTCCATTTCGGGATCTCTGCCTGGATATTGGCTGCTGCATTTTCTATGCTGACTGGAGATATACCCAGGCGAACCTGAATTTGCTCCTGATCTTTGGTTTGAAATGCTGCAGTGGCAATTAAACGTCTGCCGTTTGCTTCCGGATTCGGCATAATTGCAGAGCTGTCTGCAATGCTAAAAGTTTTTATCGGTTTAGAAAAAACTGCCGTGAAGAAGACCCGCTGATCGTTTGCCCAGCCTTTGGAGAAGCGGTAACCGACAATGGTGCTGTCATTTACCTGTTTCAGATAAGCGTCTGTTGCGTTATCCCATCCAATACCATTTTGCAGGTTGATCAGGATCTTTGCATCAGCAGATGCCGGAAAGGTATAGCGGTGAAAGGCCACGCGGGTAGATGCGCTAAGCTCTGCCTTAATGTTTGTTGGACGCATCAGCACCGAATAGTAACCGGGTTTTACGACTTCATCCTGGTGTTTGTATTTGGCCACCTTGACGTTGCCGATGGTCGGCAACAAGCCGATATCACCGAGATCGCCGATACCGGTACCACTCAGGTGGGTTTGTGCAAAAGCAACGATCGTTGAGTCTGAGTAGTGATAGCCGGAGCACCAGTCCCAGCCACTAGACTGGTTTGTGGGACCGACCTGTACGGCGCCAAAGGGTACATTTGCGCCGACAAACACGTGGCCGTGGCCACCGGAGCCAATAAATGGATCCACATATTGTGTGAGTTTAACAGCTGGAGCTTGTTGGGCATGCGTCTGCGTGAGGCATGCCGATGCGAGTAAGCAGGTGAAAATTGCAGTTTTAAGCGGTTGCATAGGTGTGGTTTGAAAGCCGAAAAATAAGAATTAATATTTGCTTGTCAATTCGTTTAATCGTTTTACTTGCATATTAAGCAGTTGTGACCTATGCAAGATGGCCATTCTGTGGAAAGCATTGATTATTGGCAAAAAAAAACAGCCAGGTGCTGAATATGCACGCTGGCTGTTGACCGTATAAAAAATTAAGTGTTGACCTACGCCGCTTCGTTTTCATTCATGCGCAGCATAGTTTGTGCTTTTTGCATCGGTTCAACCAATCCGCGTCTGTAAATACTTGTGGAGTTCTTTTTAATGTGTTTCTGCAGACGGATCTGCATGTATAAAATAACACGCTCTCTTTGGATTTCTCCTTTTTCTTTCACTTTTGAAAGCAACCTCAACGATGCCGCTGCCAGCAAGCCACCGATGACGAAAAGAAAGGCCCAACCTTGCAAATTGATGATCTCCAGGCTACGAACACCTTCAGCGCCTTTCATCTGAATGGTCCAGAGTAGTTGTTCTCCAGCTAGAGCATCGGCAAGTAAACCGGCAATGATCGGGGAGATGGCGGAAAAGAAAGCGACAACCATATTTAATGATGACATATAAGCCATTGCTTCTCTGCGGGGTGCCAGTTTCATACCAATGTTGTTTAGTGCCAGGTTAATCCCACCAGTCGCTGTACCGCTAATGGTACTGATCAAGGCAAGGAAGATCACGCCATAGATTTTGGTTTCTGGCACAGTTGCATACATCCAGCTTAAAATGCAAGTGATATAAATAGGTGCACAAATGCTGATTATAGTTTTGTTGCTGAAGCGGTCGGTGAATTTTCCAAGCGTTTTGATCGTGAAGATATTGCTGATCTGTGCCAGGATGGTGAAACCAATTACATAAGAAAGGGGAAGTCCCATGGTCTTCATCAGGAATACGGTGAAGAAAGGAACAGCCATATTCAAGGAGAATGCCCAGGCTGCATTGAAAATCAAAAGATTTCTGAAGTTCTTATCGCCAAGTGGCTTTTTAAACTGATCGAAAACATTCTCTTCAACCGGAAGTGGTGTAGGTTCTGGTGCTTTTGCCAACCAGTAAACACCCAAGAGGCCGACCAATCCACCTGTTACGAATATTCCGTAGTAGGTGAGGGTCAGGAATTCAGGTAAATAAACTTTGACATAGTCGATGGAAAAAGATATGGCCAAACCAAGGACAGCACTTAGAATAGTAACCAGTTTTGTACGGTGTGAGAAGAAGCTTCCCAGGCGCTTCTCCGGAATAAGATCCTTTACCCACGCGTTCCAGCTTGCTCCGGCTACAGATCCGAAGAAATAGTGAACAAACAAGATAGCAAGAAGAAGTTTCAAGCCAACTGCTGTAGAGAAGATAAACGGCAGGAAACCTGCGAAAAGCATTGGGAAGCGCCCCAAAAATGAACTGATTACCGCAACTGCCCGTCTGTTGTTGTAGCGCTTAACCAGCCAAATGGATAGGAGCTGGAAGATGTTGGTTAAAATCGGGAGACCTGCCAGTAGTCCGATCTGGAAGTTGGACGCCCCAAGGTGTATGGCCATAGCGGTGATAAATGCGCCACCCGAAAGGTTAACCATAGCTTCGCCGGCAAGGCTGTCTTTCAGGATGGATTGTTCTCCACTTTCAATTTGCGTTTCGGATAAAACTGCTGAAGTTGTGAATTTCATTTTTCTTAGTTGTTGTAGATTTTAGGTAGGTGTTTGAGTGTTATCCGGTTAGAAATCCTGGGCCTACGTTATTGTATGAGCAGAGCGCCGTATTTATCTCAAATGTTTATGCAAAAGTACGTGTTTCTGTGAGGGTATAAAATATTTTGGAAGAAATATTAAATTATTTTTTTGTCATAATTTAGGGGGCTTAAGGTTGCTGTATGAGGTGTTTACGTATAAATACGGGCAATCTGACTTTTGAGCATAAAAAAAGCCGTGCCGCAAGGAGCGACACAGCTTTTATTGTTTAGAGTGGTTTAGATTATCTCGGACCCGTGTAGGTCAAGGTATCTGTTGCAGCTCTGCTTGATGGACTAGCACCCCACTTAAATGAAAGATAGAACGTCTTGGTTGCAGGATCGTACCGGTTGTCATAACCTGGCGTATTCCCTAAGGTTGGATTGTCCTTACTCTTCATCGTTACCTTGTTTGTTGTAGGGTCAATGTTGATGGTCAATCCACCGATTCCACCGACACCTGTTCCGTTAGACCAAACTGGATTTGGGAAGTTCAAGCCGTTAGCACCATTGGTTTCCAATTCACTTGTCAAACCTTTGAAGAAACCACTTAACACCGGATCTCCTTCTCTGAAGATATATCCTTTGTAAGAATACTTCCCGTCGTATTGATTTTTCACAGCTACTTTAACGACCAAAGATGCAAAGTTTTTGCTTATCACTTCGCCCGAAGCATCTGTTATAGTTACAGGTATTCCATAGGTGAAGTTCGGATCTAACAATTTTGAAACTGCAGTAATTGGAACTTCGACTCTGCGTTGTCCAGCAGGGATGGTCACCTTTGTTGGCATTGTATAAGCCGCTGCTGGCATGATGACAATAGGTGCATCATCTGCATGCGCTGCATTGTAGTTGTCGATTGCAGCCGGACTCACCGCAAGGCTCACGATAATGTCAGTAGCTTTTGTTGACGAAGCCGCATAATTAACAAAAAAGCTGTACGTACTTGGGGTGTCACTTTGGGTTAGGGAAGTGGAAAGTGAATTTACGCTTCCATCTCCCGTTGGCGAAGCAACCGGCAGTTCAACAACCGGTGGAGTTGCTGAGAAATCTGGCTGAAGGTTCTTGTTTTTTAAGCAAGAGGATAGTCCGACGACGCAAAGCACCGGGAACACCCATTTAATTATATTCTTGTTTTTCATTTTGTCTACTTTAATTATTTAACATCCCAGAATATTCTGGAGGTAAATTGATTGATTGTACCTTCGGCGGTAACGTTATCGCGATTCGTATTGTATTCCGCTTGCGGATATAACATCCGTACCGGAATCTTTTTAGTTGTCACGGTAGAGGCGATAGAGATTGGCATATCCGCTGGAAGTTCCAATCTTCTGTAATCAGACCAAGGTTCAATATCATTTGATCCATTCATAGCAGCCCATTTCTGTTTGATGATTAATGCGATTTTGTTCGCATTTGCATCCCAGTTCGCCACACCTTGTTCCTCCAGGTAGGTTACCGCTTCATCTTCACTTAGATCTAAGTAAACAAAGTTTGCCGTAACCGCCGCTTCGTACAATTCCTTCGGATTGCCAGAGATGTAACCACGTTGAGCAGCTTCGGCTTGTAAAAACAAGCTTTCAAAGTCAGTTAATATTGGCTGAGGTTGATCATACGATTTAAGGACGCCCTTACCGATAGCCGAGACAGTTGCAATCGTTTGATTGGCCGCAACTTCCTGGCCCCATTGTAAGCTCACATAACCACTTCCAGCGTCGTCATTTACTGACGTATAGAATTTAGCCAAACGCGGATCACCGTTATTCTTTAGGAAATTCATGCCATAATCGCTGGCGAGCATATACCCGTGATAATTTGTTCTTTCCCCACTAACTTGGTAACCGTAAATGGCCCAGAATGGGTTCTGCTTGCCAGAGGTGTTCAAATAACCTGGCTGATTGAACATACCTTCGTCCGTGCCGATGTAACCAAATCCGTTGGCATCGATCTTCGCGATCTCCGCTTTGATGTATGCTTCGCGGCCAGGCATTTCAGATTGACGCATTAGGATTCTTAATTTCAAGGTGTTGGCAAACTTACCCCATTTCGTCAAGTTTCCTTTTGCATAGATGTCGGCATCAGCATCGGCCTGAGAAACTGTTGCAGACTTAAATAGAATTGCCGCAGAATCCAGTTGTTTAGCTAGATCTTCATAAATATCCTGACCCTTGTCATACTTCGGGGTAAGGAACTTTACAGATTGAGAAGCTTCAGAGTAAGGTACGTTATTGTAGAAGTCTACCAGGTATTGGTAATCCCAGGCCTTCATTGTTTTTGCAATCCCAACAAAGAAACCCTGACCAGATGCTTTAGCCTGAGTTTCCAGGTAAGCATAATCGGAGAGATTGTCATACAAGTTTGCCCAAAGGGTTGTAGAGCCGCCCCAGTTCGTTGTGAAATTGTACGAACGCTCTTCATACCAGCCGGAAACACCACCTGGTGTCATCCAATAGTTCATCCATAAGCCAGCAAAGCTGTAGAATGCAAATCCGCCAGTCGTATAGGAGGCTGTATTGTTTAAAGCACCCGTTGCAATAAGCGCCGGTTTTGCCGATGTCGGGGTATTGGGATTATCGTTGATATCAAGATATCCCTTTTTACATGCGCCTAGTAATAGTGCCGAGGCTGCAAATAAATAAATCAGTTTCTTTTTCATGTCTTTTCTGTTAAAAGCCTATTGTTGCAGTAAAACCATAGATGCGTGTTGGTGGCGTTTGATTCAAGTTGTTTACACCTTGCGCATTACCTGTACCCACGTTGATCTCCGGGTCAGTATAGATATTGTCACTTGGTCTGAACATGAACAAGTTTCGGCCTACCAGGGCAATACTTGCAGTTTTGATAAAGTTTGCATGTCCGGTTAGCCATCTTGAAGGAACCTGATAAACCAGTGAAAGTTCTCTAATTTTCCAGAAGGCGGCACTGGATACATAGTTTGCGCCCGTGTTGGTACGGATACCATCAGACCAGAATGATCCGCCACCTTGGTTGGTTGTCACATTGGTATTCGGTACATAAATGCCTGGAGATGTTTGAATCACCGAATTCGGGTAAACGAAACGTTCACGACCAGCAGCGGCTGAGGTGTAGCTGTTACCAGAGAAATCAAGTGTTTGCGCCATACTGCTGTAAAAAACGTTTCCACTTCTGTATTCTGCTACACCTGATAGCGTAAAGTTCTTAAATGATACGCTGGTGTTTAAGCCAAGGATATGGCTCGGATTTGTTTGGCCAAAATCCTCGTTGATTGGATTGGCGATTGGCAATCCGGTATTTGCATCTACAACAACGTGTCCTTCAGGATCTTTTTGATAACTGCTTACTTGCAAAGAAGGAAAGCTTTGTCCCAGTACGATATAGTTGTTATCGCCAATACTTAATTGTGACTGACCTTGGTATAGGGACACTACTTGGTTGGTATTGTACGAGTAGTTGACACCCAGGTTCCATCTGAAGCCATTGGCTAAGCCGATAACCGGAGCAGCATTTAACGAGAATTCAATACCCTTGTTTTCGCCTTCACCTGTGTTGATGATTGCTTTGGTGAATCCTGTTGTTGATGACAAATCGATACCCGTGGTGATTTCTTGATCTTTTGTGTTTTGCAGGTATGCAGAAGTTTCAAGCGTGATTCTGTTGTTTAAGAAACCAAAGTCCAAACCAATCTCTTTTGAAATGGTTTGTTCAGGCTTGATGTTCGGGTCATATACCGTGTTGCTTAAAGAATATCCAGCTGTATTGCCATAAGGGAATCCACCCGCTGCATTAATTGTAGAAATCAATCTGTATGGGTCAATCTGAACAGCATATACTTTGGAAATACCTCCACGCACCTTCAGGTTGCTAATCACTTTGCTATCTCTCAAAGCTGGTACCGCATCTGTAAGCGTGATGGCAGCGTCTACAGCAGGGTAGAAGAACGAGCGGTTTTCAGCAGCAAGACGGCTATCCCAGTCGTTACGTCCGGAAACGTGAATAGTGAAGTAGTCGTTGTAGGTTGCTGTTAAGTCACCAAAAGCACCGATCTGACGGGAGTTTTGCTCAGCCTCGGATCCGGTAAGCTCGCCA